>Ga0247803_1000230_pt1 | contig 32850 bp, 32 predicted proteins | sample UWRJL014104B1_FD_180928 | JGI IMG/M metagenome (GOLD analysis project Ga0247803, IMG submission 180928) | Plant litter microbial communities from Arlington Agricultural Research Station in Wisconsin, United States - UWRJ-L014-104B-1 | ecosystem: Environmental > Terrestrial > Plant litter >... | reverse complement strand
GTCATCCTAGGTGCGTAACCAATACAGGTTGCCGCTAACCTAAGGCCATGGTTACTCACATTACAAAGGCCGTTATTCCCGCTGCCGGTATGGGAACCCGGTTTCTGCCGGCAACCAAGGCGATGCCCAAGGAAATGCTGCCCGTCGTCGACAAGCCCGCCATCCAGTACGTCGTCGAAGAGGCCGTTGCCGCCGGACTGACCGATGTGCTCATGATCACCGGACGTAACAAGAACGCTCTGGAGAACCACTTCGACCGGGTCACCGAGCTTGAGGCGGTGCTCATCCAGAAGGGTGACCGCGACCGTCTGGCCAAGGTGAACGAGTCCACCGACCTCGCCGACATGCACTACGTGCGCCAGGGCGACCCGCTGGGCCTGGGCCACGCGGTGCTCCGCGCCAAGATGCACGTGGGCCACGAGCCCTTCGCGGTGCTGCTCGGTGACGACATCATCGACGCCCGCGACCCGCTGCTCGACAAGATGCTCGCCGAGCAGATCAGCCGCAACACCAGCGTCGTCGCGCTGCTCGAGGTCGACCCGTCGCAGATCCACCTCTACGGTGCCGCCGCGATCGAGAAGACCGACGACCCCGACGTGGTGCGTATCACCGGCCTGGTCGAGAAGCCCGCAGCCGAGGATGCACCGTCGAACCTGGCCATCATCGGCCGCTACGTGCTGCGCCCCGAGGTCTTCGACGTGCTCGAGCACACCGCGCCGGGCAAGGGCAACGAGATCCAGCTCACCGACGCCCTGCAGGAGATGGCCGTCAACCCCGAGACCACGGGCGGCGTCTACGGCGTCATCTTCCGCGGCCGTCGTTACGACACCGGTGACCGGCTCGACTACATCAAGGCGATCATCCAGCTGGCCGTCGACCGCGACGACCTCGGTGTGGAACTGCGCCCCTGGTTGAAGGAGTTCACCTCCGCTCTCGAGTAGGTCAGCCGCGGGCTAAGCTGCGCATCATCATCGGGCTTCGGCCCCCAAGTAGACGGGCTCATCGTGCCGACCGCGATACCTACTCTCCGCGAGGGCGCAGTGACGCTGCGCCCGATCCGGTTGCGCGACGCCAGGGCCCTCGAGCGCGAACTGATGGCCAACCGGTCGTGGCTGCGCACCTGGGAGGCCACCAGCCCGTACGCGCCGATGTCGTTCGACACCCGGGCCAGCATCCGCAGCCTGCTCGCGCACTCGCGCACGGGCAGCGGCCTGCCGTTCCTGGTGGAGTACAACGGGGAGCTGGCCGGCCAGCTGAACGTGTCGTCGATCACCTGGGGGTCGCTCTCCAGCGCATCCATCGGCTACTGGGTCGGCGAGGAATTCGCCGGCCGCTCGATCACCCCGATCGCGGTGGCCCTGGCGACCGATTACTGCTTCGCCCAGCTCGGCCTGCACCGGATGGAAATCTGCATCCGGCCGGAGAACGCGCCGTCGCTGCGGGTGGTCGAGAAGCTCGGGTTCCGGTACGAGGGACTGCGTCGCCGGTTCATCCACATCAACGGCGCCTGGCGCGACCACTTCGCGTTCGGCCTGGTCGCCGAGGAGGTGCGCACCGGGGTGCTGCGTCGCTGGCAGGACGGCCAGGTGCCGCCGGGCAACGCGACCGTGAACGAGTACGACAGAGCCGCGGCGGCGCAGCCGTTGCAGGTGGCCGACAAGTGACACACCCCCCGGTAATCAGGCACGGAAGGTCCCGCGACTCATACGTTAGGGAGCATGAGTAGCGAAGTCCTGGGTGGGGGAGTGATGGTGGCCGTTGCCGCCGCGCTCTGGGTGACGTATCTCATGCCGACATGGGCCAGACGCCGACAGTATCTCGCCACCGAACGCAACGCCGTGCGCCTGCAGCAGACCCTGCGGATCCTGGCCGAGACGTCGGAAATTCCCCAGGAGGTACGCGTGGAGACCAACGCGCGCGGTGTGTCCGCCCAACGCAAACTTCTCGCCCAGGCCGAGGAAGACGCCCGGATCGCCTCGAAGGCCGCCGGCGACGCCGCCACCGCCGCCCGGCGTGCCGCGGTGCTGCGCGCCGCCGCCGCCCGCCCCAAGGCGCTCACCCCGGCCGGTAAGGCCAAACGGCTGCGCACCATGCGCGCCCTCTCCACGCTGCTGCTGCTCATCGGCCTGGTGTTCACCGTTGTGGGCGTCGCCATGCTCTCAGCGGGCATGTGGACGCTCCTGGCCGGCGGTCTGGTCGCTGCGGTCACCGCCGTCGCCACCCTCGGCCGTCTGGCCACGGTGAGCCGGGCCGCCCGCACCCCGCGCGCCGCGACGGATGCCGATGCCGCCGCCGCCGGCCGCCGCGCGCCCGCCGGCGCCCGCGGCCAGCGCTTCGAACCCGTGCACTTCGTCGACGAGACCCCCGTCGCCCAGCCCAGCCCGTGGACCCCGCAGCCGCTGCCCAAGCCACTGCACCTGTCGCCGGGCTCGATCGCCCAGGCCGCGATGGCGTCGGTGGATGCCGCCGCCCAGCTGCGCCAGGCCGCCGCCGAAGCCGAGCTGCAGCGCCGCGCCCTGGCCATGGCCGAGGCGATCGCCCCGTCGGAGGTCACCCCGATCACCCGCCCCGTTGTCGCCCGCACCGCGGCCGGCACCGCCGCGAAGGCCGCCCCGCAGGCGGCGCCGAGCCGGTTCGCCAACATGGGCATCATCGGCGACACCGAACCCGGCATGACCGACCTCGACGACGTGCTGCGCCGCCGCCGCGCCGTCGGCTGACGGTTCGACGGCTCGCCCTCGCGTGATATTGTAAATACGCAGTCTGGGGCTATGGCGCAGTTGGTAGCGCGTCTCGTTCGCAATGAGAAGGTCAGGAGTTCGAATCTCCTTAGCTCCACCACTGAAGTAGAAGGACCGCGGCCCCAGGGCTGCGGTCCTTCTTCGTTCGTTCGAGACAACCGGAGACGATAATGACAGCGCACCAGGACCAGCCGGTTGCCACCGCCGTCGTCGAGGGCGTGTTCGAGCTGGCCCGGGACGGTCGCACCGGCCCGCTGGCCGAGATGCTCGATGCCGGTGTGCCGCTCGACCTGATCAACGGCCGCGGCGACAGCCTGCTGATCGTGGCCGCGTACGGGCAGCACCTGGAGACCGTGCAGGAACTGCTGCGCCGCGGCGCCGACACCGCCGTGGTGAACACCATGGGGCAGACCGCGCTGGCCTGCGCCGTCTTCCGGGGCAACGAGCCGATCCTGCTCGCCCTGCTCACCGCCGGCGCCGACCCGGATCTCGGCAGCCACACCGGCATCCAGATCGCCGACCAGTTCGCCCTGCCGCGGATGCGCGCGGTCATCGAAGCGCACACCGGCGCCTGACGGCGCCCCGTGTGGCCAGCCGCGCCCGCTATAGCCGGCGCATCCGGCCACAGGAGGCGTGTGGAATGGGCGACAGCCGCCGAGGGAACTGACACCGGACCGCAGAGCCACGGCGCGAGGGTATAACTGACGGCATGAGCCTTGAGCAGATCGTTGACCTCGTGCGCTCCTTCGACGGGGCTGTGGTGCTGGCCCCCGACGAGGACAGCGGGGCTCCCGAGATCGCGTGGGGCGACTTCTTTTTCTACTACGCTCCGGACGCCGAGGTCCCGCCGCGCGGGCAGCCCTTCGCGACGATCATCACCAAGGACTACCCGGATGACTCCGAGTCCCAGCTGGACCCGCCGGGCCGCTGGCGCCTGAACATCCACGCCGGGCCGGCGAAACTTCTCGAGCTGGTGGGGCCCGGACCGCATGATCTGTCGGCGGCGGACGTGTTCCTGCCGCATCCGGTCTACGGTGCACTCGGCTGGGTCGCCGTCGTGAACCCGGGGGAGAAGACGATGGCCGCCGCCAGCCACCTGCTTCGCGATGCGCACGCCGCCGACCAACGCCGGCAGGCCCGTCGGCGCAGTCCCGATCACTGAGTTACGGACTTTCAGCTTTCGTTCCGGAAACGACGGCCGAATCTCCGCAATTGAACGCGGTGAACCGTGTCGGCGGTCGTGGGTAGCGTGGCCGGGGAGGACCACAGCGAAGGGCAGGGGCGTCAGGATGGATGACACGACACCGGCGGGCACCTCCGTGCGGTTCCGCTGCGGGCACGGTGCGGATGCCGCAGAGGCACGCATCACGCTGAGCCGGGACTGCCCGCTGTGCATGCTGCTCGCCGAGACCAAGCGCAGCCGGGAGCAGCTCGTGCGAGCGGTCGCCCCGGCCGGCCGGACCGCGCTGGCCCAGGAGACCCGCATCGGCGTCGAGTACGAGTGGATCTGCCGCCGCGGGCACTCCCGGTACCGGGCCAGCGTGCGGGAGGCCCTCACCGGGCCCGGCTGCCCCAAATGCCAGAAGAACGCCCAGGCGCCCGCGGCCCGCCAGGACGGCGGCGTGCCGTTCATGAAGCCCGGGCTGAAAACGCGCACCTCCCAGGCCGAACAGAAGCTGCGGATGCTGTTGGGCGAACGCATCCGCCTGCCGCACAAGGTGAACGCGATTCGCATCAACCGCACCTTCTACGGCAAGCCGGAGGTGTGGCCGGACATCATCATTCCCGCCCTCAAGGTGGCCATCGAGTACGACTCGCCGGGGCGGGAGAAGACCTCGCACCGGGGGCTCAAGGAGGTCTCCGACCGGGAGAAGGACGCGGCCCTGGAGGAGGTGGGCTGGACGGTGATCCGGGTGCGTGCCGACGGCCTGGAGCCGCTCGGACGGCACAGTATCGTCTGCACCGGGGTCACCGCCGGACTCGTCGACGAGGTCATCGCCATGCTCGTCGGGATCCGCGGCGAGGCGGCTGTTGCCGCCCTTATGAGAAGCCATCCGAGTGGCTAGAGTGGGCCGGGTAAGAGGCTCACGGTCGAGCTGACGGTCGGCGGGTGGGCCGCCAGCCCGGAGCAAAGGAGCCCGTGTCGTGCTTCACACCGACATACCCACCCGAGACGACGTCGACGCCCTGGCCGCGGTTCGCGAGCATCCGTGCGTGTCGATCTACCTCAGCACCACCCCGCTGCCCAAGGACGCCGACATGGCCAGGGTGGAGCTGAAGAACCAGGTCTCCGAGGCCGTGCAGCAGTTGCGGGCCGCCGGCACTGACCGGCACCTCATCGAGCAGCAGGAAGAGATCCTGGTCGACCTGATCGAAGACGTCGACTTCTGGCGGCTCCTGTCGTACAGCCTGGCCATCTTCGCCACTCCCACGAGTGTGCGTACCTTCCGGCTGCCCAACCGGCTCAGCACCGCCCTGGAGGTCTCCGACCGGTTCTACCTCAAGCCGCTGCTGCGTGCGGTCACCTTTCCGCAGGCCGCGTTCGTGCTCGCCCTCGCGCAGAACTCGGTGCGGCTGCTGGAGATCAGCGCGGAGAGCCCGGTGTACGCCGTCTCGGTGCCCGGGCTGCCCAGCGACGTGGCCGACGCCGTCGGGCTGCCGTCGATCAACGGCCGCACCCAGGACAGCCACATCATGGGCGGCCGGATCCAGGGCGGTGAAGGGCAGAAGGTGCGGATGCGCCAGTACGCCCGGGCGATCGACCGGGCGCTGCGTCCGGTGCTCAGCGGCCTCGACCTGCCGCTGATCCTCGCCGCGGCCGAGCCGCTGGCCGGCATCTACCGGTCGGTGAACAGCTACCCCAACCTCACCGACGCGATCATCGGCGGCAACGCCGAGGAGACCCCGGACGAAGACCTGGGCCGGGCGGCGCGGGGGATTCTGGACGAGCTCTACGCGGCCGAGCTCGACGAGCTGGTGGACCGGATGGCCCGCCGGGCCGCGCACGGCCGGGCGGTCACCGACCTCAGTGATGTGGCGCGGGCCGCCACGTACGGCGCCGTCGAGACCCTGTTCGTGGATATCGACCAGAGCGTGCCAGGGCTGGTCGACGAGGAGACCGGGGCGGTCACCCTCAGCGACTCCGAGGACGCCGTCAGCTACGGCGTCGTCGACGAGATCCTGCGCCGGGCCCTTCTGTCGGGGGCGGAGATCTTCGCGGTGCGCGCCGACGACATGCCCGGCGGCGGCGCGGTGGCGGCCGGGGTGCGGTTCGTGGTCTGAGAAACGAAGAAACCGGTGCCGCCCGTTGGACGGGCGACACCGGTACGTTTCGAGCGCCGGGCGGGACACACCCGGCAGGACACGAGTTAGCGCTTGCGGGCCTTCTCGGTCTCAGCGGACTTGAGCTGCTTGTCGGCGCGCTTCTCCTTGAGAGACTTGCCGGCGACCTTCTTGGTCGCATCCTTCTTGGGTGATTTGTCAGCCATGTGTACTCCTTCGACCTGAGCCTGGGCGGCACGGATGATCTGACCCTACGCGGGTTCGGCACAAAGGGCATCTTGAGAGCCGAGCGCGCCGTCACGCGGCCCGATTGGGGGCCGTGGCGTGCCCTGTGCCTTTTGAGGGTGTCGACGTAGGCTGTCTGCGATGAGGCGCCTCGTCACTGGGACGAGACGTCGTACGGAGAGCCGGGAGATCATGAGCGCACAGGAAACGTATAAGGCAGTGCTATTCGGTCCGAACGTGATCGGGGCCGGCACCGAGATCGAACTGCACTTCGCCAACGGGGGCTACCAGGACGTGGTGGTGCTCGAGGCCGTCGAAGACGGCCAGACGATCACCCGCACCTACCGCAAGGGCCGGGAAACCGAGGAGCCCATCCCGTACCGGTTCGTTGACGAAGAAGTCTCGGACGAGACCGCGGAGGGTGACGTTCCCAACTAGCCGGCCGGGAACTCCGGCGGCCGCGCGGGACGCGCTGCCGCCGGATCCGGTGTGCCCGGGCGGGCCGGGCTAGATGCGGGCGCCCGGCTTGGAGCTGCGGCTCAGCCGCACGGGCAGGGCCATCAGCGGACCCACGAAGCGACGCTGCAGGCTGCGGCCCGGACCCCACACGTACTGCACGATCAGCTGGGCCAGGATGGCGCTGGCCGCCAGGGCCACCGCGATCGCGCCGGCGGTGAGCAGGTTGAGCAACCCGTTGATATCCCCGTCGGACATCTGCAGGAGCCCGCGGAACAGGGCCAGGCCCGGCACCAGCGGTACCAGGGCGCAGACGATGATCACCAGCGGCGGGGTGCGCACGATGCGCGCGCCCACCGCGGCCAACAGCCCGGCGCCCATTGCCGCGGCGCCGGAGGACCAGACCAGGCCGAAGCCGGAGCTCGTGGCGCCGAGGTAGATGGCCTCGGCCACCGCGCCGAGAAGGCAGAGCACCCAGAACGCCCGCCAGGGCACCTGGGTGGCCAGGCCGAAGCCCACCACGATGACCACCGCGGCGACCAACTGGATCGCCAGGATGCCCAGGGTGGGCGTGAGATCGGCGTTGATGCGCAGGTCGAGGCCGAACTTGGACAGCACCAGCGAGGAACCGGCCACTCCCGCGACGAGCCCGCCGGTGATCAGCAGCGCCTCGATGAGCCGGGCCGTGCCGGTGAGGTAGAACCCGGAGAGCGTGTCATGCACCGCGCCGAAGGTGGTCACCCCGGCCAGGAGCATGATGATGGTCGCGACGACCACGAGGGACGGGGTGGCGGTGGGGTCCACCAGGGGCACGAACGCGGCGAACAACGGGCCGATGGCGCCACCGACGACGGTTTGGTAGAACAGCGGAACCCGTCGTTTGTCGAGCGCCGTGGTGAGGAAGTCGATCACGAACGCGGCGATGAACGCGGCGAGGATCACGATCGGGCCACCGCCGATGAGCGCCGCGGCGCCGGCTCCGACGAGGCTCCAGCCGACCCGCCGGTACAGCAGGGTGACCTGCGGCTTGGAGGAGACGATGGTGGCCAGGCGCTTGCGGGCCTCCGCGACATCCGTGGGCTCGTCGATGAGGTCGGCGATCAGCTCGGAGGTGGCGGTGAGCTTGGCGTAGTTGAGGGTGCGGTACTTGACGTCGCGGCTGCGCGAGATGGCCTCGTGGGTGGACTGGTCCTCGTGCGTGAGCGTGATGATCGTGTGGGTGATGTTCGCCTCGGTGCCGCGCAGCCCGTAGGCCCGGGTGAGGGCGAGCATGGCCGCTGAGGCGTCTTCGGCGCCGGCGCCGGAGGAGAAGATCACTTCGGCCAAGCGCATGGTCAGGTCGAGCACCGACCGGGTGTACGCGGCGATGTCGATGACCGGGATGGCGATGGTGGAGGTGCTCGGCGCATCCTCATAGGCGCGCACCGCGGCGATCCCGCTGGCGTCGGCGCGCAGGATCGGGATGCTCGTGGTGACCGGGCGCGGGGTGGTGGGATGCGGCGCCCGGTACGGCTGCTTGGGGATGGGCGCGGTCGCGGTGGTCACCGGCGGGGTGGTGATCGGCGCCGTGGTCGCCGGTGTGGTGGTGGTGGACGGGGTGGTCGGGGGCACGGCAGTCAACTGGACAACTTCAACACTTCGGGGGTCGGTGATACGGGAGGGGATCGGGCGGGTGCGCTCAGTCATCGAGCGGGCCGAGCCAGGCTGTCGCGACGGTCGCGTGCGCCGAATCGGCGTTGGACGGGTGGAACAGTCCCGCCAGCACGTCACGGTAGAGCCGGCCGAGTTCATCCCCGGCGAAATAACTGGCGCCGCCGTTCACCCGCAGCATCAGGTCGACGACCTGTTTGGCGCTCTCCACGCTGCGATGTTTGAGGCCGGCGAGTTTGGCGAACCAGAACGGGCCGTGGTCGGCGAGGGCGTCGACGTCGCGGGCCAGCGTCTGAATCTGGGGGTATACCGCATCCAGCAGCAGGGCCGCCTCGGCGATGCGGCGTCGGACGTCGGGATCCTGGGCGAGCGCACGGCCGTCGTTCTTGGCCGAACGGCGCCGTTTCGCGGCCTCGACGCCGAGCTCCAGCGCCCGCTGGGCGATGCCGGTGTACACGCTGGAGAGCAGGATCTCGAAGGTGGCGAAGATGCCGAAGATCAGCGGGTCGTTGACCGGTCCGGGCGGGAGGGTGCGCACCACCCGGTCGGCGGGCGCGTAGGCGCCGTCGAGCAGGGTGGTCTGGCTCTGGCTGCCGCGCATGCCGAGGGTGTCCCAGTCGTCTTTCCGGGTGATGCCGGGATCGGAGCGGTCCAGGAACGCCCACACGATCAGCGGCCGGGCCGGGTCGGAGCTGTCCAGTCCCATGGTGCCCAGCCGGCTCCAGACCGGGGACAGCGAGGTGAAGACCTTGGTGCCGGTGAACCGGTAGCCGCCGTCCTGCTGAGGCACGGCATCCGTGGAGGAGCCGAACAGCACCAGGTCGTTGCCCGGCTCGCTGACTCCGAAGCCGAAGATCGCGCCCTGCGCCGCCTCGGTGAGAACGAACTCCAGGGCGGTGTCGCCCCGGTCGTGCATGGCCTTGGCCACACCGGTCCAGACCAGGTGCATGTTCACCGCGAGGGCGGTGGCCGGGGCGTGCGCGGCCAAGCGGCCCTGCTCGGCGGCCAGCTGCGGCAGGGTCAGGCCCAGGCCGCCGAACCGGGCGGGCACCAGGGCGCGCAGGTAACCGGCCTCGGCGAGTTCGGCGACGTCGTCGAACGGGAAGGTGTTGGCGGCGTCGTGCGCGGCGGCGCGGGAGCGGATACGACCGAGGAGTGCGTCGTCGAGCAGGGCCGTCTGGGCGGCGGGGGAGGGCCCTGCGGGGCGGGAAGACTCGGTCACACCTGCAAGCCTACGTAGCCTTTCCCTTCCGCGTGGCCAGGCGCACGATGAGAAAGACGATCCCGCCGGCGACGGCCACGATGGCGAGCCACGGCAGGGCGAAACCGATGCCGACGAGCAGGGCTCCGAGCGCCGTCACGAGGGTGGTCCAGCCGGCCACGATGCCGGTCCAGAAGTTGTCCGGGGCGCCGGGGGCGACGGTGCCGGTGGAGTACAGGTCGAGGGCGATGGTGGAGTACTCGACCTGGTCGGTGAGGTAGTCCCGCTGGGACTTCAGGCCCTCCAGCTCGGCCTGACGGGTCGACAGTTCACCCTCGATGGCGATCAGGTCGGTGGTGGTCGACGCCTGCGCCATCAGGGCCAGCAGCCGGTCGACCGAGGTGGTGAGGGAGGTGATCCTGGCGTCGAGGTCCTGGCTCTGCTGGGTGACGTCGGAGGCGTTGAGGGACACGTAGTTCACGGTGCCGAGCGCGCGGAGCGCGTCGAGGGTGCGGTCGAGGTCGCCGACGGGGATGCGCAGCGACAGGTTCGCGCTCGCCGACTGGTTGTCGGTCTCGGGGGTTTCGGTGCGGCTGTCGACCCGGCCGCCGGCTTCCTCGACGATCGTCGCGGCGTCTTCGGCCGACCGGATCGGGTCGTCCACGGTGAGCGACACCGAGCCGGTGGTGATCACGGAGCGGTCGGTGACGGCGGCGTCCCCGGCGGCGGCGTCCGGCGCGCTCATGTCGCCGGGCACGGTGCCGGCATCCATCGACTCGGAGCGGGCCCCGGATTCGTTGGTGCCCTGCGATCCCGACGAGGTGCAGCCCGCCAGGAGCAGGCCGATCAGCGCCAGGGCGCCGACCACGCCGACCCGTGTGGTGAGGCGGCCCGGCCGCCGTTGCCGGCCGGCCCGTGCCGCGCCATCTGTCTCCGCGCTGTAGCTCATGGGCCCACTGTAGGGTCGGGCCGCATCCGCAATCTGGATGGTTTCTGGGAGTCGGATCACAATCGAGTCTCGACTGGGGGCCTCGTCGTACGCTCGAAGAGGCGCCGGTTTCTGCGGCGCCACTGCCCGCAAAACGATTCAGTTCTCGCTCTAGGAGGAACCATGGGATTCGCAGACGACGCCAAGGACGCACTCGCGGCCACCGGTCAGAAGATCGGCCGCGCGGCAGAAGACGCCAAGGAACGCGTCTCGGACAAGCTCGACGAAGCCAAGGCCGACGCCGAGGTCAAGAAGGCAGAGGCCGAGGTCAAGAAGGCCGAAGCCGAGCGCGACTCCACCAAGGCCAAGAACGAGTACAAGGAAGGCCTGCGCTAGCCGCGGCCGCCGGGAGCAGCGCCGTGGCCGACGGCCAGGGACGCTGGGCGGCGCTGACGGATCGACTCCGTCGGCGCCGCGCCCCGCAGCTCCACATTCAGACCGACACCGGCACGGGCCCGGTCGTGATCCTGGTGCACGGTATCGCGTCCACCGCGGTCACCTTTCGCAAGGTCGTGCCGCTGCTGGCCCCCGGCCACCGGGTCATCGCCGTCGACATTCTCGGTCACGGCGCGTCACCGGCGCCGCCGGACTGCGAGTACACCCTCGACGACCATGTCGCGGCGCTCGCCGCCACCATCCGGGCGCTGAACCTGCGCGAACCGTTTGTGCTCGTCGGGCATTCGCTCGGCAGCCTGATCGCCACCCGGTATGCCGCCGAGCACCGCTGGTACACCCGGCCGGGCCTGAAGGTCGCCCGCCTGGTGTTGGTGGGACCGCCGATCTACCTCTCACCGACCGACATCGGCGACCCGTGGGTGCGCGCCAGGGTCACCGCGTACCTGCGCGCCTACGAGTTCCTGCGGTCGAACAAGGACTTCACCCTCGCCAACGCCGCGGTGCTCGGCCGGCTGCTGCCCAAGGGCATCCTGGAACTGAACGAAGACACCTGGACCCCGTTCGTGAAGTCGCTGGAGCACTGCATCGAATCGCAGACGATGGTGAGCGACATCGCCAGCCTGCACGTGCCCGTGGATCTGATCTACGGGGCCCTGGACGCCTTCGTGGCGCCGGGCAGCCTGCGGGTCGTGGAGCGGATGCGGCACGTGAACACCCACCGGGTGGAGGGTAACGATCACATCGTGCGCAGCCGCATCGCGAAGGTTCTGGTGCGGGTGATCGACGGTTCCGCCGCGCCCGCCGTGGACCCGGCGACGGCCCGCTCGACGCGGTGACCCGCAGGGGTCGGCCTCCCGGCGTCGCTTCAGCCCGTCGTTAGGCTTGACACATGGATACAAGAACACTGGGCAGAACCGGCCGCACCGTCTCCGTCATCGGACTGGGCACCTGGCAGCTGGGCGCCGACTGGGGCGACGTCACCGAAGCCGACGCCACCGCCGTGCTCGCCGCCTCCGTTGAGGCCGGCGTCACCTTCTTCGACACCGCTGATGTCTATGGCGACGGCCGCAGCGAACAGATCATCGGGCACTTCCTCGAGCACGGCGCTCCAGGGGTGGAAATCACCGTGGCGACCAAGATGGGTCGCCGCCTTGAGCAGCTGCCCGAGAACTACGTGCTCGACAACTTCCGCGCCTGGACCGAACGGTCCCGCCGGAACCTGGGTACCGAGACCCTCGACCTGGTGCAGCTGCACTGCCCGCCGAGCCCGGTCTTCGAATCCGGCGAGGTCTACGACGCCCTGGACACCCTCGTCGACGAGGGCGTCATCGCCAACTACGGCGTGAGCGTGGAGACCTGCGAGCAGGCGCTGGCCGCCATCGCCCGGCCCGGCATCGCCACCGTGCAGATCATCCTCAACGCCTTCCGGCTCAAGCCCCTCGACGAGGTCGTACCGGCTGCGCGCGCCGCGGGCGTTGGCATCATCGCCCGGGTGCCGCTGGCCAGCGGGCTGCTCACCGGTAAGTACACCCGCCAGACGGTGTTCGCCGAGAACGACCACCGCAACTACAACCGCGACGGCAGCGCCTTCGACGTTGGCGAGACCTTCTCCGGCGTCGACTATGAGACCGGCCTGGTCGCCGCGAGCGAGTTCGCCGCGCTGGTGCCGGAGGGCCTCACGCCGGCGCAGGCCGCGCTGGCCTGGGTGGCACAGATCGACGGGGTGTCCTCGGTGATCCCCGGCGCCCGGTCGGTGTCGCAGGCGCAGGGCAACGCATCCGCCGGCGCCCTGCCGGCCCTGCCCATCGAGTTCATGGAGGGCGTGCAGTCCATCTACGACCGCCTGCTGCGCGAGTCCATCCACGAGCGCTGGTAACCCGTCCCCGTTCCGCGAACTGTGAGTTAAGCACCTTCCCACGCGCTGGGAAGGTGCTTTTCTCACAGTTCGCGGGGTTTAGTCGAGGTCGTCGGGGTCTTTGCCGGTGCGTTCGCCGGCGTCGAGGGCCCTGATGGTGGCGTGGTCGGCGGCATCCAGGGTGAAGTCGAAGACGTCGAGGTTTTCGCGGATGCGGGACGGCGTCACCGACTTGGGAATCACGACGTTGCCGAGCTCGATGTGCCAGCGCAGCACCACCTGCGCGGCGGACTTGCCGTAGCGGGCGCCGATGGCATCGAGGGTGTTGTTGCCGATCGCCCGGCCTCTGGCCAGCGGCGACCAGTCCTCGGTGAGGATGCCGTGGGCCGCGTTGTACGCCCGCACCTCGGTCTGCTGCAGCCACGGGTGCAGCTCCACCTGGTTGACCGCCGGCACGATGTCGGTCTCGGCCAGCAACCGGTCCAGGTGATGGGTGTGGAAGTTCGACACCCCGATCGACCGGGCCCGCCCGTCGGCGCGGAGGGTCTCCAGGGCGCGGTAGGTGTCGATGTAACGGTCCTGTCGCGGCGCCGGCCAGTGGATCAGGTACAGGTCGACGTAGTCCAGGCCGAGCTTGGCCAGGCTCTCGTCGAACGCGCGCAGGGTCTCGTCGTAGCCGTGATCGGCGTTCCAGACCTTGGTGGTGACGAACACCTCGTCGCGGGGGAGCGCCACCCGGGCCAGGCCCTCACCGACGCCGCGTTCGTTGGCGTAGAGCGCCGCGGTGTCGACGTGCCGGTAGCCGGCCTCGAGCGCGATCTCCACGGCGCCGGCGGCCAGGGCTTCCGGGATCTTGTAGACCCCGAGCCCGAGCTGCGGGATGGTGTGACCGTCGTTGAGCTGCAGCACATGGTTCATGCCTCTCATTAAACCCCTCGCGGATGTGCGCCCCTCCCTCTCGCGAACTGTGAGTTAAGCACCTGGAAACCCACGTTTTCGGTGCTTAGCTCACAGTTCGCGGGCCTGGAGGACGGTGCGCACCCGGCGAAGGAACTCGTGGCCCCCGTGCATGAGGTCAGCGTCGGTGATCCGGATGACCCGCCAGCCGTGATCCTCGAGCCGCTCCCGCCGGGTGATGTCCTTCCGGAACTGGTCCCGGTCGGTGCGATGGCCGTCACCCTCGTACTCGACGCAGGCGCGCAGCCGCGGCCAGGCCAGGTCGACGCGGGCGAGGAAATTGCCCTCGGCGTCGGTGATCACGTAGTTCGTGAACGGCTCCGGCAGCCCGGCATCGACCAGGAGCAGCCGGGTCTCGGTCTCCTTGGGCGACTCGACCCGGGAACGCGCGAGGGCGGCCGCCATCCGCAGGCGTTTCACGCCGCGGCGACCGGTGCGGGCGAGGGTGGCGCGGTGCAGGTCCTCCCCGGTGAACGCCGGGTGCTCGCCGCCGAGGAGGACATCGGCGACGGCGACGAGCGCGGTGCGCGGCAGCACCGTGCTGAGGTCCGCCCACGTCTGCAGGGGCGAGGTCACCGGGATGCCGTCGAGGTATTCGACGTTCAACAGCTCGGTGCGCAGCTCGTGCCCGACCACCCCGAGCATCTGCGGCGGCCGGGTGCCGGCCGGCACGGTGACGTGGATGCGCGTGTCGGACTCGAGCCAGCCGGGCACGGGGAGCCCGTGCAGGAGCGCCGCCGTGTGGTGGCTGATCACGTGGGTGGGCGGCATCCGCTCGGCGTAGCTGCGGCTCAAGCCGAGCGCGCTGGTCGGGGACGGCCCGGCGAGGCGCACCGCGCGGAAGGGGGTGCACAGGTCGGCTCCCTGGAGGCGGCGCCGGGTGAGGCCCAGGCTGCGGGCCAGTGCGACGGGGAACGGCTCGCCCAGCAGCTCGGGCGGAAGGGGGATGCGTGCTGGCATGCACAGAGGATGTCAAATGTGCGCCCGGCGTCGGAGAATCTCTCCACAGGCCCGCCCGTCCCGGCCGCGAACTGAGAGAAAAGCCCCAGAAACGCGAGTTTTTAGGTGCTTAAGTCACAGTTCGCGAGGTGGGTGGGCCTAGTCTCGGGAGCTTACGGCGTACGCACGCCCGCGCCTGGAACCGCACGCACGAGGAGACCCCGATGGACGCCGCCGCACCCGCCGCACACCCCGCCCCGGCCGCTGCCGCCCTGCGCGGCTCGACGGCGCTCGTTACGGGGGTGTCCAGGCGCAAGGGCATCGGCTACGCCGTCGCGGTGCGTCTGGCCGAGCTGGGCGCCAACGTGTTCATCCAGCACTTCGCCCCGCACGACCTCGCGCAGCCCTGGGGCGGGGACGACCTCGACGCGGTGCGGGCGGGCATCCGCTCGGCACTGACCGAGGGCGCCGTGTTCGGTGACGCGAGCGCCGACCTGGCCGAACCGGATACCGCGGCGGCGGTGATGACCGCGGCCGCCGGGCTCACCGGGCGGGTCGACATCCTCGTGGCCAACCATGCCCGCAGCGGCGGGGACGGCTCGATCTTCGATCTCACCGCCGACCTGCTCGACGGGCACTGGCAGGTCAACGCCCGCGCCACCCTGCTGCTCACCCGGGCCTTCGCCGAGCAGTTCGGCGATGCGGCACGTCCGGATGCGGTTCGTGCGGATGCGGTTTGGGCGGATGCTGACGAGGCGGGCACCGACGCGGCGGACCCCGCGGCCGCGACGCAGGCGCCGCGCCGGCCCGGCGAGCGCGGCGCCCAGACCGCCGCCATCGACGAGCTCGCCACCGGACGGGTGATCTGGCTGACCTCCGGGCAGATCCACGGGCCGATGCCCGGGGAGGTGGCGTACGCGGCCAGCAAGGCGGTGCTGGCCGGACTCACCCCCACCGTGGCCAGCGAACTGCTCGGCCGCGGCATCATCCTCAACACCGTCAATCCCGGCCCGGTGAACACCGGCTACCTCGACCCGGAGACCACCGACCGCCCGCTGGACGGGATGCTCGAGTACCTGCGCACCATCCCGTTCGGCCGGTTCGGCGCCCCCACCGACCCGGCCCGCCTGATCGGCTGGCTGTGCACCCCGGAGGCGCGCTGGCTGGTCGGCCAGGTCCTCACCAGCGACGGCGGTTTCAGCCTCGCGAACTGAGAGAAAAGCACCAGAAACTCGAGTGTGAAGGTGCTCAACTCACAGTTCGCGAGAGGGAGGGCGGGGCGGGCTAGGAGACCTGGATGCTGATGGGCTCGGTGTCGGGGATCGGGCCGGCGTCGCGGCCGCGCAGGTCGGGGTGCCAGCGGCGGCCGAGCGCGGGGATGATCGTGCCCAGGGCGGCGAACCCGGCGGCCACGTAGATCGCCGAGGCGGCACCGGAGTGGTCGATGGCGAAGCCGGCCAGCGCGGAGCCGAGCGCGGCGCCGATGAGCTGCCCGGTGCCGATCCAGCCGTACGCTTCGGCGGTGTCGCTGAACTTGACGCTGGCCGAGACGATGCCGAACAGCACCGCGAACGACGGCGCGATGCCGATGCCGGCGACGAGCAGCGCTCCGGAGAGCCACCAGAAGTTGAGGTAGATGCCGGCGATGGCCAGGCCGATGGTGACGATGAGCATCCGGCTGGCCAGCGCCCACGGACCGATCGGGAGGTGGCCGAGGGCCAGGCCGCCGATGAGCGAGCCGATGGCGAAGATGCCCAGCACCCAGCCGGCGTTGGCGCTGCCGTGGCCGAACACGGCCACAACGCCGGCCTCGACGGCGGCGCAGGCGGCGACGAGCATGAAGCCCACGACGGTGCTCAGCAGCACCTCGGGCTTTTTGAGCACGACGCCGAGCTTGCGGCGGCTGCGGGGGATGCGCACCCGCCCCACCTCGGGCAGCGCCACGAACCAGATTCCGCCGGCGACGAGGAAGAACGCGGCGAGCAGGATGCCAGCGGTGGAGCTGACCTGAATGGCGACGAAGGTGGCGATCACCGGGCCGAGCACCCAGATGATCTCCTGTGCCGAGGCGTCCAGGGAGAACAACGGCGTGAGCTGGCGGGAGTTGACCACCTTGGGGTAGATGGTGCGCACGGCCGGCTGGATGGGCGGCATCGACAGGCCGGCGATGAAACCGACGACCATCAGCCCCACGATCGGCAGCGGCACCAGGGCCATGACCACGATCGCCGCCGTGCAGACGATCATGGTGACGATGAGCACCGGGCGCATGCCGAGCCGGCCCATCAGCCGGGAGGTGAGCGGGCCGGCGATGGCCTGGCCGATGCTCATCGCGGCCAGTACCAGACCGGCGGCGGCGTAGGAGTCGAAGAGCGCTTCGATGTGGATCAGGAACGCCAGCGAGAGCATTCCGAACGGGAATCGAGCGGTGAGCTGGGCTCCGATGAGTCGGGCAACGCCCGGGGTTTTCAATAGGGTCCAGTAGCTGCTCACAACCGTCTAGTCTACGGCCGGGCCGGCCCGCGGCGCACAGCGGGGCGGACGCGCAGCCCACTAACGTGAACGGGTGCACACACTGATTTCGGCGGTCGATCTGGCCGCGCTGCTCGTTGCCGGCCCCACCCCGCGCATCCTCGATGTGCGCTGGAAGCTCGGCGGCCCTCCCGGCCGCGCCGAGTTCCGCCGCGGGCACCTGCCCGGCGCCGCGTACGTGGACCTGGACACCGAGCTGGCCGGGCACGGCGAGGCGACCGACGGCCGGCATCCGTTGCCCGCCCTGGCCGACCTGCAGGATGCCGCCCGCCGCTGGGGCCTGAACGACGGCGACACCGTCGTGGTCTACGACGATCTGGGCAATATGTCCGCCGCCCGTGCCTGGTGGCTGCTGCGGCACGCCGGCGTGCGCGATGTGCGTCTGCTCGACGGCGGCCTGGCCGCCTGGCGCGCCGCCGACCTGCCGCTGGTGGCGGGGGAGGAGCCGGTGGTGCCCGGCTCGGTGACCCTCGCGCCCGGCGTGCTGCCGACCCTCGACGCGGATGCCGCGGCCGCGCTCGCGCAGGACGGCGTGCTCCTGGACGCCCGCGCCGCCGAACGCTACCGGGGTGACACCGAACCGATCGACCCCCGCGCCGGCCACATCCCGGGCGCGGTCAGCGCTCCGACCGGTGGCAACCTGGATGCCGAGGGCCGGTTCCTGCCCGCCGCGGTGCTGCGCGAGCGGTTCGAGGCACTCGGGGTGCGCGGCCGGGTCGCCACGGGCGGAGTGGGCGACGAGGGCGGGTCCCCGTCGCGGGATGCTGACTTCGAGGCGCCGGATGCCGGCTTCGACGTGGGCGTGTACTGCGGGTCCGGGGTCACGGCCGCGCACGAAGCGGTGGCCCTCACGCTCGCCGGCTTCACTCCGGCGCTCTACCCCGGGTCGTGGTCGCAGTGGTCGAACCTGCCCGACCGTCCGGTCGCGACCGGTGCGGCGCCGGGCGGGAATTCCTGATTCGGTTCGCGCGGTGCCCCGGCGCCTCGGCGGCGGCCGTCGATGCGCCCCCTCTGGCCGAGCGCGCCCGCTATAGCGGGCGCGGTGAGCCAGACGAGGTGCAGCGAGTGAGAAACGGGCCGGAGGAGACCGCGGCTAGGCGATCTCGACCGTGGTGCCGCTCACCACGATGCCGCCGGTGGCAGGCACGTCCACGAGCAGCAGGCTGGGCCGGCCCACGTGTCGGCCCTGGCGGATGACCACCCGCGCCGGCGGCGTCACCAGCCCGAGCTCGCGCAGGTACCCGCCCACCGAGGCCGCGGCCGAGCCGGTGGCCGGGTCTTCGCTGAGGGTGCCGACCGGGAACAGGTTGCGCGCCTCGAACTCGTTCGGGCCCCGCACCGCCAGGGTGGTGACGGTGCCCGCCCAGCCCTGGGCATCCATCAGCGCGCGCATGGCCGCCGGGTCGAAGGTGAAGGCGTCGAACTCGGCGAGGCCGGCGAAGACCAGCACCGGATGCCAGTTGCCGGCGAAGGCCAGCCGGGGCGGGTAGTCGGGGTGCAGCGACGCCGCCGACGCGCCGAGCAGGGCGAGCAGGGCGCTGAGCACCTTGGGCGCGATGGGGCGCACCACGGGGTCGACGCTGGTGAACGACGCGGTCAGGCCGGCATCCGTGTTGCGGGTCTCGATCGTGATCGCGCCGACGCTGGTGTCGAAGGTGAGGGTGCCTGCGCCGTCCCGGCCGGCCAGCGCCACCGCGGTGGCGACGGTGGCGTGCCCGCAGAACGGCACCTCGGCGACGGGGGAGAAGAACCGCAACCGGCTGCGCCGCGGGTCGCCGTCGACGATCGGCACCGTGACGAACGCGGTCTCGGCGTAGCCGACCTCGGCGGCGATGGCCTGCAACGCGGAGTCGTCGAGGCCGCTCGCATCGAGCACAATACCGGCGGGGTTGCCGCCGGCGGAGGCATCGGAGAGGTCGGGGTCGGTGAAGGCGGCGAAACGCAGCACGGGCACGGTCATGGCCCCATGCTGGCAGAAGCACCCCGTGCCCCCGACAGGCCAATTCGCAAGCCGTGGACGCTTTTCGACTCGCACTCGCGCGGAACTGCTGGTGCGGTGGGTCATCCGGCCAACGAAAGCGGGCCAGTCATCGCGGCGTGCCCGCGGTCTGGCCGCCGGGCAGGTCGACGTTCGGGCGGGGCTGTCATACTTAGGTAATGCTTACCTCAGCACAGCCGGGATCCACGGGCGCACCTGCCCGCGGCACCGGGCTGCCCGCAACAGCCGCGCCCGACGCCGGCCTGGACGCCGTGCGGGTGCCGCGCCGCCGACAGCTCGCCGGCCTGCTGATCGCCGTGATCCTGCTGCTGCTCGCCGTGGCCGCCTCCCTCGTGGTGGGCAGCCGGGAGATCCCGCTGGGTACCGTGCTCGACGCCCTGCTGCACCCCGACCTCTCCGTCACCGACCACACCGTGGTGCTCGACCTGCGGGTGCCGCGCACCGCCATCGGGCTGCTGGCCGGCCTCGCGCTCGGCCTGGCCGGAGCCCTCATGCAGGGCATCACCCGCAACCCGCTCGCCGACCCGGGCCTGCTCGGCGTCAACGCCGGCGCCTCACTCTTTGTCGTCGCCGGGATCGCCTGGTTCGGTGTCACCTCGGCGCTCGGCTACGTCTGGTTCGCCTTCGCCGGCGCGTTCGTCGCCGCCGTGATCGTCTACGTGGTCGGCTCGCTCGGCCGGGAGGGCGCCACCCCGGTGAAACTGGCCCTGGCCGGCACCGCGCTCACCGCCTCGCTCACCTCGCTGATCACCATCGTGCTGCTCAGCGACTCCGCGGCCTTCGACAAGTACCGCTTCTGGTCGGCCGGCTCCCTGGTGGCCCGCGACCTCGACTCGACCCTGCAGCTGGCCCCGTTCATCGCCGTCGGCGTGCTGCTATGCCTCCTGGCCGGGCGGATGCTCAACGCCCTCGCCCTCGGCGACGACCTGGCCCGCGGGCTCGGACAGAACCTGGTGGCGGCCCGCATCGTCTGCGCCGTCGCCGTGGTGCTGCTCTGCGGTTCGGCGACGGCCATGGCCGGCCCGATCGTGTTCGTGGGCCTGGCCGTGCCGCATATCGCCCGCCGCTTCACCGGCCCGGACTACCGCTGGATCCTGCTCTACTCCGCCGTGCTCGGCCCGGTGCTGCTGCTGGCCGCCGACGTGCTCGGCCGGGTGATCGCGCGGCCCGGCGAAATCGAGGCCGGCCTGGTCGTCGCGTTCCTCGGCGCCCCGATGCTCATCGCCCTGGTGCGCCGCGTGAAGCTGGCCGGCCTGTGAGCGCCACCGTCACATCCGCCACCGGCCGCCCCGCCGCGGATGCCGCACCGCTCGCGCTGGCCCGCACCCTGCGGCACCGCCGGGAACGGCGCATCGTGCTGGTGCTGGCTACCCTGGTGCTGGTCGTCGCCGCCGTGAGCCTGATGGTGGGTGCCTACAACCTCAGTGTGCCCGACCTGCTGCGCGCCCTGGTGGGCCAGGGGTCGAGCAGCGAGAACTTCATCGTCTTCAAACTGCGGCTGCCCCGCTTGACCCTCGCGATCCTCGTCGGAGTGGCGTTCGCCGTGTCCGGCGCCCTGTTCCAAACCGTGCTGCGCAACCCCCTGGCCAGCCCCGACATCATAGGCGTCACCGGCGGCGCCAGCGCGGCCGCGGTCTTCGGCATGCTGGTGCTGGGCCTGGGCAGCGTCGCCACCTCGTTCATGGCCTTCGCCGGCGCCATGGTCGTGGCCGCGGCCATCTACCTGCTCGCCTGGCGCGGCGGGGTCGTCGGCTATCGGTTTGTGCTCATCGGTGTGGGCGTCGCGTTCATGGTGCAGGGCCTGCTCGGCTACCTGCTCTCCCGCGCCGACCTCCGCAACGCCGAGGACGCTCTGACCTGGCTGGTCGGCAGTGTCAGCGGCGCCCGCTGGCCCGAGATCGCGGTGCTGGCCGGGTTCCTCGCGGTGCTGCTGCCGGCCATCGGGGTGCTCGCCGGGCGGATGCGGATGCTGCAGCTGGGCGACGACACCGCCAGCAGCCTGGGCGTGCGCGCCGAACGCTCCCGGCTGGCGCTGCTCGTGGCGGCCGTGGCCCTCGCCGCCCTCGCCACCGCGTTCGTGGGCCCGCTCGCGTTCATCGCGTTCGTCTCTGCGCCCATCGCCCGACGCCTGGTAGGCACCGGCAGCCTGGCCCTGGTGCCGGCCGCCCTGATCGGCGTGTTGATCACCACCGTCGCGGACTTCACCGCCCAGCACCTGCTGCCCGGGTCACTCGAACTGCCCGCCGGCATCATCACCGGCGCCATCGGCGCGCCCTACCTGCTCTGGTTGCTCGCCACCCAGAACCGAATCGGCAAGGGAGCCTGATGCCCCAGACCACCGACAAGACCACCGGCGAGAACACCGACCGGACCGCCGGCCGGCCGACCGGCCGGCCCACCGGCGCGCCCGCCGCATCCGCCCGCCACACCCTGACCGCCGCCGGCCTCAGCCTCGGATACGACGGCGCCCGCATCGTCGACGACCTCAGCCTCGCGATCGAGCCCGGCGCGATCACCGTGATCGTCGGTGCGAACGCCTCCGGCAAGTCCACCCTGCTGCGCGGCCTGGCCCGGCTGCTGCCGCCGCAGGCCGGCACCGTCACCCTCGACGGCCGGGACATCGCCGGACTGCCCAGCCGGCAGGTCGCCACCATCGTTGGCCTGCTGCCGCAGCAGCCCATCGCGCCGGAGGGCATCGGCGTGGCCGACCTCGTCGGCCGGGGCCGGTACCCGCACCAAGGCTGGTTCCGGCACTGGTCCAGCACCGACGACGCCATCGTGGCCGAGGCCATGGCCGCCACCCAGACCCTCGAGTTGGCCTCCCGGCGCATGGAGGAACTCTCCGGCGGGCAGCGCCAGCGGGTCTGGATCGCCATGGCCCTGGCGCAGAACCCCGACATCCTGCTGCTGGACGAACCCACCACCTTCCTCGACGTCACCCACCAGGTGGAGGTGCTCGACCTGCTGCACGAGCTCAACCACGACCAGGGCACGACCGTGGTGATGGTGCTGCACGACCTCAACCTGGCCGCCCGGTACGCCGACCGTCTCGTAGTCATGCGGCAGGGCACGATCATCGCCGAGGGCGCCCCGGCCGAGGTGCTCACCGAGGCCGTGGTGCTCGACGCGTTCGGGCTCACCGCGCGCATCGTGCCCGACCCGGTCTGCGGTTCGCCGATGGTCGTGCCCATCGGCCGCTTCCACGGCACCGCCTGACCCGCTATATTAGGTGAGGCTACCCTAAACGCTGGTAGCCGTTCCCCTTCAGAACCGGAGTTCCCTGTGCCCAGACGTTTGACCACCGTGCTCGCCGCCACCGCGGCCATCGCCGCCCTCACGCTCAGCGGATGCTCCGCCTCGTCCAGCGACGACACCGGCTCCGACGCCGCAGCCGGCGGATCGTTCCCGGTCACCATCGACCACGCCTTCGGTGAGACCACCATCGACGCCGAGCCCACCCGCGTGGTCACCTGGGGCTGGGGCAGCGCCGACGACGCGATCGCCCTCGGCGTCGTGCCGGTCGCCATCCCGTTCCAGGCCTACGGCGGCGACGAGAACGGTGTGCTGCCGTGGATCTCCGAGGCCCTCGAGGAGCAGGGCGCCGAGGTGCCCACCGTGCTCTCCGACTCCACCGAACCGCCCTACGAGGAGATCGCGGCCGCCGCGCCCGACGTCATCCTCGCCGCGTACTCCGGCCTCACCGAGGAGCAGTACGACCTGCTCAGCGACATCGCCCCCGTCGTGGCGTACCCCGACGAGCCCTGGTCCACCGACTGGCGCGAACTGGTCGAGATCACCGGCACGGCGCTCGGCAAGTCCGACGAAGCCACCACCCTGCTCGCCGACATCGACGCCACGATCGCGGAGAAGGCCGCGGCGCATCCGGAGTTCGCCGGCAAGACCGTCGCGCTCACCTCCGACAGCGGCGGCGTGTTCTACGTCTACACGGATGCCGACCCGCGCGTGACATTCGCCACCGAGCTCGGCTTCGAAAGCGCCCCGAGCGTGGCCGAACTCGCCAACGGCGAGTCGTCCTTCTACTACACGCTCAGCTACGAGCAGCTCGACCAGCTCACCAGCGACGTGATCGTCAACTTCGGCGCCACCCAGGAGGAATCCGACGCGTTCCTGAACGCCGGCTACGCCCAGGTGATGCCGCAGGTGCAGAACGGCGCCGTTGCATCCCCGGTCGGTGCGGCCTTCGTCTCGTCCGTCTCACCGCCCACCGGCCTCTCGCTCACCTGGGGCATCGACGACTACGTCGACCTGCTCTCCACGGCAGCACTGGCGGCCGACGCCGCGAAGTAGCCGACGCCGGGAGGTAGCCGCCGCCGGGAGCGGGGGCTGCCTGGAGCGCGATAGCCTTGAGTTGCGTCCGTTTCGACTGATCGCGAATCCGATTTCGCACGAGCCGTACCCCAGCGCAGGGGTCTTTCAGGCTCGCTCCAGTCGTACCGTTCACGGACCGCTCAGTTGACTCGATCCCGTGAGGCCTCGAGTCCCATGAAAAGGTTGTGCCATGCGCGCTAGCTACGTAATCCCCGCCCTCGCTGCCGTGGCGGCGCTGATGCTCACCGGATGCGTCGACAACTCGACTCCGGCGGAATCAGGTTCGCCCGGGACCAGCGCCGCTGCGATCACGAAAGACGACGCGGCAGCAGCACTGGTCCCGGCCGAGGTGGCCGATCGTGGCACCCTGATCATCGGAACCGAACCGACCTACGCGCCGAACGAGTTCAAGAACGAGGCCGGCGACCCGATCGGCTGGGACATCGAACTCGCCAGCGGCCTCGCCGCCAAGCTCGGCCTGACACCGGAGTTCCAGGTCGCGAAGTTCGACAACATCATCCCGAGCGTGGCCGGCGGCAAGGCCGACATCGGGGCATCCTCGTTCACCTACACCCCGGAACGCGCGCAGCAGGTCGACTTCGTCAACTACTACAACGCCGGCATCCAGTGGGCGTCGGCGACCGGCGCCGACGTCGACCCCAACAACGCCTGCGGCCTGAAGGTGGCAGTGCAGACCGCCACCTTCGAAGACACCGATGAGGTGCCCGCCAAGAGCGACGCCTGCGTGGCCGCCGGCAAGCCGCCGATCGACAAGCTGAAGTTCGACACCCAGGCCGACGTGGCCAACGCCGTTGTGCTCGGCCAGGCCGACGCGCTCAGTGCCGACTCGCCGGTGTCGCTGTACGCGATCGCCCAGACCGGCGACAAGCTGCAGCCGGCCGGCGAGACCTTCGATGAGGCCCCGTACGGCATGGTCGTCGCCAGGGGATCCGCACTCACCGCTGCCGTGCAGGCCGCCCTGCAGTCGATGGTGGATGACGGCAGCTACACGGCCATCCTCGATGCCTGGGGTGTCACGGACGGTGGCGTGAACGACATCACGATCAACGCCGCCGCGAACGGCTGACCCCCGAGCTCTCGTTGACGCCGACAGGCGGGCCGGAGCGCGGCGACCAGACCGCAGGAGTCCGCCGCCGCAGGACGCGGTAGCCTTGGCGGGCGTCGATTGGGCTGTTCCCGAACCGATATCGCCGAGCCGTTCCCCCAGCGCAGGGGTGTATTAGGCTCACTGCAGTCGTACCGTTCACTGCCATTCAGTCGAATCGAAACCTCGACGCCCTACGAAGAAGGTCGTGCCATGCGCGCTAGATACGTACTTCCCGCCCTCGCTGCCGCCGCCGCGCTGATGCTCACCGGCTGTGTCGACAACTCGACACCCGCGACCAGCGGCTCCGACACCAGCAGCGCTCCCACGATCGAAACGGACGACGCGGCAGCAGCCCTGGTGCCCGCCGAGGTCGCCGACACCGGCACCCTCGTCATCGGCACCGACCCGACCTACGCACCGAACGAGTTCAAGAACGAGGCCGGCGACCCGATCGGCTGGGGCGTCGAAATCGCCAGCGGCATCGCCGCCAAGCTCGGCCTGGAGCCGAAGTTCCAGGTCGCCAAGTTCGACAACATCATCCCGAGCGTCACCGGCGGCAAGGCCGACATCGGCTCGTCCTCCTTCACCGACACGGCCGAGCGCGAGCAGCAGGTCGACTTCGTCAACTACTACACCGCGGGCATCCAGTGGGCCTCGGCGGCGGGTAAGGATGTCGACCCCGACAACGCCTGCGGCCTGAAGGTGGCCGTGCAGGCCACCACCTTCGAGGACACCGACGAGGTGCCCGCCAAGAGCGACGCCTGCGTCGCCGCCGGCAAGCCCGCCATCGAGAAGCTCAAGTTCGACACCCAGGACGCCGCGACCAACGCGGTCGTGCTCGGTCAGGCCGACGCGCTCAGCGCCGACTCCCCGGTCACCCTGTACGCGATCTCGCAGACCGGCGACAAGCTGCAGCTGGCCGGCGAGACCTTCGACGTTGCCCCGTACGGCATGGTCGTCGCCAAGGGCTCCGAGCTCACCAAGGCCGTGCAGGCCGCTCTGCAGTCGATGGTCGATGACGGCAGCTACCAGGCCATCCTCGACGAGTGGGGCGTCGCCGACGGCGGCATCGACGAGATCACGATCAACGCGGGCGCGAACGGTTAACCCATGAGTGCCACGCAACCGTACGGCCCGGCGGCGGGCTCAACCCCGCCGCCGCTCGAGGCAACATCGACGTCGGAGCCGATCAAGGCCATCCGGCTGCGCCACCCCTGGCGCGTGGTCTTCGCCGTCCTGCTCGTGGCGATCTTCGCCTGGTTCGTCGTCGACGCCGCGTTCCGGCCGGCCTACGACTGGCCCGCGGTGGGCAAGTACCTCTTCGACCGCCGCATCTCCATGGCCGCCCTGGTCACGATCGAACTGACCGTGTTCTCGATGGTCATCGCCATCATCCTCGGCGTGATCCTGGCCGTGATGCGGCTCTCACCCAACCCCGTGGTCAAGAGCGTGGCGTGGTTCTACCTGTGGATCTTCCGCGGCACCCCGGTCTACGTGCAGCTGACCATCTGGGGCCTGATCTCGCTGATCTACACGAGCATCGACATCGGCCTGCCGTTCATGACACCGTGGATCTCGTTCAGCACCAACGCGGCGCTGAACACCTTCACCCTGGCCGTGATCGGCCTGGCGCTGAACGAGGCCGCGTACATGGCCGAGATCGTGCGGGCCGGCCTGCTGTCGGTCGACAAGGGCCAGGAAGAGGCCTCCGTCGCGCTGGGCATGAGCTGGTCGCAGACGATGACCCGGGTCATCCTGCCGCAGTCGATGCGGGTGATCATCCCGCCGACCGGCAACGAGGTGATCTCGATGCTGAAAACCACCTCGCTGGTCACCGCCGTGCCGTTCAGCCTGGAGCTGTTCACCCGCTCAAGAGACATCTCGGCGGAGACCTTCAACCCGATCCCGCTGCTGATCGTGGCGTCGATCTGGTACCTGTTCTTCACCTCGATCCTGATGGTGGGCCAGTACTTCCTCGAGAAGCGCTTCTCCCGCGGGGTCGGCGACCGGCAGACCGACAAGAGCGACCCGGCGGCGCCCAGCACCGGCGCCATCACCGGCGTCGTGCCCGTGATCGGGGCCGGGCAGCCCACCGTGGTGCTGCCGCCGAAGACGGATGCGCCGGGCACCACCGGCGACGGAGGAGCACGATGAGCGCCACGACAGCGGGGGGCGTCGCATCCATGGATGTGCCCATGGTTCTGGCCGAGCAGGTCACCAAGAGCTTCGGGTCGAACGAGGTGCTCAAGGGCATCACCCTGGAGGTCAAGCGCGGCGAGGTGATGTGCCTGGTCGGGCCGAGTGGCTCGGGCAAGTCCACGTTCCTGCGCTGCATCAACCACCTCGAGGTGCTCTCGGCCGGGCGGCTCAGCGTGGACGGCGAACTGATCGGCTACCGCGAGGCCAATGGCAAGCTCTACGAGATGGCTCCCAAGGAAGCCGCCAAGCAGCGCCGCGAGATCGGCATGGTGTTCCAGCGGTTCAACCTGTTCCCGCACATGACCGCGTTGCAGAACGTGATGGAAGCGCCCCTGCGGGTCAAGGGGTTGCCCAAGGCCAAGGTGGAGCAGACCGCACGCGACCTGCTCGCCCGTGTGGGACTGGCCGACCGGGCCGACTACTACCCGGCGCACCTGTCCGGCGGTCAGCAGCAGCGAGTCGCGATCGCCAGGGCGCTGGCGATGGAGCCCAAGCTGATGCTCTTCGACGAGCCCACCAGCGCGCTCGACCCCGAGCTCGTCGGCGAGGTGCTCGACGTGATGAAGGGCCTGGCCAAGGAGGGCATGACCATGATCGTGGTCACCCACGAGATGGGCTTCGCCCGCGAGGTCGCCGACTCCCTGGTCTTCATGGACGCCGGCGTCGTGGTCGAGTCCGGCTTGCCCTCGGAGGTGCTGGCCAACCCGCGCCACGCCCGCACCCAGGCGTTCCTCTCGAAGGTGCTCTAACACCCCGCGAACTGTGAGAAAAGCCCCAGAATCTTGAAGATTCTGGGGCTTTTCTCACAGTTCGCGGGTTAGAACGCCCAGGGACCGAAGCGGGTGATGGCCACGACGAGAGACAGGATGCCGAGGATCACGCTGGGCATGGTCTCCTTGGCACCGTCGCCGGCGCGCACGTGCCAGACGACCGCGCCGATCATGATCACGGTGAGCGCGGCCGCGGCGATCGGCACCAGGATCGGGGCGATGCCGGTGACCGCGGGGAGAATCAGGCCGATGCCGCCGAGCAGTTCGGCGAGGCCGACGAGCTTGACGCCGGCATCCGAGTAGTCGTTGGTCCAGGCCATGCCGCTGGCGGCGAGCTTGGCGCGCGGCTGGGAGACCTTCGTCAGGCCGGCGCCGATGAAGGCGAGAGCGAGCAGGCCGGTGATGATCCAGATGGCGATGTTCATGGGGGACTCCTGTGTTGATGCCGGCCCCTGAAGACGCCGAACGAGATTATGATTGCGACGGAAGTAGTTGCCGCGTCAAATAAACTAGCGTGAACTACTTTCTGCGTCAAGTAAATGTCGGTAGGGTGGGGGAATGGACGAACCGAAGTGGCTCTCTCCCGATGAGCTGGAGGCGTGGAAGGCCCTGGCCGGGCTGCTGTTCCTGCTGCCCGGGGCGCTCGACTCGCAGCTGCAGCGCGACTCGGGCCTGGCCATGGCGGACTACATGGTGCTCGTGATGCTCGAGGAGCAGGACGATCACTGCATGCGGATGAGCGAGTTGGCGACATCCGCCAGTACGTCGCAGTCGCGGCTGTCACGCATCGTGGCGCGTCTCGAGGCTGCTGGGTATGTGACCCGCGAGATGGCGCCGGATGACCGCCGCGCGGTGCTGGCGACCCTCACCGCGTCGGGCCTGGCCAAGCTGGTGTCGGCGGCGCCCGGGCACGTCGCCCAGGTACGCACCCTGGTCTTCGACCGCCTGACGCCGGTCCAGGTGCACGCCCTCACCGACATCGCCCGCGCCCTCGAGCACCCCGACGACCACGCGAACTGTGAGCTAAGCACCTAAAACTCGCGAATTCTGGGGCTTTTCTCACAGTTCGCGGGATGGGCGGGCTAGGAGGCGAGGACCTTCTGGATGCGCTGGAGGGAGACCGACTCGGCGGCGCGCAGCTCCTGAGCGAAGAGGCTGATGCGCAGTTCCTCGATCATCCAGCGGGCGCGCACCAGGTTCGGCGCCGCGGTCTCCGGCAGGGGGATGCGGCCGCCCGCGTCAGCGAACTTGGCCGTGGCGGACTGCACCTCGTTCATCCAGACCCGGTCGCGGTTGGGGTTGTCGAGAAGCTTGTCGATGCGGGCGGTGATGCCGCCGAGGTAGCGCGGCAGGTGCCGCAGCTGGGCGAGCCCGGTGGCGCTGACAAAACCGGGGTAGACCAGCCCGTTCAGCTGCTCCCGGGCATCCGTGAGCGCCGCAAGCAGGGCCATGCTGGTGGAGGCCTTGAGCGCCTTGTCCGCGGCGCGGGACGCGGTGAGTACCCGGGCGACGAGGCCGACGGTCTCGAACATCGAGTCCATCACCACGCCCGAGACCCGGTCGCGGATGCTGTCGAACTCGGCCTTCATGAACACCTGGCCGTCGGGGCGCACCCGGTAGAGCACGTCGTCGACGGCGGCCGCGAGGCAGTCGTCGAACAGGGCCTGGGTGGAGCGGTACGGGCTGGTGGCCAGCGAGAGCTTCTCGCCGCCCTTGAGGTGCTGCTGCACGTACGCCACCGGGGACGCCGTGGCCAGCAGCAACAGCCGGCGCACGCCGCCGGGCAGCGTGCGGGCCTGCTCGTCGACGGTGCTCATCATGCGGATGCTCACCGACGTTCCGTCGTCGATCAGGGTGGGGTAGCCACGGATGGTGTTGTCACCCTGCTTGGTGTCGATGAAGCGGGGCAGCTCGATGAAGTCCCAGGTGGTGAGGCCGCTGCGCTCGATGGCGTTCTTGGGGGTGGCCGCGGAGGCCTTGGCGACGGACTCGCGCACCTTGTTGCCCAGGCGCCGTTGCAGCTCGCCCAGATCTTTGCCAGAGGCGACGCTCTTGCCGCGCTCGTCGACCACCCGGAAGGTCATGCGCAGGTGCGACGGCACCCGGGAGAGGTCGAAGTCGCGCACGGTGACGGGCACGTAGGTGAGGCGCTGGATGAGGGCGGCGAGGGTTTCGGCGAAGGAGGGGTCGGTGGTGTCGAGATTGGCTCGCGAGGTTTCGACAGGCTCAACCAGCGAACCCCCCACCACACCGGGGGCGGGCGGCAGCTCGGCGAGGAGGCGCACGGCCCAGTCGGCGGCGGGCACGACGTTGCGGCGGATGGCCTTGGGCAGTGACTTGATCAGCGAGGTGACCAGGTCGGCGCGAAGGCCGGGCACCTGCCAGTCGAAACCGGTGGGGGAGACCCGGGCGAGCAGCGCGAGCGGGACCTGCACGGCGACGCCGTCGTCCTCCTCGCCGGGTTCAAACCGGTAGCTCAAGGCGAAGCGCTGGTCGCGCTGCTGCCACGACGGCGGGAACAGCGCCTCGTCGATCTCCGGCGCATCCTCGGGCACGAGCGCCTCGGCGGTCATGGTGAGCAGGTCGGGCGTCTGGGCGCGGGCGACGCGCCACCAGGTCTCGAAGGTGCGGGTGCTGTGCACCTCGGCGGGGATGCGCCGGTGGTAGAACTCGAAGACGGCCTCGTCGTCGAAGAGGATGTCGCGGCGCCGGGTGCGCTCCTCCAGCTCGGCGAGTTCCTTGCGGAGGGCCGTGTTGGCGCGGTCGAACGCGGTGACCCGCTGGTCGACCCGGTCCAGGTCCCACTCGCCGTCCACCAGCGCGTGCCGGATGAACAGCTCGCGGGCGTAGGCCGGGTCGACCCGGGAGAACTGCACCCGGCGGCGCGGCACGATCGGCACGCCGTAGAGGGTGACCCGTTCGTAGGCGACCACGGCGCCCTGCTTCTTCTCCCAGTGCGGCTCCGAATACGAGCGCTTGCAGAGGTCGCCGGCGAGCTGCTCGGCCCAGGCCGGGTCGACGACGGCGTTCATCCGGGCGAACAGCCGGCTGGTCTCCACCAGTTCGGCGCTCATCACGGCGTTGGGCTGCTTCTTGGCCAGCGCGGAGCCGGGGAACAGCACAAACCGCTGCTGCCGGGCGCCGATGTAGTCCTTCTTCGCCACATCCTTCAGGCCGATGTGCGAGAGCAGGCCGGAGAGCATCGACCGGTGGATGCCGTCGGGGTTCACGCTGGGGTCGCCGATGTGCAGGCCGAGCGGCTTGGCCAGCTGGCGGAGCTGCTTGTAGACGTCCTGCCACTCGCGCACCCGCAGGTAGTTGAGGTACTCGTTCTTGCACAGCCGCCGGAACGCGCTGGAGCCGAGCTCCTTCTGCTGCGTCTCGAGGTAGTTCCAGAGGTTCAGCAGCGACAGGAAGTCGCTGGTCGGGTCCGCGAACCGGGCGTGCTTCTCGTCGGCGGAACCGCGGCGTTCCAGCGGACGCTCGCGCACGTCCTGGATGGTGAGCCCGGCGACGATGGCCATCACCTCGCGGCTGGTGCCCTGGGTCTTCGACTCGATCACCATGCGGCCGAACCGGGGGTCGATGGGCAGTTGGGCCAGCTGCTGGCCCACCCGGGTGAGGGTGTGCGTGCCGGCCGTCACGGCCATCCGTCCGCCCTGCGGTCCACGTCCGCCGCGCCCGCGCCCGCCACCCGGGCCGGAGCGCCCGCCGGCCTGGCTTGGGTCTTCGGTGGGCGTGCCGGTCGGCGCCACGGTGGCCTTGACGGCGCCGAGCTCGGTGAGCAGGTCGAGGCCGTCCTTGATGTTGCGGGAGTCCGGCGGGGTGAGGAACGGGAACTGGGCGATGTCGCCCAGGCCCAGCGAGATCATCTGCAGGATGACCGCGGCCAGGTTGGTGCGCAGGATCTCCGGCTCGGTGTACTCGGGCCGGCGGGTGAAGTCTTCTTCGCTGTACAGCCGGATGGCGATGCCGTCGCTGGTGCGGCCGCTCCGGCCCGAGCGCTGGTTGGCCGAGGCCTGGGCGATGGCCTCGATCGGCAGCCGCTGCACCTTCGAGCGCACGCTGTACCGGCTGATCCGGGCGGTGCCGGCGTCGATGACGTAGCGGATGCCCGGAACGGTGAGGCTGGTCTCGGCCACGTTGGTGGCCAGCACGATGCGGCGCCGCACCCCGGCGACGGTGGAGGGCTGGAACACCTTGTGCTGGTCGGCGGAGGAGAGCCGGCCGTAGAGCGGCAGCACCTCGGTGGGGCTGGTGCGGCCGCCGCCGGCGAACTTGCCCTGCAGGGCGTCGGCCGCGTCGCGGATCTCGGTCTCGCCGGAGAGGAACACCAGCACGTCGCCGTTGGACTCCTGCTCGAGCTCGTCGAGAGCGGCGGAGATGCCCTCGATGTAGTCGCGGTCCACGCTGGGCGCGGCATCCGTGATCTCGTCGTCGTCGTCGATCGCGGCCTCGGCCACCAGCGGGCGGTAGCGGATCTCGACCGGGTAGGTGCGGCCGGAGACCTCGATGATGGGCGCGGGGGTGCCGTCGGCGGCGGCGAAGTGCTTGGCGAAGCTGGCCGGGTCGATGGTGGCGCTGGTGATGATGAGCTTGAGCTCGGGGCGCTGGGGGAGCAGTTGCTGCAGGTAGCCGAGCAGGAAGTCGATGTTGAGGCTGCGTTCGTGTGCCTCGTCGATGATGATGGTGTCGTACTTGCGCAGCATCCGGTCGCGGTGGATCTCATTGAGCAGGATGCCGTCGGTCATGAGCTTGATGCGGGTGTCGGCGCCGACGCGGTCGGTGAAGCGCACCTGATAGCCGACGAGTTCGCCCACCTCCTGGCCGAGTTCCTCGGCGATGCGCTCGGCGATGGTGCGGGCGGCGAGCCGACGCGGCTGGGTGTGCCCGATCGACTCCCGGCCCAGCTCCAGGCAGATCTTGGGCAGCTGGGTGGTCTTGCCCGACCCGGTGGATCCGGCCACGATCACGACCTGGTTGTCGCGGATGGCGCGCGCGATGTCGTCGCGGCGCTGGCTGATCGGCAACTCGGGCGGGAAGGTGATTGTGACGGGAATCATTAGCCCTCCATGTTATTGCCTCGCGGCGCTGCCCCACTTCGGGCCAGATCGTTGTGGTGCAAAGTACTTTGTGTTACAAAGTAGGTATGGACATCAACAAGGCACACTCAGGCACTGACCTCGACGAGCCGATGGGGGACCCGCGCGAGATGCTCGCCCT
>Ga0247803_1000229_pt1 | contig 32907 bp, 28 predicted proteins | sample UWRJL014104B1_FD_180928 | JGI IMG/M metagenome (GOLD analysis project Ga0247803, IMG submission 180928) | Plant litter microbial communities from Arlington Agricultural Research Station in Wisconsin, United States - UWRJ-L014-104B-1 | ecosystem: Environmental > Terrestrial > Plant litter >... | reverse complement strand
TGTGAAAAAGGGTACAACCGTGTCGGCATTTATGCCGACACCCCAGTACTGGGGGATTCGTTGTCGGCTCCCACCTATTCGGTCCGTGCCGTACGGGTAGCGTTGCATGCATGCCCAACGACGAACTGATCGACCTCGCCCGAGACATAGCCGTCAGGGCGGGCGAGCTCGCGCACCGCAGGCGTGTGGAGGGCGTCGAGATCGCCGATCACAAGTCGAGCCCGGTCGACGTGGTCACCCTCGCCGACCGTGAGACCGAGAACCTCATCCGCTCGCTCATCGCGGACGCCCGTCCGGACGACGGGTTCCTCGGCGAGGAGGGCGGCGCCGAACTGGGATCGAGCGGCCTCACCTGGGTGGTCGACCCGATCGACGGAACGGTGAATTATCTCTACGGAATTCCGAGCTGGGCGGTGAGCATCGCCGTGGTCGAGGGCGACCCAGACCCGCTCACCTGGCGGGCGTTGGCCGGGTGCGTCACCAACCCGGTGGCGGGCGAGATCTACACGGCGACGGATGCCGGTGGCGCCTTCTCGGGAAATCAGCAGCTTCGGGTCGTCGAGCCCGTATCCCTCGCTCAGGCGCTGATCGGGACCGGCTTCGGGTACGCCGCGGAGGTGCGCCGTGAGCAGGGCCGGGTGGTGGCCGGGCTGCTGCCTCTTGTGCGCGACATCCGCCGTTTCGGCGCGGCCTCTCTCGACCTGTGCGCGGTCGCGACCGGCCGCCTGAACGGCTATTTCGAAAGCGGCCTCAAGCCGTGGGATCACGCAGCCGCCGCCCTCATCGCGCGGGAGGCCGGAGCCGTCGTGACCGGCCGCGACGGAGCCCCTGCCGACCAGGCCTTCCTGCTCGCCGCGCCGCGCGAGCTTGCCTCGACTCTGGAACGAGCACTCGCCGACCTCGCCGTGTGACCCACACTGGGGTGGCAGATCCATGCGTTTGCAGCTAACGTTTACCTAGCCGTTACCCGTTTGGCTTTCTGCCACCGTGGTGATTACCCGAGAAACAGAGCCCCGTCAGACCCCGACGGGCACCTTTTTAGAGGAGAAACCCGCAATGACTCTAGATTTTGATGTCATCGCGCGCGCCGAATTCTTCTCGCAGTCGGAGTACCTCGCATCGTGACACCTGAACCATCCGTACCCCTCACCCGGCGCCAGCTGCGCGCCATGGAGGCGGCCGGTACCCCCGTGCCCTCCATTCCCGCGCCGCCGGCGTCCGTGGCATCCACCGCTCCCGTGAGCTCGAGCGAACCGACCGACGTCGGGTTCTTCGCATCGCTGCCCATCGCGGTCGAGGCATCCATGGTCCACCTGCCCGTCGAGTCCATCGTCGGTGACGAGCCCGGCCTCGCCCCGTCGCCCGGAGTAGCGCCGTCGCTCTCCGACGACACGGTCACCTCGGCTCCGGCAGACGACCCGTTCCTGCTGAGCCTGTTCTCCGCCCCCGAGGCCGCCGTGCACCCCGAGGCGATTCCCATCGTCAGCGGCAAGGGCCGCATCAAGGGAAGCCGTCGGGTCGCCCGCACCGAACGCCGTCGAGTCGCCGCAGAGCCGAAGCTCCGCGTGAAGAAGCTCCCGCGTTCCAAGCGCACCACCACGACGGGCACGCCGAAGCGCGGCTCGGCATCGACTCTGCTGTCGATCGGCGCGATGCTCTTCTCCGGCGCACTGCTCGTCGGGACCACGGTTCCGGCGAACGCGTTCATCACCTTCGAGTCAGGCCCGTCGGCCAGTGGCGAGGCGGCGACGGTCGCGTCCGCGCCGGCACAGACCGCCGAGGTCGCCGCCGATGCCACCGTCGGCGCGGTCGCCCGCGACGCGTTCACCGTGACCTCGTACTCCGAGGTGCTCAAGGCCAAGTACGGAACGCGCATCTACACGTTCGCACCGACCTCCGGCTCGGTGCGGTGGCCCTTCCCGTACGCGACCCCCATCAGCTCCGGCTACGGCGACCGCGTCGCACCCTGCCGCGGCTGCTCCAGCCACCACAACGGCGTCGACTTCACCCCCGGCTCCGGAACCCCGATCTACGCGATCGCCGACGGCGTCGTCACCCAGTCGCAGTTCTCCGGCAGCTTCGGGCAGCACGTCTACCTCGACCACGTGATAAACGGCAAGAAGGTCGAGAGCATCTACGGCCACATGATCGGCGGCTCCAGCCCCCTCGTGGCGGGGCAGACCGTCAAGGTCGGCGACCTGATCGGCCTCGTCGGCTCCACCGGAGCATCGACGGGCGCCCACCTCCACCTCGAGATCCACGTCGACGGCGTGGTGCTCGACCCGTTCGCCTGGCTGCAGGCGAACGCCGTCAGCTAGCTCGGCGCACCCTCCGCGCCCTACCGGTCGCACTCAGTAGCGGCAGATCGCTCTCGCGACCGCGATCGAGCAGCATCGTGCCGCCACCGAACGCGCGAGACCCCGCTGCGCGGTGCGTCAGCGGGGTCTCGACGGGGTCGGGCCGGCGGTGTCGGAGGCTGGCGGAGGCCGGCGAAGGCGGGCCGGGGTCGGGCAGCAGGCGGGCCGGAGGCGGGCCGGAGGCCGTGGTCTAGGCGGTGATCCAGACCGTGGTGTCGGCCGGGAGGACCCCGCCGTCGACCGGGCCGCTCGAGGCCACGATCGTTCCGAGCGGCAGCTCCACCGGAACCTGGCCGGTGTTCGCGATCACGGTGATCGGCCCGTTGCTGAACGCGACGACGGACTCGCCGAAGCCGCTGAGCCACTCGAGCGACCCCATACCGAGGTCGTTCTCGCGGCGCAGGCGCAGCAGCTCTGTGTAGAGCTCGAGCGTGCTGCCCTCGACGCCGAGCTGCGCGTCGCGCGCGTACGTCGCCCACTCGTCGGGCTGCGGCAGCCAGCTCTCGCCGCTGTCGTTGAAGCCGAACGCGGGTGCCTGCGCCTCCCAGGGGATCGGCACGCGGCATCCGTCTCGTCCGTAGCGCTCTCCGTTGGTGCGGAACCACGTCGGGTCCTGGCGGGCGGCGTCGGGCAGGTGGATGACCTCGGGGAGTCCGAGCTCCTCGCCCTGGTAGACGTAGGCGCTGCCGGGCAGGCCGAGCATCAGGGCGGTCGCGGCGCGGGCGCGGTGCAGGCCGAGATCCTGGTCGGGCAGGCCGAGCGAGTCGGGCCCGATGCCGGCGCCCTGAGGGTTCTCGGCGGTGAGGGCGAGGCGGCTGGCGTGTCGCACGACGTCGTGGTTCGACAGCACCCAGGTGCTGGGCGCACCGACGCCCGCGAAGGCCGAGATCGAGTCGTCGATGATGCGGCGCAGCGCCGGCCCGGTCCACGGGGTCTCGAGGTAGCTGAAGTTGAAGGCCTGGTGCATCTCGTCGGGGCGCACCCAGCGGGCGAGCTTGGTGAGCGGTTCGACCCAGGCCTCGGCGCAGAGCACGCGGTCGCCCTCGTAGGCGGCGAGCACGGTGTGCCAGTCGCGGTAGATCTCGTGCACGCCGTCCTGAGCCCAGAAGGGCGCGGTCGGCTGGTCTTCGGAGTGGTCGCTGATGCCGGGCTCGAGCGCCACGCCCTCGGCCGTCGAGCCGCTGCCGCCCATGCTCCCGCCGGGAGTCGGGGTGTAGTCGGGCAGTCCCTCGGCCTTGATCATGCCGTGGGCGACGTCGACACGGAATCCGTCGACGCCGCGGTCGAGCCAGAAGCGCAGGATGTCGCGGAACTGGTCGCGCACCCACGGGTTCTGCCAGTCGAGGTCGGGCTGCGAGGAGTCGAACAGGTGCAGGTACCACTGGCCGGGAGTGCCGTCGGGCTCGACGAGGCGGGTCCATGCTGGACCTCCGAACACCGACTCCCAGTTGTTGGGGGCGAGCTCTCCGGATGCGCCCTTTCCGTCGCGGAACATGTAGCGCGCGCGCTCGGCCGAACCCGCGGGAGCCGCCACGGCCTCCTGGAACCACCGGTGCGCGTCCGACGTGTGATTGGGCACGATGTCGACGATGACGCGCAGCCCGAGCTCGTGCGCCCGGTTCTGCATCACCTCGAAGTCGTCGAGGGTGCCGAACAGCGGGTCCACGTCGCAGTAGTCGGCGACGTCGTAGCCGGCGTCCTTCTGCGGGGAGGTGTAGAAGGGGGAGAGCCAGATGGCGTCGACGCCGAGCGCGGCGAGCGAGTCGAGGCGCGCGGTGATGCCGGGCAGGTCGCCGATGCCGTCTCCCGAGAGGTCGGCGAACGACCGCGGGTAGATCTGGTAGATGACGGCGCTGCGCCACCACTCCTTGCCCAGGGTGGAAGCGTTTGCGGGCGCGGCGACGGACTGGCTTGCGATAGTCATGCGGGCAAGCCTAATCGCGAAAGCGGTTCGGCAACGGGAACGATTTCTCAGCGGTCGGGCCGGCCGACGAGGCCCGAAACGACTCAGCCTTTCGGATGACCCGGACGCCCGAGATCATTCCCAAGTATGACGAGTTTTCCTTTCGTTCTTCGCTATCGTAAGAATCACGATCGGATCCGTGTCTCAGTGGCGCCTTCCGAGCATCCTTTCCCCCAATGCCGGAGGTCCCCTTGCGCAAGCGTCTGTCCACCACCATCGTTCTGGCCGTCGCCGCCACGCTCGCCCTCTCGGCCTGCAGCGGCGGAGGGGAAGGCGGCGACAAGCTCGACGCCAACGAGACCCCGCTCACCGAGTACTACGAGGCGATGTACGGCGGCTTCGACGAGAAGGAGCAGATCGCCAAGCAGAAGAAGTCGGAAGAGCTCGTGGCCGTCTGCATGTCGGAGGAGGGCTTCGAGTACACGCCCGTCGACCAGTCGCAGTACATGAACTTCTCCGAGGAGGACATGGAAGACCGCGACACGGAGAAGTGGGTCGCGGCGAACGGCTACGGGATGACGCTGTCGCCCGAAGAGCAGGAGAAGCAGAACGAGCAGGCGGAGCAGTTCGTCGACCCGAACCAGCCCTACGTCGAGGCGCTCTCACCCGGCGAGCAGACCGCCTACTACGAGGTGCTCTACGGCCCCGGCCCCACCGAGGAGGAGCTCGCGGCCATGGAGGACGGCGATGGCAGCTACGAGTACAACTGGAGACCGCGGGCTGCCAGGGCGCGGCGCAGCACGAGATCAACGGCGAAGACGTGACCCAGAGCGACAAGTACAAGCCGCTCATGGACGAGCTCAACACGGTCTGGGAGAAGGTCCAGAAGGACCCGAAGGTCAAGAAGCTCGACGCCGAATGGTCGGCCTGCATGGCCGACGCCGGGTACTCCGACCTGAAGAAGAAGGAAGACGCGATGACCCTGGTCAACGACGCGTCCAACGCCTACTACGAGACGCTGACGGATACGCCCGACGAGGCGAAGCTCGCCGAACTGCGCGAGAACGAGATCGCCGTGGCGCTCGCCGACTTCAAGTGCGGCAAGAAGCTCGACTATCAGGACAAGATGCTCGCCGTGCAGTTCGACGTGGAGCGTCAGTTCATCGACGACCACAAGTCGGAGCTCGACGCCATGATCGCCGACGTGGAACAGGGCAAGTAGACCGTGAAGTTTCCGTTGGGCAAGCGCGCCGTCGCGCCCGGAACGGCGCTCGACGAGCCCGGATCCGACCTCGAGGTGACCGCCGAGTCGACCGGACCGTCGCGCACTCAGGGCTGGGGCCGCCTCCTGCGCGGCAACCGCACGATGTGGGTCGTCGCGGCCGTCGCCGTCGTATCGCTCGTCGCCGGGCTCGCACTCGGGCAGTTCATCGTCTCGCCGGGCCAGGCCGCGGCCGACGCGAAGGCGCCGAAGGCGGGCCTCATCACCGTGCCCGTGGAGAGCCGCGAGCTCGGAAACGACGTCACCATCCGCGGAGACGCGACGTACGCCGACTCCGTCGAGGTGAAGATCGAGACCGGCGACCTCGGCGGCCCCGCCGTCGTCACCGGCCAAGTGCCCGAGGTCGGCGCGACCTTCGGCGCGGGCAACGTGGCGCTCGAGGTCACCGGTCGCCCGGTGATCGTGCTGCCCGGCGACCTCCCCGTCTACCGCACGCTCCGCGTCGGCGTCTCCGGGCCCGACGTCACCCAGCTCAAGCAGGCGCTCAGCGCGGTCGGCATCAGCCCGGGCGACCTCGGTTCCGCGGTTTACGACGCGGCCACCGCGGCCGCCGTCGCCGCCCTGTACGACAAGGTCGGCTACCCCGTCCCCTCCTCCGAGGAGGGCGGCGCCGACGCGCTCCGCTCCGCCACCGAGGCGATCGCGTCGGCGAAGAACCAGCTCGGCGCCGCCCAGCGCGACCTCGCGGTGGCGCGAGGAGGAGCGACGGCGTCGGAGCGCCTCGGGCAGGACAACGCGATCCGTGTTGCCCAGCGCAACTGGCAGGCCGCGGTGGACGGGGGCGCGAACCCGACGGAGCTCGCCAACCTGCAGGACATCATCGACCTCGAGCTGGTCAAGCGCAGCGAGCTCACCGCACCGCGCGACACCAGCGCAGAGGTCGCGGGAGTCGCGGCTGCCACCCAGCAGCTCGCCTCGGCGACCCAGACACTCGCCGACGCCAAGAACGGCGCCCTCACGGCGTTCCCCGCCAGCGAGGTGCTCTACCTGCCCGGCCTCCCGCGTCGAGTGGACGAGGTCACCGTGCAGCGCGGCACCACCATCACCGGGGCCGTCATGCGCGTCTCCGGCGCGACGCTCGTCATCTCGGGCACGGCGGCCGAGACCGACGCGAAGCTGCTCAAGGAGGGTGACGCTGCTCTGCTCGCCATGCCCGACGGCAGCGAGCATCCGGCCACCGTCGCCTCGGTGACCCCGGCCAAGCCGGCCGAGGGATCGACGGAGCCCAGCGGCAGGTTCACCGTGCTGTTCACCCCGGCGGAGCTCTCGGCCGAGCAGATCGCCGCGCTGCAGGGAAACAACGTGCGCGTCAGCATCCCGGTGTCGGCGACCGCGGGCGCGGTGCTCGCCGTTCCGCTCGCCGCGCTCACCGCCGGCCCCGGAGGCGAGTCACGCGTCGAGGTCAGCACCGGCGACGGCGACGAGACCACTCTCGTCGAGGTGACGACGGGCCTGGCCGCCGACGGCTTCGTCGAGATCTCCTCCGAAGAAGGCGCCATCGCCGAGGGCGACCTCGTCGTGGTCGGTCGATGACCCGGCCCCCCGTCGTCGAGCTGATCGACGTCACCCGGTCGTTTCCGGGTCCGCCGGAGGTGCAGGCGCTCAAGTCGGTCAACCTCCGCGTGGAGAGCGGCGACTACCTGTCGATCGTCGGCCCGAGCGGCTCGGGCAAGTCCACCATGCTCAACCTGCTCGGGCTGCTCGACCGCCCGAGCGTCGGCGAGTACTACCTCGACGGCGCGTCGACCGGCGCGCTCGACGAAGAGCAGCGCGCCGCCCTGCGCGGCGGCAAGATCGGGTTCGTCTTCCAGGCGTTCCATCTGATGCCGCACCGCACCGTGCTCGACAACGTGCTGCTCGCGACGCTCTACAGCGGGGTTCCGCGGGCCGAGCGTGAACCGCGCGCCCGGGCCGCCATCGAGCGGGTCGGGCTCGGACACCGTGTCGACTTCGTGCCTGGAACCCTCTCCGGCGGAGAGCGTCAGCGGGTAGCCGTCGCCCGAGCGGTCGTCGGCTCGCCCGAGCTGCTGCTCGCCGACGAGCCGACCGGAAACCTCGACGCCACCACCTCCGGCGAGGTCATGGACCTCTTCGAGGAGCTCAACGCCGACGGACTGAGCCTCGTCATCATCACGCACGACCGCGCCGTCGCCGAACGCGCGGAACGCAGCATCCGCATCACCGACGGTCGACTGCAGGAGCTCTCGTGAAGATCTCGCTGCCGCGATTCGGGCGCAAGGCGAAGCTCGCCGAACTCGCCGACACGGCCGACGCCGATTCCGCCGAGGCGGGCTGGGGCGCGCCGCCGACCATACCGCGCGCCGACCGGTTCTCGCTGCAGGACCTCCTGGTCGAGGCCAGCTTCGGCATCGGCGCGAAGCCCAGCCGGCTCATCATGACGACCCTGGGCACAGTGCTGGGTATCGCCTCGCTCGTCGTGACCGTGGGATTCGCCCAGACCGCGGCCGGCCAGATAGCCAACCAGTTCGACGCGGTCGCCGCCACCCAGGTGGTCGTCGCGCCCGCGACGGCGCAGGGAAACGGCGGCGAGCGAGCGGTCGGCGTGCTGCCGTGGGATGCCCCGGAGCGGGTCGAGCGACTCGCGGGAGTCGAACGCGCGGGACTCGTGGCCGAGGTCGACGTGCGGGAGCTCGCCGTGACATCCGTGCCCGTGAACGACCCCTCGGCACCCGCGGTGCTCAGCCCCGCGGTCGTGGCCACCACGGCCGAACTGCTCGACGCGGTGCGCGGCGACGTCGTCACCGGTCGCTACTTCGACGCGGGACACGACCTGCGCGGCGACCGGGTCGTGGTGCTCGGCATGCGCGCGGCAGAGGAGCTCGGCATCAACCGGGTCGACAGCCAGCCGTCGATCTTCATCGGCGAGACCTCGTACACCGTGATCGGCATCATCAAGGGCGTCGAACGGCGCTCCGACCTGCTCGACTCGGTGATCCTTCCGATGGGCACGGCGCGCGCCGACTTCGGTGTGAGCGCACCGGCCGAACTGCAGGTGCAGATCGCCGTCGGCGCCGGCAGCGTCGTCGAACGTCAGGCGCCGATCGCACTGTCGCCGAACGCGCCGGAGAACTTCGACGTGACTGCGCCATCGACCAAGTCGTCGCTTCGCGACAACATCCAAGCCGACATCAACGTGGTGTTCCTCATCCTCGGCGGCATCGCGCTGCTCGCCGGCGGTCTCGGCATCGCGAACGTGACGATGCTCTCGGTGATGGAGCGGGTCGGCGAGATCGGGCTGCGCCGCGCGCTCGGCGCCACCCGGCGGGACATCGCCCGCCAGTTCATGATCGAGTCGGTGGTGATCGGCCTGCTCGGCGGCCTCATCGGCTCGGCGCTGGGCGTGTTCGCCGTCGTCATCGTCTCGCTGCTCCAGGGCTGGACGCCGATTCTCGACCCGTGGCTCGCCGTCGGTTCCGCGCTCCTCGGAGCCGTCGTCGGTCTCGCGGCCGGCGCGCTCCCGGCACGCCGGGCGTCCAATATCGAACCGATCACGGCCCTCCGCGGGTCGTGACCGTCGAGCATCCGCCGTGTGCAGAACAGGGCCCGGCGGATGCTAGTCTCTTACGGTGCCAAAACGATGAAAGTCGCTTTGTGCCCCCTTAGCTCATTGGTAGAGCACTTCCTTGGTAAGGAAGAGGTAGTGGGTCCGATTCCCACAGGGGGCTCCATAACCGCCCCGGCGGTTATATGGCTGAGTAGCTCAGTTGGTTAGAGCGCACGACTCATAATCGTGAGGTCGCGGGATCGTACCCCGCCTCAGCTACCACACACATTCGTCACTCCCCGGCCCCGCGGTCGTTCTCCACCGCGCGAGGGCTTACTGGATGGAACGCGCTTTGCCTGATCCGATTCGGCGCGCATAGATTCGCACCAGCCTCCGGGCGTCGATGGCCGGAGTGCGTCGCACAACGATCAAAGGAGATCTCGTGAAATCGCTACTACGGTCGGGCGTCGCTCTCGTCGCCGCGGCAACCCTCGGCGGGGGAATAGTGCTCACCGCCGCCGGGATCGGCACCGACAGGGACGGCGACCGGGGGTGGGGCGACCGCAACGGGAACAGCGGGAGACCCGCGACGGCCAGCCAGATCTACCAGGACGAGATCAAGGACTACGGCGTCTGCCGCGGCACCGACCCCGTCTGCTACAACGACTGGGGCAACGGCTGGGTCGAGGGCGAGGCGAAGCGCATCCTCATCTGGAGCCGCACGGCCGGTCCGCGCCACGCCCATCTCGGCACGCCGCTCGCCCCAGGGCTGAACCCTCCGCTCAACGCAGACAACATCGCGCAAGCGGGCCTGAAGGCCTGGGCCGAAGAACGCGGTATCGCGGTCGACTACACCGAGGACCTCGCAAGCTTCAGCCGCCTGAGCCAGTACCAGGCGGTCGTGTTCCTCAGCTCCAACCGCGATACCCTCGACGACACCGCGCAGACGACCCTCATGCAGTACGTGCGTGGCGGCGGAGGCTTCGTGGGCATCCACAACGCGTTCGGTGCCGAGTACCACTGGCCGTGGTACGAGGGGCTGCTCGGCGGGGCGAACTTCTACGACCACGCGCCCAACCGGCCGGGCACGGTCGAGACGGTCAACCGTCGCGACGTCTCCACCTCGTTCATGCCGCGCACCTGGGCCTTCACCGACGAGTGGTACAACCTCGTGCCGTACCCGAGCTACGTCAACGTGCTGCTCGAGGTCGACGAGAAGACGAGCCTGAACGGCCGGGCGACCGGGCACCCGGGTCACGGAAAAGAGCACGCCGTGAGCTGGTGCCACTACTACGACGGCGGCAAGTCGTGGCTGACGACGCTGGGTCACGACCCGGCCGCGTGGACCGATGCGAGCCTGGCGGGTGACGACCTCTTCAAGCAGCACGTGATGGAGGGCCTGGAGAGCGCCATGGGCGTCAAGCAGTTCTGCACGACCTCCAGATGACGTCGAGACGTCGAGGCGGGAGTTCCGCGTTCCACTCAGCGGGACTGGGCCGCCTCGACGACCCGTCACAGGCCGATACTGGACGGCATGCGAACCGCTCAGGGTGATGAGCCGGTATCGGTGCTCGACCGGATCATCGCGATTGTCGAAGCCGTGCGCGAGTGCGGCGGCTGTGCTTCGGTGACGGAACTCGCTTTCGCGACGGGAATCCCCAAGTCGACCGCATCACGCACAGTGGCCGAGCTCGTTCGCCGCGGCTATCTCGAACGCACCGATGCGGGGGTCGTCATCGGGCTGAGGCTGTTCGAGCTCGGGGCTCGCGCTTCCACCCCGCGCCGTCTCGGCGTCGCCGCACTCCCCGTGCTCGCCGAGCTCTTCAACGCCACCGGCGAGCACCTCAACGTCGCCGTTCAGGATGGGCGCGACATGCTCTCGGTCATCTCCGTGCGCGGCCGGTTGCGACCCGCGCCCTCCCGCGCGGGCGTTCGCGTGCCCGCCGCGACGACCGCCCTCGGCAAGGCGTTTCTCGCCTTCACGAGCGACGAGTCGGCCGCGCGCGCCATCACGGACGGCCTGGACAGCAGGGGGCGCAGTCGGCTCGAGCGGGAGCTCGAGCACGTGCGCTCGTGCGCTGTCGCGATCGACCGCTGCGAGACCTTCCCGGGCGTCGTCGGAGTTGCGAGCCCGGTCCTGTCGCCACAGCTGGCGCCCGTCGCCGCGATCTCGGTCGCCGGGCCGGTAAGAGGGATGGACACCGAGCGGATGATCCCCCTGGTGCGCCACGCCGCACTGGCGCTCACCCGTCGACTCGCGCTGCAAGCGGTGTGACCGATGGCGGCCGATGACCCGGTCGGCGTGCTCGACCGCATCACCGTCATCTTCGAGGTTCTCGGCGAGGACGACCGTGGCATGGGGGTCTCCGAGCTCGCGCAGCGGACAGGTCTGCCCAAGTCGACGGTCTCGCGGCTGGTGAGCGGTCTCGTCCACCGTCACTATCTAGAGCGAGACGGCTCGGCCATCCGCCTGGGAGTGAGACTGTTCGAACTCGGCCAGCTCGCCGAGGCGCCGCAGAGGCTGAGACGTGCCGCCCTGCCGATCATGTCGGCTCTGCGCGCGGAGACGGGCGCGACCGTCGAACTGGCGATCCGCGACGGGGCCGACATGGTGCTCATCGCGATGGTCCGGGCCGGGGCGCCCGACGCCTCCCGGCGTATCGGGGATCGCACACCCGCACCGGAGTGGCGCGACACACCAGCGCCGTCGCGCGTGACCCAGCCGGTGCGCGTGCCCTCGGCGGGAATCGACGCCGCGATCACCCTCGTCTTCTCCGACGACGTCGACCAGAACGCAGCCCCCCTCGAGGCCGCCGCCCGGGCGATCGAGCGCGGCCTCGAGCGCGGTGACTAGGGCCTCACTTGACGACCCTGACTGCTGCCGTCGACGTGAACTGCTGCTGCACGCCGTCACGCACCACGTTCAACCGGACGGTCAGAGACGTCTGGCCCTCCGGCACATTGTGGTCGATGTCCGCCTCGTCGAACACCAGCACGACCTGGTTCTTCACCGAGGTCACCCTGACCGGTTCGACCGGGTTCTGCGACAGCGGCGTGATGAGCTCTGCCGCACTGTCGTACCTGTAGCCGCGGGGGAGCTGGAAGTGGGCCAGGACCTTGCTCGTCACGGGGGAGAAGATGCCTCGCTTCGGTTCCAGGTCGAGCCGGCTCGGGATGAACCGGAGTGCGCCGGGCCGGTCCTGCGGATCGAGGTACACCTCGATCTTCCCGGTCGGCCTCGGGTCGGTGCAGTCGTTGAAGTAGTACTCGCCCGCTCGCGCGAAGGTGTGCTGGTAGCTCTCGCCGGGCTGCAGCCGGGCGTTGAACTCGCCCTCGAAGAACTGCGTCGCGCAGTGTTCCCTCAGGTTCGGGAAATTCGGAAACGTCTCCGCCCCCGGGTTCAGGAACGTGACCGTGCTTCCCACGGGCACCCGCAGATGTGTCGGCTGCATGGCGTTCTGCGCAGTGGCGTCCTGCACCGCCGCTGTGTCGGTCGTGCGGTCGCCGCGTGCCAGGAGCACCGTGTTGCCGACCGTCGAACCCTCGACCACGGCACCGCTCACCGGCCGCCGGATCGACAGCGGAGCGGGATCGGGGCCTTCGGGGCTCCCCGATTCCGTGGTGTAGCCGCCTCCCAGTTTGAACGCCCAGAGGGAGTCGCCCTGCGTGACCGAGTTGCCGTACGGGTTCGTCGAGCCGGCCGCGAATACCGCCACGTACTGCTCGCCGTTCACCCTGTAGGTGATGGGCGCCGAGGCGATGCCCGATCCGGTCTGGAAGTCCCACAGCACCTTGCCGTCGCTGGCGTTCATCGCGAGCAGCCGCCCGTCGATCTGGCCGGCGAACAGCAGGTCGGACGCGGTCACCAGCGGGCCCTGACCGTGCGACATGTCGGTGCCCAGGTGGTTCTGCCACCGCACTTGGCCGGTCGAGGCGTCGTACGCGAGGATGCCGCCGGTCTGGTACTGGCCGATCGCGCGCTGGCCGTTGGCCGCGGCGCCGTTCCAGTGTGCCACCGGGTTGGTGCCGTAGGGGTAGTACACCAGATTGCTGCGGTGGCTGTAGGCGTTGTTCGACCAGTCGGCACCGCCGTTCTGGCTCGTGGTCGAGAGGATCGGCAGGTCCCACTGCGGGTCGTACATGCAGCCCTGGCGGTGGTCGGCCGGATAGTCCTCGGGGTAGGTGAGGAACGGTTCATCCGCCTTCACATAGCTGTCGGGATTGAAGACCAGATTGCCGTCGGCGTCGGCCTGGTAGCCGTTGTAGTTCGGAACCGCGCGCCACGGATCGCCCGGGACGTTCTCGGGATCGAGCTTCTGCCAGACGACGCACTCGGGGAGCAGGCGCTCCTCGGGGAACGGCTGGGTCTCGGCGTTCTTCTGCCTCGAGTCGGTGATCATCTCCTTATCGACGACCGGCAGCACGGGCGTGCCGTCGGTGCGGTCGAGAACGAACTGGTGACCCGACTTGCTGCCGTAGAACAGCACCTTGCGCGCCTCTCCGGCCACGGAGATGTCTGCGAGGGTCGGCGGGTGCACGTTGTCCATGTCCCACACGTCGTGCCGGATGGACTGGTAGTGCCACTTGTAGTCGCCCGTGGCCGCGTCGACGGCGACGAGGGTGCTCGAGAAGAGGTTGTCGCCGGGGCGGAGCGATCCGTCCTGCGACGACCGGCAGCTACGGGCGTTGCCGAAGGTCATGTAGTACATGCCCAGCTCGGGGTCGACGGAACCGTGGATCCACGGCGTCGCCCCGCCGATGAGCGCGCACTCGGTGCCGTCGGGCAGCGGCGGTCCCCAGGTCTCGCCGGCCGCGACCGTGTTGCCGTTCACGTCGGTGTACACGGCGTCGCGGTCGGGGCCGCCGAAGAAGTGCCAGAGGTAGCTGCCGTCGTCGGCGTCGAGCGCGACGACCGCCGCGCGGTCGCCGTTGGCGGCGTGCGCGTAGACGATGCCGTCGTTGTAGACGGTCGCGACGCGCTCCAGGTTTCCGAGGCTCTGCCCGTCGGGGGCGGTCGGCTGCACGACCCAGACCTGCTGACCCGTCGCCTGGTCGAGGGCGACGACCCGGTCGCCGTCGGCGAGGGTGTAGATCCTGCCTTCGCCGGCCGAGACCCCGCGTCGCGTGTCGACAGTGGCGAACTCCGTCGGCTCCCACTTCCAGACGGCGGCACCGGTCGCGCCGTCGACGGCGATCACGCCGCCGCTCGGGGAATCCAGGTAGATCACGCCGTCGACCACGATGGGGGTTGTCTGCTGGCCGACGTCGTCGGTGGCCGGTTCCACGGCCGACACGTGCGTGCGCCAAGCAGGGGCGAGCTTGTCGACGTTGCGCTTGCCGATCTGCGTCAGCGCGGAATAGTGCTGATTACCGAGATTGCCGCCCACCGTGGGCATGTCGTCACCGGTGGGTTGGAGCCCCGTGAGTCCGCTCGGCGCCGTCTCACCGGCCGGCGTCTCGGCCGGTGTGGCGGCAGCCGCACCCTGGACGGGGACTGCGGTTAACGCGAGCAGCAGAAGGGCTCCGAACCCCGCCGTGCCCGTCCGATTCACAAGACGTCTTCTCATGTGCCAGCTCCTCGATCGTCGTCGATCCGGTTGTGCCTCGGACGCTATTCCGACGCGCTGGGGTTGGCAAGCGGCGATCCACCGAGTGGTACTGGGGCGGTTGAGGGCGGATGAAACGGGTGCGACTAACCCGTCACTCGCCGTACCCGTCCGCCGTCGTCGCGCGCACCCATTCCACGGCGGCCGCGGCGTCTGGACCGGTGCCGCTGATGCGCAGCCTGGTGCCCTTCCCGAGTCCGAGGCCCATCAGGGCCAGCAGGCTGCCCGCGGGCGCCGAGCGCGTCGGGTCGTCCGCATCGGCTATCTGCACTCTCGCATCGAACTCGGCCATCTTCGCCACGATCACCGACGCCGGCCGTGCGTGCAGGCCTACGTCGTTCACGATCGTCGCCTCGGCCGTGACCGCGCCGTCGACGACGGGCGCCGGTGTCTGCGGGTCCGCCGGCGGCGCGGACTCGAGCTGCGCGTTCTTGGCGGTCATCGCGCTCGACGCCTCCCGCGCCGCGTCGTCGAGTGTCGCCCCGGCCGCAGCGAGCACGATGCCGGCGACGACGCCCTCCACGAACGGGGCGTCGCTGAGCCGCACCTCGACGTCGGTCGCGGTGAACTCGAGCGCCATCGACGCGCTGAGCACGGCCGAGCCGAGGTCCATGAACACGAGCACCCCGTCGGGCGAGGCCACCTCGTCGATGGCGGCGGCCACGGCGATCGCGTCGGTGCCGACGACGCCGTCTCCTGCTCCCGCGGCCACGGCGATCGGCGGCGGAGCCCCGGCGACCATCTCGAGCGCGAGGGCCACCGCGGCGTCGGCCAGCGCGGGGCTGTGCGAGACGACCACGATGCCGATCAAGCCAGCGCCTCCGCGAGGGCCTGGAACAGGAACGCGGTCGAGGTCGCCCCGGGGTCGAGGTGGCCGGCGCTGCGCTCGCCGAGGTAGCTCGCCCGGCCCTTGCGCGCCACGAGCGGCTCGGTCGCGTCGCGGCCGCGCTGCGCCGCCTCGAACGCCGCGGCGGCCGCGGCGGCGGGATCGGAACCCGACCCGAGACTCGCGTCCAGGGCGTCGAGGGCCGGGCCCATGGCATCCACCATCGTCTTGTCGCCCGGCTCGGCCTTGCCGCGGGAGATCACGCCATCGAACCCCGCGCGCAGTCCGGCCGAGAGGGTGGCGCCGTCGAGCGAGTCCACCGCCCCCGCCGTCGTTCCGATGCGAAGGAAGAACGTGCCGTAGAGCGGCCCGCTCGCGCCGCCCACCGAGCTCACGAGGGTCATGCCGACGGTCTTGAACAACGCGTCGACGGTCTGCGGCTCACCGAGCTTGTCGATCACCGCGTTCATGCCACGCGCCATGTTCGACCCGTGGTCGGCGTCTCCGATCGCCGAGTCGAGTTCGGTGAGGTAGCCCTGGTTCTCGGTCACGAGCGCACGGAACCGGGTGAGCCAGTCGACGAGCCGGTCGAGCGAGACGTCCGCCACGGTCACACGCCCCAGCGGAGGCCGGGGGTGTTGACGGGCGCGTCCCACAGGCCGAGCAGCTCGTCGTCGGCCTGCAGCAGCGTGACCGAGCACCCGGCCATGTCGAGGCTCGTGATGTAGTTGCCGACGAGGTTGCGGGCGACCGTGACGCCGGCCTTCTCGAGCAGCTTCGCGACCTCGCCGTACATCAGGTACAGCTCGATCAACGGGGAGCCGCCCATGCCGTTCAGCATCGCGATCACCGGCCCCTTGGTGAAGTCGAGGTCGGCGAGGATCGGCTCGACCAGCTGCTGGGCGATGGATGCGGCCGGGGCCAGCGGCACCCGGTGTCTGCCCGGTTCGCCGTGGATCCCGACGCCGATCTCCATCATGTCGTCGGGCAGGTCGAAAGTCGGCTTGCCGGCCGAGGGCACGGTGCAGCTCGTCAGCGCCATTCCCATGGAGCGCCCCGACTCGTTGACCCGTGTGGCGAGCGCGACGACGGCGTCGAGGTCTCGTCCCTCCTCGGCGGCGGCGCCCACGATCTTCTCCAGCAGCACGGTGAGGCCGACGCCGCGCCGGCCGGCGGTCCAGGTCGAGTCCTCGACGGCAACGTCGTCGTTGACCACGATCGAGGCGACCCGCGTTCCTGCCTCCGCCTCGGCGAGCTCGGCGGCCATCTCGAAGTTCATCACGTCGCCCGTGTAGTTCTTGACGATGTGCAGCACGCCCGCGCCCGCGTCGGCGACCTTGGTCGCCTCCTGCATCTGGTCGGGGGTGGGGGAGGTGAAGACCTCCCCGGCGCACGCGGCGTCGAGCATGCCGAGGCCGACGTAGCCGCCGTGCAGCGGCTCGTGCCCCGAGCCTCCGCCGGAGATCAGCGCGACCTTGCCGGCCCGCGTGGGGGTGCCGCGGTAGATGATGCGGTTCGCGTGGTCGACGGTGAGCTCGGGATGAGCCGCATCGATGCCCAGGAGGGCGTCGGCCAGCACGGCTTCCGGGGCGTTGATGAGTTTCTTCATGTCGGGTGTGCCTTCCAGGTGTTCGTCATTGAACTTTGGATGAGCGCACGCGCGGGTAAGCCGCGCGAAGCGTCCAGCCGATTCCGGCAAAAGTACCATGCGCCACGAGGGGCACGCCGGTGCTTGCGCCGACCCCATTGACATGTCGGTCGACTTGTCGCAAATGGGCCTTTTCCCGCCGGAATAGCCCCCTTCGCGACAGTTCGCGAGGCCGGTGGCGGTCGCTCGAGACCGTCCAGCGCCAGCCCGGTCAACGGTCAGCTTCGCGAAGGACAATAATTAACTTGTCATCTCGCACCCAGTTGACAATTCGATAGGGAGATCCGTTGGACGGAAACGCCACGACGACGCACAAGAACGTCGCACTGCTCTCGGTCGCATCGACGATCGCCTCACGCATCACGACGTCGGAATCGATCGACCAGCGACTGCAGGGGGCGCTCAAGCGACTCCACCTTCCCAAGGGACTGCTGCAACGCGTCGCGGGAGTGTACGAGCGCCGCAACTGGGAAGAGGGTCAGCAGTTCGACGACGCCGCGATCGCCGCCGGCAAGCGCGCGCTCGCCCAGGCGGGCGTCCGCCCCGACCAGGTCGGCCTGCTCATCAACACCTCGGTGACTCGCAAGAACCTCGAGCCCTCGGTCGCCGTGAGCATCCACCACGGCCTCGGCCTGCCGAGCTCCGCGCTCAACTTCGACATCGCGAACGCGTGCCTCGGCTTCGTCAACGGCATGAGCCTCGCCTCGTCGCTCATCGACTCCGGCCAGATCGACTACGCCGTGATCGTGGCGGGCGAAGACGCCGACGAGATCCAGAACAACACCGTCGACCGGCTCGAGGCGAACAGCCTGAACCGCAAAGACTTCATGAGCGAGTTCGCCAGCCTCACGCTCGGCTCCGGTGCTGCGGCGGCAGTCATCGGCCGCGCAGACGCCCACCCCGAGGGGCACCGCATCCTCGGCGGCGTCACGCGCGCGGCCACCCAGTTCAACGACCTCTGCGTCGGCAGCGTCGACGGCATGTTCACCGACGCGAAGGCGCTGCTCAAGGGCGGCATGGAGCTCGTCGTCTCCGCCTGGAACGAGGCGAAGTCCGACTGGTCGTGGGGCAAGATGGACCGCTACATCCTGCACCAGGTCTCCTCCGTGCACACCAACGCCATCGTCAAGGCCGCGGGCCTCGACGAGGCCAAGGTGCCGCGCACGTACCCGCTGCTCGGAAACATCGGCCCCGCGTCGATCCCGATCACGCTCGCTTACGAGGCCGAAGACCTCAAGAAGGGTGACCGCGTGCTGCTGATGGGCGTCGGTTCCGGACTCAATACCGCAATGTTGGAGATCGCCTGGTGACTTCTCGAATCCCGCGTTCCGCTCCCCTTCCGGCGAGCCTTCCACCCGCGGGACTCGACGGTCTCGACCCGTCGTTCTCGCGTCTGGTCAGTGCCGGCCACGACGGCGTCGCCCACGAGTGGCACCTGCTCGACAACGCCGCGCGGCTCGCCGAGCTCGGCGTCACGCCGGTCGGCACGATCCTGTGCGTGCACGGCAACCCCACGTGGAGCTACCTGTGGCGTGACCTGCTGACCCAGGCGACGGATGCCGCGGCCCAAGGCCGCGAGGCATGGCGGGTCGTCGCCGTCGACCAGCTCGACATGGGATTCTCCGAGCGCACCGGAGAGCCGCGCGACCTCGCACGGCGTGTGCGCGACCTCGGCGACCTCACCGCGTCGCTCGGCCTCGCCGGCCCCGTCATCACGCTCGGCCACGACTGGGGCGGCGTCGTCAGCCTCGGCTGGGCCGTCGACCACCCCGACCTGCTCGCCGGCGTCGCCGTGCTCAACACCGCGATCTTCCAGCCGGAGGGCACCCCGATCCCCGCGCCGCTGCGGCTCACCCTGCTGCGCGGCGTGCTGGGCTCCGCGACGGTCGCGACGCCCGCGTTCCTCGAGACCACGCTCTCCCTGGCGCATCCGCCCCTCTCCGACGAGATCCGCGACGGCTACCGCGCGCCCTACCTCGGGGCCGACCGCCGAGCGGGCATCGGCGGCTTCGTCGCCGACATCCCGGCCGACGAGTCGCACCCGAGCCATCCGGAGCTCGCCCGCATCGCCGAGTCGCTGCGCTACCTCGCGGTGCCCGCCCTCGCCCTGTGGGGCCCCGAAGACCCGATCTTCGGCGACCGCTACCTCGACGACCTGGTCGACCGGATGCCGCACGCCGACGTACACCGCTTCGAGGGCGCGGGACACCTGGTCGCCGAAGACGTCGACTACGCGGCGGCCGTTCTCACCTGGCTCGGCGACCGCGGAACGGAGCTCGGCAGCCTCGGCACCGCGGGGGCCAACCCCTCGCGGTTCAGCGAACCGGAGACCGGGCCGGCCGACGGGCTCGACGACGAAGACCTCGACCCGAACCGTTTCGACGAGGGCTATGTGAAGCCCGTCGTCGAGGGCAACCCGGCCGGGCTGTTCCGGTACCTCGACCAACTGCGCGACAGCGCCGACACCGCGCTCGTCGAGATGGCGCCGGCACGCGGATCCGAGCCGAACGTCGTGAGCTGGCGCCTGCTCTCCAAGCGCGTGCGCCAGATCGCCGCCGGCCTCGCGATGGTCGGCGTGAAGCGCGGCGACCGCGTCTCGCTGCTCGTGCAGCCCGGCGCCGACCTCACCGCCGTGCTCTACGCGTGCCTGCGCATCGGCGCCGTCGTGGTCGTGGCGGACGCCGGCCTCGGCCTGAAGGGGCTCACCCGCGCCGTCCGCGGCGCCTGGCCCGACCACGTGATCGGCGCGCCCGCCGGGCTCGCCGCCGCGACCGCACTCGGCTGGCCCGGGCAGAAGATCTCCACCGCGCGCTACATCAAGCCGGTGCGCCGCTCGCTCGACGTGGCCTACTCGCTCGGCGACCTCGTGTCGCTCGGCGTCGAGGAGGAGCTGCCGGACTTCCCGGCCCCCGACGACACCGCGGCGGTGCTGTTCACCTCCGGCTCCACCGGGCCGGCGAAGGGCGTCGTCTACACGCACGGCCAGTTGGCCGCCCTCGTCGACGCGCTCGCCGACACCTACGGCGTCGGAGTCGGCACCGGCCTGGTCGCCGGATTCGCCCCCTTCGCGCTGCTCGGCCCCGCGCTCGGCGCGCGCTCGGTCACCCCCGACATGGTCGTCACCTCGCCGAAGACGCTCACCGCGACGGCCGTCGCCGCCGCGGTCGCGGCCGTCGACGCCACCGTGGTGTTCCTCTCGCCCGCCGCGATCACGAACGTGGTCGCCACGGCGCACTCGCTCACCGACGCCGACCGCGAGGCGCTCACCAGCGTGCAGGAGTTCCTGTCGGCGGGGGCGCCGGTCTCCGAGCGGCTGCTCGCCGCGGCATCCGCCCTCATGCCGAACGCGACCGCGCACACGCCGTACGGCATGACCGAGGGTCTGCTGATGACCGACATCACGCTCGAGGGCATCCGCGACGCCGCGCTCACCCTCGGCGGCCCCGGCGGCGTCTGCGTCGGCCTGCCCGCGGCATCCACCCGCGTGCGCATCAGCGCGCTCGACGCGTGGGGCGAGGCCACGGGCGAGCTCACCGACGAACCGATGGTGACGGGCGAGATCGTGGTCTCGGCGCCGCACATCAAAGACCACTACGACTCGCTCTGGCTCACCGAGCGCGAGTCGCGCCGCGGAGCCCTGCCGGGGGAGCGCTGGCACCGCACCGGCGACGTCGGCCACATCGACGCCGAGGGGCGCCTGTGGGTCGAGGGCAGGATGCCGCACATCATCGTCACCGAGGACGGCGTCGTCACCCCGGTCGGACCTGAGCAGCAGATCGAGTCGGTCTTCGAGGTCGCCCGGGCGGCCCTCGTCGGTGTCGGCCCGCTCGGCGAGGAACAGCTCGTCGCCGTGATCGAGACCGTCCCGCCCGCGTTCCGTGTGTCGCTGGCGACGTCGGCCATGGCGAGCGCCGTGCGTGGATCGGTCGAGCTGCCCGTCGCCGCCGTGCTGGTCGTGCCGCAGCTGCCCACCGACATCCGTCACAACTCCAAGATCGACCGCGTGCGCCTCGCCGACTGGGCGGCCGACGTGCTCACCGGCGGGCGGATGACGCGCCCGTGATCGTTCTCGTCACCGGCGCGAGCGGTCTGCTCGGCGGTGCCGTCGCGGCCGCGGTCCGCGACGCCGGGCACGAGGTGCGCACCCTGCAGCGCCGACCGTCCGGGGTCGCGGGAGTCGCCGATCTGCTGGGCTCGGTGACGGATGCGACCACGGTCGCCCACGCCGTCGCCGGGGTCGACGCGATCGTCCACCTGGCCGCCAAGGTCTCGCTCGCCGGCGCCCCCGCGGAGTTCGAGAACGTCAACGTGGGCGGCACCCTGCGGCTGCTGCGGGCCGCGACCGACTCCACGGCCAGCCGCTTCGTGGTCGTGTCGTCTCCGTCGGTGGCGCACGCCGGGGCATCCATCGTCGGCGACGACGCCCTCCCCGCCGACCCGCTGCGCGCCCGGGGCGACTACGCCCGCACCAAGGCGACCGCCGAGCTGATGGCCCTCGCCGCCGACTCGCCGGAGCTCGCCGTCGTCGCCGTGCGCCCGCACCTCGTCTGGGGACCGGGCGACACGCAGCTCGTCGCCCGCATCGTCGACCGTGCCAGTCGCGGACGCCTGCCGCTGCTCGGCCACGGCGCCGCCCTCATCGACACGACCTACATCGACAACGCCGCGTCGGCGATCGCCGCAGCCCTGGAGCGGGCGCCCGAGGTGCACGGCAATTCGTACGTAGTGACCAACGGCGAGCCGCGCCCGGTGGCCGAGCTGCTCGCCGGCATGTGCGCCGCCGCCGGAGTGCCGGCCCCGCGCTGGAGCGTGCCCGCCGGCGTGGCCCGCGCCGCGGGATCGGTCATCGAGGCGGTATGGCGCGTGCGCCCCGGCGTCGACGAGCCGCCGATGACCCGGTTCCTCGCCGAACAGCTGTCGACCGCGCACTGGTTCGACCAGCGCCGCACCCGCGCCGACCTGCAGTGGACGCCCGCTGTATCGCTCGACGAGGGCTTCGAACGGCTCGCCGCCTCGTACCGGTAGCCGGACAGCCGCCGGCCGCTCGGTGGCGGCACAATGCTCTCCCCGGGGCGCCGCTCGAGCAGAGTGCCGCCACTGACACGTCTCACCGTCGGTCCGGCCCGCGTCCGCGGCATCCCGCCCTGCCGTACCCGCGACACGCCGTGCGGCGCGACACTCCCGGGCCGCGCACCCAGATCGGGGGCCAGAAAATCGTGCGAGAAAGTGTCGCGCGACCCAACTTCCGCGGAATCTCGCGGTACACGAAATGTCGGTGGCCGGGCACAGAATGTTAATCGACGCGACACGCCGAAACACTAGATGTAGTGGAATGACACAGCTGTGATTCCCGTTATATAGTGAGAACCCTCGCGGCAAGCAGTCGCGATCTCGACTACACAGAAGGAGGATCACATGGACAACGACAACGATTCAGTCGGCGGCTACGCAGTTCCCGTTGACCCGATGGATCTTCTGCAGTGCGACTCCTGCCAGTAGGCAGATAAGCACCCTCAAGACCCCCAACGAAACCCCGGTTGCAGAAATGCAATCGGGGTTTTGTGGTTGTACGACTGGCTAGAATCACAAGGTGCCAGTGAACCCCGAACTGCAGGGCCGCGTGTTCGCGCCCACTGCCCCGTACCTCGTCGGTCGGGAGAAGATCCGCGAATTCTCCCGCGCCGTGCTCTCCACGAGCCCCGTCAACTTCGATGTGGATGCCGCGAAGGCGGCAGGCTACTCGGATCTGGTCGCGCCGCCGACGTTCCCGGTGGTCATCCAGGAGTCCACGCTCGCTCAGCTGCTCGCCGAGCCCGACGCCGGCATCGACTTCACGCGCGTGGTCCACGGCGACCAGCGCTTCAGCTTCTCGCGCCCCATCGTCGCCGGCGACGAGCTCACCGCGACGCTGGCGGTGGCGAACATCAAGTCGCTCGGCGGGCACTCGATGATCACCGCCGAGTCCACGATCACCGATTCGACCGGCGCCCACGTGGTGACGGCGATCTCGACGCTGGTCGTGCGAGGAGACGAGTAATGCCCACCGAAACGCTGACCGTCGGCGAGATCGTCGCCGAGACCACCTTCTCGATCACGCGCGATTCCCTCGTCCGCTACGCCGGAGCATCCGGTGATTTCAATGCGATCCACTACCGCGACGACGTCGCGACGAGCGTCGGCCTGCCCGGTGTGCTCGCGCACGGCATGCTCACGATGGGCTTCGCCATCCAGCCGGTCGTCGACTGGATCGGCGACAGCGGCAAGGTGCTCGACTACCAGGTGCGCTTCACCCGCCCCGTCGCCGTCGACGCCCTCGCCGGCGCGAGCGTCACCGTCGTGGCCAAGGTCGGCGCGGTCGAGGAGAACGTCGCCCGCATCGACCTCACTGTCACCTTCGACAACCAGACGGTGCTCGGCAAGGCGCAAGCCCGCGTCAGCCTGGTCTGACGCATGACCGATCTCTCCGAGCTGACGACCATGCGCGTCGGCGGCGCAGCCCACACGATGCTCGCGCCCGAGACACCACACGAGCTCATCGCGCAAACCCTCGAGGTGTGGGGGAGCAGCGAGGAATGGCTGGTTCTCGGCGGCGGGTCGAACCTCGTGGTCGCCGACGACGGCTTCGACGGCACGGTCATCCGCGTGCTCACCCGCGGCATCGAGACGGTGATGGATGCCCCGGACCGTGTGCGCCTTCGCGTGCAGGCCGGCGAGCCGTGGGACGACCTCGTCGCGTACACCGTCGCGCACGGGCTCAGCGGCATCGAGGCGCTCAGCGGAATCCCCGGGTCGACCGGTGCCGCCCCCGTGCAGAACATCGGCGCCTATGGCCAGGAGATCGCGTCGACCCTCGTCGCGATCGACTTCCTCGACTATCTGAGCGGCGAGCTCCAGCGGCTCACGGCGGCCGACCTCCGGTTCGACTACCGCACCTCGGCGCTCAAGCAGGGCAAGCAGGGTCTCGTCGTGGCCGTGGAGCTCGAGCTCGACCGCGACCCCGCCGGCGCCCCGGTGGCCTACGCCCAGCTGGCGTCGTCGCTCGGGGTCGAGCTCGGCGAACGCGTCGGAGTGCAGGCGGTGCGCGACACCGTTCTCGCCCTGCGAGCATCCAAGGGCATGGTGCTCGACCCGGCCGACCCCGACTCGGTGAGCTGCGGCTCGTTCTTCACCAACCCGATCGTGGGCGAGAACTTCGCCCGAACGCTGCCCGAGCAGGCGCCGCGCTGGGCTAACGCCCCGGAGCCTCAGGCGATCGCCGTGCCGCTCGGCGAGGAGCCGGCGGCCCCGCCGACGCAGACCGACTTCCGCGTGAAGCTCAGCGCCGCGTGGCTCATCGAGAAGGCCGGCATCTCCCGCGGATTCTCGCTCCCCGGCTCGCGCGCCGCGATCTCGAGCAAGCACACCCTCGCGATCGTCAACACCGGGGGTGCGACCGCCGCCGAGATCGCCGAGCTCGGCCGTTTCGTGCAGACCAGGGTCTTCTCGGAGTTCGGCGTGCGCATGCACCCCGAGCCGGTGATGGTGGGGCTGTCGCTGTAGGGAGCGTGGGCTACAGCAGCCCCAGCTCCATCGCCTTCGTGACGGCGCGCGTGCGGTCGCTCACCTCGAGCTTCTCGAAGGCGTGCAGCAGGTGCGTCTTCACCGTCGCCTCGCCGAGGAACAGCTTCTTCGCGATCGACGGGTTGCTCATGCCCTGGGCGACGAGACCGAGCACCTCCGTCTCGCGCGGGCTCAGCGTGATCGCGCGGGTCTTCACCCGTCCGACCAGCATCGCCGCGATCGACGGCGCGAGCGCCACCTCGCCGCGGGCGACCGAGCGGATGCCGGCCAGGATCTCCTCCTGCGGTGCGGCCTTCAGCAGGTAGCCGCTCGCGCCCGCCTCGATCGCGGTGAGGATGCTCGCGTCGGTCTCATAGGTGGTGAGCACCACGACCCGGGTCTCCGGCAGCGCCGCGAGGATCAGCGCGGTCGCCTCGTCACCGTTCAGCTCGGGCATCTGCAGGTCCATCAGCACGAGCTCGGGGGAGAGCTCCAGCGCGAGGTCGACGGCCTCTCGCCCGTTCGCGGCCTCGCCGACGACCTCGATGTCGGCGGCGGCGGCGAGCAGGGCCACGATCCCGCTGCGCACGATCGGGTGGTCGTCGGCCACGAGCACCCGGATCACGCGAGCACCGCCGAGCGAGGCAGGACGGCCGTGAGCGAGGCGCCGGCCCCGGGCGCGCTGTCGACGGCGAGCGTGCCGCCCACGAGGGTGAGCCGGTCGCGCATGCCGCTCAGGCCGTAGCCGTCGATCGCCGCAGCGGGATCGAAGCCGCCGCCGTCGTCGGTGACGATCAGGGTGACGGATGCTTCGTCGAAGGCCAGCTCGAGGGTGGCGTTCGCGGCGGCCGAGTGTTTGCGCACGTTCGCGAGACCCTCCTGCGCGCAGCGCAGCAGCACCACCTCGGCGTCGCGGTCGAGCGGCGGGGTCTCGCCGGCGACGGTCACGGCGATGCCGGTCTCCCGACCGAAGCGCGCCGCGAGCCGGTCGAGGGCTGCTCGGACGCCGCCCTCGGCGAGGCCGACCGGCGCGCTGGCTGCGACGAGGGAGCGGGTCTCGGCCAGGGCCGATCGGGCGCTGTCCTCCAACAGGTCGAGAGTCTCTCCCACGGTAGGGCTGCCGCTCTGCAGCTCCCGGCGGGTGCGTTGGGCGAGCAGCACGAGCCCGGTGAGGTCTTGCGCGATGGTGTCATGGATCTCGCGGGCGAGCCGCTCACGCTCGCCCATGACGCCGGCGTCGCGGCTGACCGCGGCGAGCTGCGCCTGCGTCTCACGCAGCTGCACGAGCAACCGCTCGCGAGATTCGCTCTCGACCGAGATGCGGGTGATCCACAGGCCGATCGCGAGGCTGCCGGCGAGCGAGATGGCCTCTACCAGTGACGCGTTGAAGAACGCGTTTCTCGTGGCACCGAGCCCGACGAAGTATCCGACCCCGACCGAGACGGCGAGCAGGGCGTTCGTGACCACCGCGTTGCGCAGGCCGCTGGCGAAGTACCAGAGAAGCGGGAACGCGATCACCTGGATCGTGGCCATTCCCGGGTTGAGCGCCGTCCCGACCCCGGAGAGCACGATGACGAGGGTCGCCGCAGCGGCCGAGCGCCGGGTTCCGCCGTGGTCGTGTCCGCGGCCGATGAAGAACCAGGTGGCCAGCAGCGCCGCGATCACGCCGAAGGCGGCCAGCAACGCGAAACCCTCCGCGTCGTTGGCGAACAGCAGCACGCAGAGAATCGCGGCCGCCGTGACGACCGCGATATCCCACCATTTGGTACTGCCCATTCAGCTATCCTTGCGGATCCAGCGGAAGGTCAGGCGACAGACCACGAGCCCGACCACGAGCCAGGCCGAGGTGGCGATGAGCACCCCGATGAGGTTCCACGTTCCGCCGGGCTCCTCCGACTCGTAGTTCTCGGGCAGGAACACCGCGCGCATGCCCTGCGCCATCCACTTGAGCGGGAAGGCGTTGGCGATGTTCTGCAGCCACTCGGGCAGCATGCTGAAGCTCAGATAGACCCCGGAGATGAACTGCAGCACGAGCGTGATCGGGATGACCACGGCGGTCGCGCTCTTGCCGGTGCGCGGCAGTCGGCTGAGAGCGATGCCCAGCACGGCCGAGGTGGTCACGCCGAGCAGGAACACCCACGCGAAGGTGAACCAGGCCTCGACCGCCGTCGGCAGGGCGACCCCGAAGAGCACGCCGGCGACGATCAGCAGCAGTGCGGCCTGCGCCGCCCCGGTGACGAGCACCTGCCCGATCTTGCCGATGAAGTAGCTCACCACCGGCAGGGGGGTGCCGGCGAGACGCTTGAGGGTTCCGTCGCTGCGCTCGGTCGCGATGTCGACGGCCAGGTTCTGCAGGCCGCTGAGCAGGAGGCCCGCCGCGAGCATCCCCGGCAGGTAGTACGCCGCCGCGGAGACCTCGTTGCCCGAGGCATCCGTACCGAACGACTGGTTGCTGAAGGCGGTGGCGAAGATCGTGAGCATCACCAGGGGGAACAGGAAGGTGAAGAACACCGAGTCGCCCTGTCGGAAGTACGCGCGCACCTCGTTGACGATGCGGCTCAGGCCCAGGCGCACGGTGCGGCCGGCGGGCAGGCGGGGGACGGTGATGGTGGTCATCGTGCGTTCTCCTTCGAAAGGTCGGTCGCTGAGCTTGTCGAAGCGGCGGGCCGCTCGGCAGGCTCCTGCCCTTCGACAGGCTCAGGGGCCGGGGTCGGCCCTTCGACAGGCTCAGGGGCCGGGGTCGGCCCTTCGACAGGCTCAGGGGCCGGATGCTCGTACGCCGCGACCAGCTCGAGGTAGATGTCCTCCAGGCTCGGCCGCACGACCTCGAGGGCGTCGAGTTCGACGCCGCCGTAGTCGCGCACCAGGGCGGCGACGAGCGTGGCCGGCTCGGCCGTTCTCTGCTCGCGCCGGACGCCCCGGTCGACCCAGCGCACGAGCGGCACGCGCGCATCCGCCCCGCCTATCGCGTCGATGGTGCCGATGTCGATGAGCCGCCCGCCCGCGATGATGCCTGCCCGGTCGCCCAGGTTCGCCGCCTCGTCGAGGTAGTGGGTGGTGAGCAGGATGGTGGTGCCCTCGGCCTTGAGCGAGCGGATGAGCTCCCAGAACTGGCGGCGCGACTCCGGATCGAAGCCCGTGGTCGGTTCGTCGAGGAAGAGCAGGGTGGGGTTGCCGATGATGCCGAGGGCCACGTCGACGCGACGGCGCTGTCCGCCGGAGAGCTTGCGGATGAGCGTCTTCTCCTTCGTCTCGAGCCCGACGGCGGCGATGACCTCGTCGACGGGGCGCGGGTTCGGGTAGAAGCCGGCGAAGTGGGTGAGCTGCTCGTGCACCGTGACGTTGCCGCTCTCGCCGGTCGACTGGAGCACGATGCCGAGCTGCGCCTTCCAGGCCAGACCGCCGCGGCCCGGGTCGGTGCCGAGCACGGTCGCCTCGCCGGAGCTGCGGTCGCGGTAGCCCTCGAGGATCTCGATGGCGGTGCTCTTGCCCGCTCCGTTGGGGCCGAGGAGCGCGAAGGTCTCTCCCCGCTCGATGTCGAAGCTGACGCCGTCGAGGGCGTTCAGCTTTCCGTAGGACTTGCGCAGGTCGCGAACGCTGACCGCGGCTGGGGGTTTCGTCATGCTTCCACTCTGGCGTGCCCGCGAGCTCGGGAACAGTGGTGCACCGGTGGGTTCCGCCCTCAACCGACCGGTGGATGCCTAGTGGTTGCGCCTCGGCCGTTTCGGCCGCCTCGGGGCGCGCTTCCTCCGGTCGGGCACGGCGAATGTCTTGTGCAGATCGCCGACCACGCCCTGCTGCAGTGCGGATTCGTGGAGGGGGTCGTCGCCCGACTTCCAGACCGACGACAGCAGGAACAGGCCGAGGAACAGGAGCGCGATCGAGATCGACGTGAAGATCGCGATCGCCGTCGCATCGGGCTCGTCGTAGTCGTTTGTCGGCAGCAGGAAGAGCACGGCTGCCGTCGCTGTGCCTCCGGCGACGGCGATCGGGTAGTGGGCGAACGACTGGATGCCCTTCCACCGGTCCTCCGTCTGTGCGGACACGGGGGCGCCGATGTAGCCGCGTAGCACGGTGCGGTAGAGGACCTTCTTGATCAGCGACGACACGATCGCGCCGACCAGGATGCCCACGGTGACCGCGTAGGCGGCTCGCGCGTCGGCGAAGTCGAGATCGGTGTAGCGGGGCCACGGCGCCGACGATCCCTCGGGCAGGGTTCCGGCCGCGGAGTCGAGCGCCGCCCGCTCGATGAGAGCCAACGGCAGGTAGAGCACGGCGGCCAGCACCGCGAGAGCCACGACCGCCCAGAGCGCGTGGACGACGACGGGGAGCGGACGCACCCGCACCACCGTGTTGCCCTCGGCGAAGTAGTCGGCGCTCTGGGCGTCGAACGTGGTGCGCTTGGCCAGCACGAACATGATCACGGCGGCCGCCACGCTGAACAGGAGGGCCAGCGGAGACGTGATCACTCCCGTGTCGAAGCTCCTGGGCAGGGCGAAGAGCGCCGCGGCGTGGAGGCCGGTTCCGCTGATCCAGAGCACCGCCCCCGCCAGCAGCAGGGTCTGCAGGGTGAAGAACGCGGCACAGAAGCCGGCGATCCAGAGGCGGGTGCGCGACGTGGCGCTCAGGTAGGCGAGCGAGAATCCGCCGGCCGGGAGCACGAGGGCGCCGAACGTGAGCAGGGTGCCGTTGCCGTCCTCCGGCGCGCCCGTCCGGTCCTGGATCAGGAACGTGAACGGGTCGGCGCCGAACGTGGGGACGAGCTGCGGGAGCATGGCGACAGCCAGCACGACCGCGCCGGCGAGAACGAGGAGCAGCCCGACGACCACGCGTGCCGCACCGAACGGGGACTGGTCGGCGGGTGCGTGGTCGGCGGGGTCGGGCTGGGCGCGTTTATGGGCGGTCATTCGGGCAAGGGTAGCCCGGACGACCGCCCGACGCGTCGCGGTCAGCCGATCGGCGGGTCGTCCTTGATGCGCGTCGCCGCACGCACGATCGCGGTGACGATCCCGGCCACCACGAGGATCCCGCCGAACCCGATGATGCTCCAGACGATGACGGTGGGGGTCAGATCGCCGAAGTCGACCTGCGAGGCGGCGATGGCGATCGCGGCCACGACGAGCAGGATGCAGCCCCAGACGATCGTGCCGATGCGGGGCTTGAGCGGGGCGAGCGGTGCCGCAACGGTTTCGGTTGCTGCTGGGGTGTGCTCGGTGTCGGTCATTCGCCTGCTCCTTCGGTTGCTGCTGTCTGTTCGAATCTGAGCTCGCCGGTGCCCATCGTGACCGTGACGTTGAGCACGCGTTCGTCTACCTCGTCGGGCTCCTGGCCGACGAGCTGGTTGAACTGGCCGTACTCGCGGACTCCGGCTCCGCGGGCGTCGCCGTCGGGCGACCAGAGCCGGCCCGAGCCGATCGTCGCGGTGTAGCTGAGCGCAGCGTCGGAGGGCACGAGCACTGTCACATCGCCGACTCCGGAGACGAGGTGGACCTCGCCGTAGAGGTCGCCCTCGTAGCCGGCCGGCAGCGGTTCGTCGTAGTAGTCGCGCAGGTCGACGACGGTGTCGCCGACACCGGTCAGGTACACGTCGTTCGAGTAGCTGTCCTCGGCCTGTGGCGCGAAGGTCGCGTTGTCGACGTAGCTGATGTTGGGGCTGTGGGGAAGCACCGCGGCGATGAGCAGCGGTACCAGCACGATGGCCGCGACACCCTGCGCGCCGCCCGGGCGGTGGCCGCGCACGCCGTTGACGATGATCGCCACCGCGAGCACCGCGAGGGTCGCGCCGAGGCCCGCGAGCACTCCGGCCGGCTCGATCGCGCCGTCGCCCTGGAGCACGGTGACGACGCCGCCGACGACGAGCGCGAGCCCGATGGCGATGAACGAGTAGAGCGGGTTGGAGCGGGTGCGCGCGTGGTGCGCCTCGTAGACGGCACGACGGGCGGCCCGCTCGGCGCGGTACTGCGCCTGCGCGGCGAGGCTCGCTGCGCGCTGCTCGTTGGCCTGCCGAGTGCGGAACGCGACGTTCTCGGCCTTCCACTGCTCCTGCTGCAGGCGCCAGGCCGCGAATTCCTCGGCCGTCGCCGTGCCGGGGGGCGCGACGGGGCGGGCACCGGGCGCACCGGCCGTGGCGGCGGCGGCCCCGGCTGCGGCGTAGGCCGCCGTATGGGGCTGGGGGATCGTCTCGGGACGCGCATCCGTCGTCGCCGGTGTCGGTGTCGGCACGTTCGACGCGCGACTCGACCGGCGGGCCACCCAGATCACGAACCACACGATGAGTCCGAGCACCACGACGGTCCACAGCGCGCGGCCGAACGACTGCGCCCAGTAGGGCTCACCCCAGAAGGCGTTGCCGGCGAACCAGAATCCCTGGGTCACGGGCAGCATGCTGAGCAGGATGAGCGCGCCGATGCCGGCGATGGGCGAGTCGAGCCGGCCCTTGAAGACCTCCTCGAGGTGGATCTTGTCGTTCTCGTCGGGCAGCAGCAGCCAGGCGGCGGCGTAGAGCAGCAGCGCGGGTCCGCCGAGCACGGCGACGACCACGAGGATGCCGCGCACGATCAGCGGGTCGACGCCGAGGCGTGCCGCGATGCCGGCTGCGACGCCGCCGATCCAGCCGGGCTCGCGGTTCAGATTGAGCGAGCGCATCCAGGCGAAGAAGCGGTTGCCGGCGAGCGGCTCGGCGAGCGGCTCGGCGAGCGGCGGAGCGGTGGGCGGCTGGCCGGCGCCGTCTGCGGCGGTGTGGTCGGGGCCGGGCTGTTCTGCGGTCGGCTGTTCGGTGCCGGGCTGTTCGGCGCCGGGGAGGGCGGCCCGGCCGACGGACTCGTCCGGCTCGGGCTGCGGGGTGGTGTTCTTGGGCATGTCTCAATGGTGGCCGCGGAGCACACCGCGCTGCCATGGGGTATCACCCTGACCGCACCCTGAAAGGCTGACCGGGGGCATCCGGGGTCCGCCAAACCTGCTTGTATTCAAGGGTGACCACTCCGCCCGCCCGCCCGCCCCTCGTGCGCCCCCGCCGAGTCGTGGTCGGCGGGGTGTGCCTCGCCGTCGCCCGGCACCTCGACGTCTCGGTGGGCGGCGTGCGCGCGCTCGCCGTCGTGCTCGCGCTGTTCGGTGGCGGCGGCATCCTGCTCTACCTGTGGCTCTGGGCGTTCGTGCCGCTCGACGAGGCCGTGACCGATCCCGACGACGAGCCGGGTGCCGTGCGGCGCTCCGCCCCCGCGTCGCTGCTGCTGCTCGTGATCGCCGCCCTCGGCGCGATCCTGTTCCTCGCGAGCGCCCGCGAGTCGATCACCGCCCTCCTCGTGGTCACCGTGGCGAGCGGGCTGGCCGTCGCCTGGAGCCTGACATTCGACCGAAACGACCCCGATCGCAGTGCGGCCCAGGGGGTGTGGAAGCGGATCGCCGCCGTCGTGCTGCTCGTGCTCACGGGGGTGGCCGTGCTGCTTTCGCGTCCAACCGCTTCCGGAGCGGTGCTCGGCGTCACGATGGTGGTGCTCGGAGTGGCCGTGATCGTCGCCCCGCGCGTCGTCACCCTGTGGAGCGACCTGCAGGCATCGCGCACCGCCCAGGTGCGCGAGGAGCAGCGGGCCGAGATCGCGGCGCACCTGCACGACTCCGTGCTGCAGACCCTCGCCCTGATCCAGAACCGGGCGGGGGCGTCGACCGAGGTCGCCCGCATCGCCCGGGCGCAGGAGCGCGAGCTGCGCGACTGGCTGTTCGTCGGCGACACCCCGGTGGCGAGCGATCTGGCGACCGAGCTGCGCGACGTCGCCGCCGCGATCGAGCTCGACTACGCGGTGCGCATCGACGTGGTCACGGCCGGCGCCCCGGTCGACCGCCCCAGCGCCGCCCTCGTGGCCGCCGCGCGCGAGGCGATGCTGAACGCGGCGCGGCACGCAGGCGGAGAGGTCTCCGTCTACCTCGAGACATCGCCCGAGGCGATCGACGTGTTCGTGCGAGACCGCGGGCCGGGCGTCGACCTGTCGGCCCTTCCGGCCGACCGCCTGGGCATCCGAGAATCGATAGTGGGGCGGATGTCCCGTGCCGGCGGCTCCGCGAGCGTGCGACCGGGCACCGGCGGATCGGGCACCGAGGTGCACCTGCACCTCGAGGTGTAACGTGCCCGGTGACGTGAGCCGTGGCATCCACCCCATCGACAATTCAGGAGAACCCGCATGACGAACGTGCTCATCGTCGACGACCACTCGATCTTCCGCTCGGGACTGCGCGCCGACCTCGACG
>Ga0247803_1000228_pt1 | contig 32967 bp, 35 predicted proteins | sample UWRJL014104B1_FD_180928 | JGI IMG/M metagenome (GOLD analysis project Ga0247803, IMG submission 180928) | Plant litter microbial communities from Arlington Agricultural Research Station in Wisconsin, United States - UWRJ-L014-104B-1 | ecosystem: Environmental > Terrestrial > Plant litter >... | reverse complement strand
GAAGCCGGCGCACCCAAGGGCGAGCAGCAGGACCGACAGGCCGGTGACGCCCACGCCCGTGACCTGTTCGAGGAAGGGCCGCAGATAGGTGAACAGGGTGAAGGCCGATCCCCACGACAGCATCGAGGCGATCAGGCCGGTCAGGAAATACCGGCGACGCAGCAGGTCGAACATGTCGCCAATCCCCTGCCGTCCACGGGCCGGCAGCGACGGCAGGGCGACGAGGTGCCAGACCAGATTGGCGGCCACGAGCGGCGTCAGCGCCCAGAAGATTTCGCGCCAGCCGAACAGGCCCCCGAAATAGCTGCCGATGGGGGCGGCGAAGGCGGCGGCTATCGCCTGACCCCCATACATCAGCGCGAGAGCGCGCGGCACGTCCGCCGCCGGAACCAGCCGCATGACGACGGATGTCGCCAGCGCCCAGAAGCCGCCGATGCAGAGGCCCAGCAAGGCGCGGCCACCCATCAGGACCTCGAAGTTCGGCGCGGCGGCGACCAGCACCAGCGAGGCGCCCATCAGGCCCGTCAGGCCGACAAGCACCCATTTGCGGTTCAGCCGCCCCGCGACCGTGCTCACCCCCAGGCTGGCGAGGACGGCGAACAGGCCACTGATCGAGATGGCCTGACCAGTCTGCCCGACCGAGGCGCCGAGGCCCTCGGCCATGGGCGTCAGAAGGCTGACCGGCATGAACTCGGACGCGATGAGCAACGCGACGCACAGCGCCATCGACAGCACGGCGCCCCAGGCGGCGGTCGGCGGCGTGGCTTCGGATGTTGGTGCGGTGGCCGCCAGCATGGTCGTCTCCCTCTTTCGTCGAGGGACAAACTAGGCGCTGGCCATCAAAGTGATTAGTCAGGGAGATCGACATGAACTAATCGACGCAGACGATTAATCGAGGAGGCCGTCCATGGCCGGACCGGACCTTAACCAGCTGACCTGGTTCCAGATCGTCGCCGAGGAGCGCAGCTTCACCAAGGCCGCCGCCCGGATCGGCGTGGCCCAATCCACTCTCAGCCATGCCATCCGTCAGCTTGAGACCCGTCTGGGCATCCGGTTGCTGACCCGCACGACCCGCAGCGTCGCGCCCACGGCGGCTGGGGAACGCCTGCTTCAGACGATCACGCCGCGCCTGGCCGAGATCGAGCACGAGATCGAAAGCCTGACCAGCGTGCGGGACAGGCCAGCGGGCTCGATCCGCCTGACCCTATCCGACCATGCCCTGGACAGCGTGGTCTGGCCGAAACTGAAGCCGGTCCTTGCCGCCTATCCCGATATCAAGGTCGAACTGATCCTCGACAGCACCTTCCGCAACATCGTCGAGGAGCGGTTCGATGCGGGCGTCCGGCTGGGCGAAAGCGTCGAAAAGGACATGATCGCGGTCCGCATCAGCCCCGACTGGCGTCTTGTCGCCGTCGCCTCACCCGCTTACCTGACCGAACGCGGCAGGCCGGCTCACCCCAAGGACCTGGTCGCGCACTCGTGTATCAACATGCGCCACGGGTCGGCTGGCAGCCTCTATGCCTGGGAATTCGAGAAGGAGGGGCAGGCCCTGCGCGTGCGCGTTGACGGACAAGTCACCTTCAATAACTCCTACGCCATGATCGACGCGGCGGTCAGCGGGCTTGGTATCGCCTATGTGCCCGAGGACATAGTGGCGTCCCGCATCGCCTCAGGCGAACTCGAATTGATCCTCGACGACTGGTCTCCGATGTTCGACGGCTATTTCCTCTACTACCCCAGCCGCCGACAAAACCTCACCGCCATTCAGATTGTGATGGATGCACTTCGGCATCGATGAAGCTGAAGTTCTGCTTTGCAGCCAGACGCCAATGTCTGCTGCTGGCGCAAAGGAGCCCTTTGAAATGGCGCTGACCTGAGCAGGTCTAAGCCGTTTTTGAGCCGGTGTTAGGTGTTCTCGACAATGCATGGCGACCCCGGAGGGACTCGAACCCCCGACCTCTGCTTTAGGAAAGCCTTGCTCTATCCGGCTGAGCTACGGGGTCACGCAGGCACTGCCTAGCGGCTCAATGGCCCGGGGGGAAGCGGACGTGACGCAGAGAGCGCCGGATTCTGATCTCCATGGGCAAAACGGGGTTGCAAGGCGAGCTTTCTCACCAAACAGCCTTGTGGTTAAGAGCCATTAAGATACAATATCTTGTACGGAACAAACCCCGAATCGGGCGGTGTCGCTGATTCGGTCATGATTCGTTTCGCCCCTGTTCCACACAGCGACCCTTCCCCCTTAACGCCCGCCTGTTCCCCGCGCGGCATGAGCCAGATTAGAGCGGGGCGCCCGGACTGATGGCAGGCGTCGCAACCGAGGCCGGAGCCGGAGCGTCCACGACGGGGACCATCGACGGCGCTGGATCCATCGCCTGTGCGACACCTGACGCATCCCCGGCCGCCACGGAGGCCTCGGCGGTCTGTTCGGGGTTGCAGTTCTTTCCGGCGTATAGGCCGTTCAGATAGTTCCACCGGTCGCGATCGGATTGGGCCGCAGCCTCGCGCCGCTCGCGGCCGGGCGCGGTCACGGCGTCTGCGCCCGCCATGGCCAGGCCCACGCCGGGGACCAGCATGCTGGCGCCGGTCTTGGCCACCTCGCCGACCCGACCCAGCAGTCCGCCCCCCGCGCCTTCGCCCATGCGCGCGCTGATTTCGGCGGCTTCCTCCGACATCTGGATACAGGTCAGCTCGGGATCGCCCTGACGGACCACGGTGGCGGATTGCTGGCCGGCCATCGCCGTCCCGGCGGTGAGCAGAAGGGCGCAGGCGGGCGCGGCCATTAGACGATAGCGCATAGGGTCTCTCCGTCCGGTTTGGCTGGATAACGAGACCCGACGCCGATCCGTTGCGCTCCCGCTTGAGGAACCCGTGGCGAATCGCCACCTTATGAGGATCATGAGCGATCGCCCCACCGGCCTCGCCCCATCCCGCGTCGTCGCGGTGCTGGGGCCGACCAACACCGGCAAGACCCATCTGGCGGTCGAGCGGATGCTGGGTCACGCCTCGGGCATGATCGGCCTGCCGCTGAGGCTGCTGGCGCGCGAAATCTATGAACGGATCGTCAAGCAGCGCGGCGCGGCCGCCGTCGCCCTGATCACGGGCGAGGAGAAGATCATCCCGACGCGGCCCCACTATTGGGTCTGCACCGTCGAGGCCATGCCGCTGGAGCGGGAAGTCGAGTTCCTGGCCGTGGACGAGATTCAGCTGTGCGCCGATCCGGAGCGAGGCCACGTCTTCACCAACCGGATGCTGCATGCGCGAGGCCGGTTCGAAACCATGTTCCTGGGCGCCGGGACCATGGCGCCCCTGATGCGGCGGCTGATCCCCGACATCGAGATCGTCACCCGAGAACGGCTGTCGCAGCTGTCCTATGCGGGCTCCAAGAAGCTGACACGCCTGCCCCGCCGCAGCGCCATCGTCGCCTTCAGCACGGAACAGGTCTACGCCATCGCCGAACTGATCCGGCGTCAGCGCGGCGGGGCCGCAGTGGTTATGGGCAGCCTCAGCCCCCGCACCCGGAACGCCCAAGTTGCCCTGTTCCAGTCGGGCGAGGTGGATTTCCTGGTCGCCACCGACGCCATCGGCATGGGGCTGAACATGGACGTGGACCATGTCGCCTTTGCCGGAATGCGAAAGTTCGACGGGCGGCGCACACGCTGGCTGCACGCCCACGAGATCGCCCAGATCGCCGGACGAGCCGGACGGCATGTTCGCGACGGCACATTCGGGGTCACCGGCGAATGCGACGAGTTGGACGAGGACCTGGTCGAACAGGTCGTCAATCACCAGTTCGAGCCGGTGCAGAATGCGGAGTGGCGCAACGCCCGGTTGGATTTCGACACCCTGCCCGACCTGTTGAGGTCGCTGGTGCAGACGCCGGATCGCGGCGGGCTGAAACTGACCCTGCCGTCGCTGGACGAGACCCTGTTGCGCCGGGCCATGCAGGACGACGACATCAAGAAGATCGGCCGCTCGCGCGGGGCGATCATGCGGCTGTGGGAATGCTGTCAGCTGCCCGATTTCCAGAAGACGACGCTGGACGAGCACGCCCGGCTGTCGCGCGACATCTTCCAGGCCCTGACCGGCAAGAGGGGGCGACTGACCGACGACTGGTTCGCGCCGCGCTTTGCCGAACTGGACCGCGACGACGGCCAGATCGACCAGCTGTCGGCGCGCCTCAGCGGGGTTCGCACGCTGAGCTATATCGCCGCCCGCCCCGACTGGCTGGAGGGGTACAAGGCTTGGCGTGACCGGACGCGGGTGCTGGAAGACCGGCTGTCCGACGTGCTGCACGAACGGCTGACCGCCCGCTTCGTCGACCGGAAGACCACCGCCCTGATGCGGTCGCTGCACGACCGGGAAGATGCCCTGGCCGAGGTGGCTGACGACGGCGTGGTCACCGTGGACGGAGAGACGGTCGGCCATCTGGCGGGGGTCAGGTTCGCGGTCGAGAGCGGCGGCGAGGCGGCCTTCTCCACAAAACTGGCGGATCGGACGCTGAAGGCGGCGGCGCTGAAGGCCGTGACGCCCGAGATCACTCGCAGGCTGGGCCGGCTGGCGGCCGATGCGGACGAGGCCTTCTCGGTCACGCCCGAGGGCGATGTGCTCTGGTCGGGCGCCCTGGCGGGCAGGATCGTCAACACCGAACCCTTCAGCCCGCGCGTCCGCCTGATCGGCGACCTGGGCCCGCAGGCGGCGCGCGACCGAGCCCAGCGGCGGATCGAGGCCTGGCTGGCGGGCGAGGCCGGGCGGGCGCTGCGTGATCTGAGGCGGCTGAAACAGGCGGTCGAAAGCGGGGGGTTGAAGGGCCTGCCGCGCGGCATCGCCTTTCGCCTGATCGAGGCCGGGGGCGTCATCGACCGCCGCGATGTGGAGCGCGACCTGCATGCCCTCAGCCAGGTGGAGCGCCGCACGATCCGCACCTTCGCCATCCGGGTGGGGGCGCATTCGGTCTGGCTGCCCGGCGTGTTAAAGCCCCGCGGGCGGGCCCTGGCCCAGGCTTTTGTGGCAGGAGAGAGTTTCCGGGCGGCGGGCGACCGCATCGCCATATTGCCCCTGCCCGCCCCATCGGCGCGCGCCCTGTCCGCCTTTGGGCGTCGCGCGGCCGGTCGCTGGTCGACGCCGGTAGAGATGCTGGAGAAACTCGCCGAGCTGAAGACGACGGCGGGCAAGGGCAATATCCCCGACGCCGCCCTGGCCGAGCTTGGCCTGAAACCCGCCGAGGCGGGCGCCCTTCTGTCGGCGCTGAAGACGGTCCGGGCGCAGATGCCGGATCGCGAGGGTCGCGCAATCACCGTGGTGAAGGATTCGCCCTTCGCCAAGCTGGCCGAACTGACAGCGCCAGCCCCGGCCCGGCCCGCACGCCGCAAACGGCCCCGCCGCAAGAAGGCGGCGACCGTTTCCCAGGCCTCGTGAGTTGAGCGAACCCTCGGTCCGTATCGATGTCTGGCTGTGGCGGGCGCGGTTCGCAAAGACGCGGTCTCTGGCCGCCGCCCTGGTCGAGCGCGGGGCGGTGCGGCTCACCCATGCCGGCCGGCAGACGCGGCTCGATAAGCCCAGCCGCGTCGTCCGCGCCGGCGACGAGTTGACCTTCGCCGTCAACGGCCGGGTGACCGCCGTGCGCGTCGAAGCTCTGGGCGAACGGCGCGGACCTCCGATCGAGGCCCGCGCCCTCTATGTTTCACTCACCGACGAAACGTCCGCCTGAAGCAGTGAGCGGTAGGCGCCCTCAAGGTTGCTTGACGAACTCGCCTTCGATGTGGAGTTCGACCTCGTCACCGACGGCGGGCAGGCCGTAGCTGATGCCGAAATCGCTGCGCTTGATGGTGGTCTCGCCGTCGAAACCGACCTTGTAGACATTGCCCATCGACGGACCGGCCTGGTTGAACTCGACCTCGAGCGTGATCGATTTGGTCACGCCGCGCAGGGTCAGGTCGCCGACGACATCGGCCTCGGTGGGATCATCGGCGTCGATGGTGATCGAGGTGGCCACAAAGGTCGCGGTGGGGAACTGGGCCGCATCGAAGAAGTCGGGCGTCTGCAGATGGCCCTTCAGGGCGTCGTCATTGGGCGCCACGTCGGCGATCGGCACCGTGGCGGTCAGGGTGCTGGCCGACGGATTGGCCGGGTCCAGCGTCAGGTCAGCCGAGACGTTCACGAACTGGCCGACGTAGTGGGAAAAGCCCAGGTGATTGACTTTCCAGGTGATCTTGCCGTGCGAGGCGTCCAGCTTGTAGGTCCCGGCCTGAACCTCGGCGGGAACCTTGGTGGTGGCGGACTGGGCGGTGACGAGCCCGCCGATCAGGCTGAGTGCGATAACACTGGCGGCGGCGGAACGTGCGAGCAGGCGGCGGTTCATCATGGGAAGACTCCGTTTGAGGACGCGTGAAACTGAAAAGCCGAGGACGTCTGGATAACTGTAATCGACACTGATGCAAATAGGCCTTGCTTCGACGAGGGCAAGAGCTTTGCTTCATAACGCCTTCAGCACCGTTCGGTTGACAGGCGAGCCCGCCGGGGTCATGTCCCGCTCGCTCGATCGAGCTCCCTTTTTCCCCTGCTGACCGATTTCCTTCAGACATGACCTACATCGTCACCGACGCCTGCGTGAAATGTAAGTTCATGGACTGCGTCGAGGTGTGTCCGGTGGACTGCTTCTACGAGGGCGAGAACTTCCTGGTCATCGCGCCGGACGAATGCATCGACTGCGGCGTGTGCGAGCCGGAATGTCCGATCGACGCCATCAAGCCGGATACCGAGGACGAGCCCGACGGCAAATGGCTTCAGGTCAACGCCGAATACGCCAAGGTCTGGCCCAACATCACGGTCAAGGGCACGCCGCCTGCGGACCGCGAGGACTGGGAGCGGGTCGAGAACAAGTTCGAGACCCATTTCAGCCCGAACCCCGGCAAGGGCTCCTGAGACCTATACTCGACGCACCCTCGATGCGGCCCGCCGCAATGCGGTCATAATGTGCCGCACCTGCGAACGTCCCGGGCGGACGTTTTGAAATTGCCTCGTTTTGTGATATGTTCCTTCACATTGGATCGGGCGGACCGCGTTTCTGACGCGCCGCCCGAGTTTGCGACAGAATCCCGCCCATGAAGGCGGGATCGGCCAGAGGTTTGGTGATCCGTTTCCGTTTTTAGCGCCCGCCTTCTTCTCCGACGGTTCTTTCCATCATGGACCGGCGGACGAGAGGCTGTTTGCGTTGAACACGTCTGCGCTTGCCCGACCTTTGTGTCCGGGAAAGGAATGACATGACGAACAAGAGCGGTCTGGAATTCAAGATCGGCGACGCAGTCGTCTATCCGGCGCACGGCGTCGGCAAGGTCTCCGCGGTCGAGGTCCAGGAAGTCGCAGGCATGTCGCTGGAAGTCTATGTCGTGACCTTCGACCACGAGAAGATGACCCTGCGCGTTCCCACCAAAAAGGCCAAGACGGCCGGCCTGCGCTCGCTGGCCGCCGACGACGTGGTGACCAAGGCGCTGACGACCCTGAAGGGCCGCGCCCGCATCAAGCGCACCATGTGGAGCCGTCGCGCCCAGGAATACGAGGCCAAGATCAACTCGGGCGACCTGATCTCGATCGCCGAGGTGGTCCGCGACCTGCACCGCGCCGACTCGCAGCCGGAACAGTCCTATTCCGAGCGCCAGCTTTATGAATCGGCCCTGGACCGGATGGCCCGCGAAGTCGCCGCCGCCAACCGCATCGACAAGGAAGACGCCGTCAAGCTGCTGGCCAAGTCGCTGAGCGCCAAGAAGGCGGTCATCGCCGCCGCCGCCGAAGAAGAGGCCGAAGAGGCCGAAGCGGCCTGATTTCTGTCGGACTGCTGAATATGAAAAGGCCCGGGAGTGATCCCGGGCCTTTTTCTATGCTCCAACGCGTCGCCTGGAGCAGACGCCTGCCTCAGAAATACTCGGCGTTGGCCGGGCACTGGGCGCTGATACGGCGAGCGGTGATGGTCGCGGGGATATAGGGGGTCCAGATGCCGGCCGCGCGCACGGATGCACCACCGCGGAAGCCGAAGCTCTCAGGCTGATAGGTCCCGTTCAGCCGCACCCGGACCTGACGACCGCTGCGCGAGACGCAGCTGCCCTCGAACCGGGCATTGCCCGACCCGACCTCGCGCACCGGATAGGTGCATTGATAGCGGCGCGTCGACAGGCCGCCGAAGAAGCGGTTGATCTCGGACGGACGAACGCATTTCTGCTCGGTGTCGCGGCTGCCCACGGCGCTGGTGGTGTATTCCCAGTATCCGGGCAGGACGGGCGGCTGGCTGGTCTGGGCCTGAAGCCCGGCCGACGGGGCGGCCAAAATCAGACCGCCGGCGAGGGCGGGCGCGACGACGGCGGCGATCCGCATCAGCGAAGCGTTGAACCGGGACCTAGACATCTTGAACCCCTTGGAGAGCGGCGGCGGGCGGAGCGCCATTGAGTGACATGACTATATGCCTGCAATTGAACGGGCGCTGAACAGGCCGGTTGCGCCGCCATCGACGCGCGACCGACTCGGCTTGACGCGGCGACGCCGTTTCCTCTATACGGCCCCCTCTCGCGCAAGGGCTTCCCTTGCGCGTCTCCATTTCATGCGGTCGCTGCCCTGGTTCGCCAGGCGGGGCGATCGGGGTCTCAAGGATTTCGTCATGTCGCGTCGTTGCGAACTCACCGGTATCGGCCCGATGGTCGGCCATCACGTGAGCCACTCGAATGTGAAGACCAAGCGCCGCTTTCTGCCGTCGCTGAAGAAGGTCAAGCTGGCTTCGGAAGCCCTGGGTCAGTCCTACACCCTGCGGATCTCCAACGCCGCCCTGCGCACCCTGGACTATAAGGGCGGCCTGGACGCCTATATCGTCAAGGCCGGCGACGAGCAGCTGTCGCCTGCCGCCCAGAAGATCAAGCGCCAGGTCAAGGCCAAGATCGCCGAGCTGGCCGCCGCCTAAGCGACCTCTCAAGCAAGATTTGAAAAGGCCGGTGGAAACACCGGCCTTTTTCTTTGCCCTCGCGCCTGTCGAACCCCAACATTACAGGGAGTTCATTTGTTCGCGCCCGGTCACCGCCTAGGGTCGCGGCGCTCAGGAAGACCTAGGGGGTTCAACATGTTCACGACCGCAGCACGCACTGTCCTGCTGACCACGGCCTCGCTGGCCGGAGCTCTGGCGCTGTCGGCCTCGCCCGCCTTGGCCCAGGACCGCAATGCCGAGGGCGGCCCGCAGTCCAGCGCATTTTCGATGGAAACCGACCTGCCCCGGACGCCCGAGCAGGAGGCCGTAAGGTTCGACAAGGCCGACCTGTCCCTGATCGTCCTGCCGCAGGACAAGGCCATTCGCGGCGTCGCCATGCTGGACTTCACCGTCCTGGGCCCCATCGACCGGCTGTCGGTAGAACTGGACGCACTGTTCGACGTGTCCGATGTCCAGGTCGACGGGCAGACGATCCCGGCCGAAGGCTGGACCAACCCCGAAGGCCGCATGACCATCATGCTGCCGCGCCCCCTGGCGACCGGTGAAAAGACATCTCTGCGCATCGCCTATGGCGGCCAGCCGCGCACCGCCCGGCGCGCGCCTTGGGACGGTGGCTTTGTCTGGTCGACCGCGCCGACCGGCGAACCCTGGATCGGCACGGCCATGCAGCTGGAAGGCTGCGACCTGATCTTCCCCTGTATCGACAACTCCAACGCCGAGCCCGGTCAGGTGGACATCCACGTCACCGTCCCGTCCGAAGTCAGCGCGCCCGCCAACGGGACCTTCGTCAGTAAGGCGGACAACGGCGACGGCACGACGACCTGGAACTGGACGGTCAAGAACCCCAACATCTATGCGGTCAACATCAACGTCGGCCCCTATGACGAGATGACTGCGCCGTACCAGAGCCGGTTCGGCAACACCTTCCCCATGTCCTACTGGTATCTCAAGTCCGACAAGCCCGAGGACGTTCAGCGACTGTTCGCCGAGTTCCCCGTCATGCTGGACTTCTTCGAACAGGTCGTCGGCCCCTACCCCTTCGGCTATGAGAAGATGGGGGTGGTCGAGACGCCGTACCTGGGCATGGAGCACCAGACGATCAACGCCTACGGCAACGGCTACAAGCAGTCCAAGGAAGGCTACGACACCCTGCTGCAGCATGAGTTCGCGCACGAGTGGTTCGCCAACCAGCTGACCAACGCCAACGCCGACCACATGTGGCTGCACGAGGGCCTAGGCAGCTATATGCAGCCGCTGTTCGCCGGTTGGCTGCGCGGCGACCGCTACATGCAGCGCGAACTGGCCGATCAGCGCGACGGCCTGATGAACCGGTTCCCTGTCGTGTCACGGACCAACCGCACCGTCGATCAGGTCTATACCGGGGCCGAGGGACCGGGCGGCGACATCTACAACAAGGGCTCGCTGATCGCCCACAGCCTGCACATGGCGCTGGGCGACGAGGACTTCTTCGAGGCGTTGCGGATTTTGGTCTATGGCCGCGCCGATCCCCGCCCGGGCAATTTCACGCCCCAGACGCGCACGACCGCCGACTTCAACGCCATCGTCAATCAGGTCAGCGGGCGGAACTACGACTGGTTCTTCAACGCCTATCTGTACGAGGCCTCCCTGCCCGTCCTGAGCCAGACGCGGGCTGGCGATCGGCTGGACCTGGCCTGGACCACGCCTGCGGGCGTCTTCCCCATGCCGGTCGAGGTCGAGGTGGACGGCGATGTCCGCACCGTGGCCATGCGCGACGGTCGCGGATCGATCCAGGTGCGGCCGGGTGCGGTCGTCGTCATCGATCCCCGCAACAAGGTCCTGCGCCAGGACGACGCCGTGGACCGCTTCCAGGCCTGGCGCCGCGCCAATGCAGACGCCGCCAGGCGCTAGATCGCAGGAACCCTGTCCATGAGCCGTATCGCGACCGTCGTCTGCCCGATTCTCTCGGCGGCTCTGCTGCTGGCCTCCGGACCCGCGCTGGCCCAGGAACCGGTTGAGGAGGCGGCTCGCCAGGCCGTATCCACCGCCTTCACCCTGGCGACCGACCAGCCGCGCACGCCCGAGCAACTGGCGGTGACCTTCGACAAGGCGGACCTGTCGATCCGGGTGATCCCCGACGACAGGGCCATCGACGCCGTCGCCGTGCTGGACTTCACGGCGATGGCGCCGGTCGAGCGTCTGGTGGTGGAACTAGACACCATCCTGACCATCTCGGCGGTGTCGGTAGACGAGGTCGTCATACCTGCCGGCGGCTGGTCCAATCCGGAAGGCCGACTGACTGTCGATCTGGGCCGCACTCTTCAGCCCGGCCAGACGGCGCAACTGCGTATCGCCTATGCCGGCAAGCCGCGCGTAGCGCCACGCGCGCCTTGGAGCGGGGGCTTCGTCTGGTCCACCGCCCCATCTGGAGAGCCCTGGATCGCCACCGCCGTTCAGGGCGAGGGCTGCGATCTGTTCTGGCCCTGCATCGACCATCCCCTGGCCGAGCCCGCGCGGGTCGACCTGCACATCACCGTGCCGCCCGGCCTGTCGGCGCCGTCGAACGGCCGCTTCCTGGGCAAGACAGACGATGCCGACGGCTGGACCACCTGGAACTGGTCGGCGGCCAGCCCCAACACCTATGCCATCGCACTGAACGTCGGCTCCTATGCGGAGATGACGGCGCCCTACGCCAGCCGGTTCGGGAACAGCATCCCGATGACCTACTGGTACCTGAAATCCGACGATCCGGCGGACGTCCAACGTCTGTTCGCCGAGTTCGCGCCCCTGCTCGACTTCTTCGAGGCGACGATCGGCCCCTATCCCTTCGGCGACGAGAAGATGGGCGTTGTCGAGACCCCGCACCTGGGCATGGAGCACCAGACGATCAACGCCTATGGCAACGGCTACAAGCTGGACGGCCGCAGCTTTGACTGGCTGTTGCAGCACGAGTTCAGCCACGAGTGGTTCGGCAATCAGCTGACCAACACCAATGCCGACGACATGTGGCTGCACGAGGGACTGGGCAGCTATATGCAGCCCCTCTACGAATACTGGCTGAACGGCGACCGCTACCTGCAGCACAGCCTGGCCGAACAGCGACGGGGCCTGGCCAACCGTTTTCCCATCGTCACCGGCACGCTGCGGACCGAAGAACAGGTCTATAACGGCGACATCGGGCCGGGCGGCGACATCTACACCAAGGGTTCCCTGATCGCCCATTCCTTGCGGATGCTGATCGGAGACGAGGCCTTCTTCGGCGCGGTCCGCCGATTGGTCTACGGCCGGCCCGATCCGCGGCCGGGCAACTTCAAACCGCGTTTCGCCTCGACCGAGGATTTCCTGTCCATCGTCAACCAGGAGACCGGTCAGGACCTGACCTGGTTCTTCCGCGCCTATCTTTATCAGGCCGCATTGCCGGACCTGCGCCAGACGCGAGACGGCGACACGCTGAAGCTGGAGTGGGTCACCGGCGATGGCGGCGCGTTTCCCATGCCTCTGGAGATCGAAGTCAACGGCCGACGCCAAACCGTCGCCATGGCCGCCAACCGCGCCGAGGTCCAGCTGACGCCTGGCGCCCATGTCCTAGTCGATCCGGACAACAAGGTCCTGAGACGGCTGGCGTTTATCGAGACCTGGCAAGCCGACCGCGCGGCCCGAGCCGCCCGCGCTGGCGTCGAGCCCAAGCCCGACGCATAGCAGCCTCTATACCGCCTCGGCCGTGATGGATTGCGAGACCATCTGGCACGATCCCTGGGTGCTCAGAAAGGCGATGTCGGCGGCGTCGCGGCCGCAGGCGATGCGCACCAGTCCCTCGATGGGCGCCAGGCCCGTCGGGTCGACCAGCCACCAGCCGTTGTTGAGGTAGACCTCGAAGATGGCGTGGAAATCCGGCGGCTGAAGCTGGTGGGCGTAGGCGCTGACGGCGCGGGCCGGGATGCCCGACGCCCGAGACAGGGTGATGCCCAGGTGCGTGAAGTCGCGGCATACCCCGGCCCGGTCGATGAAGGTGCGGGCGGCGGTCGTCTCGGTGTCGGAGACGCCGAACTCATAGTCGATGTGTCGGGTGATCCAATCCAGGATCGCCAACACCCGCTCGCCGCCCGAGGTCTGGCCGAACTCGCGCTGGACGAAGCGGCCGAACTGGTCAGACGGGCAATAGCGGCTGGGCAGCAGATAGGTAAGCACCTCGGCCGGCAGGTCGTTCCAGTCGTGCTGGGCCACGCCGGGCGGAAGGCCTTTCAGGACCCCATTCTCGACCACCGCCTCATAGACCAGACGGACCTCGCCCTCGAGATGGGCGCGCAGGGTCCGGGCCCCGAACTCGGCGTCCTGGTCCTCATGAAACACGACCTGCGGCGAGGTGGTAAGGGTCTCTTGGAGAATTTCCTGGCCCGGCCAGTGGGCGACCTGGATCTGATAGATGGCGTCGGTCGGCGGATCGAACCGATAGACCAATTCCGAGCGGACGCGCAGCTTCATGGGCGGGACAGATCTCTAACGATGGGGACAGGATCGCGGGGCTCAAACGGCGCGCATCTTGGACCGTTCCGTTAGCGACGGATGGCGGCGAAGAGAAGGCTGAAAGCGTCAGACACCGTCGTCGCCCCCCTCAGGGCTCCAGCTCGATGTCCCAGTAGAGATAATCGAGCCAGCTCTGGTGCAGGTAGTGGGGCGGAAAGCGGCGGCCGGCGTCCTGAAGCTGGTAGGCGTTTGGGCGGTGCGGCAAGCGGCGGATCGGCATGTGCGCCTGCTGGGGCGTGCGGCCGCCCTTTCTCAGGTTACAGGGCGAGCAGGCGGCGACGATGTTTTCCCAGGTCGTGCGCCCGCCGCGCGAGCGCGGAATGACGTGATCGAAGGTCAGTTCAGTCGAGTCGCCGCAATACTGACAGGTGAAGCCGTCGCGCAGGAAGACGTTGAACCGGGTGAAGGCGGGGCTGCGGTCCTGATCGACATAGCTCTTCAGCGCGATGACGCTGGGCAGTTGCATCTCCATCGACGGACTGCGCACCACCTTGTCGTAGTGGGACACGACATCGACGCGGTCCTGATAGACCGCCTTGACCGCCTCCTCCCACGGCCAGAGCGAGAGGGGATAGTAGGACAGCGGCCTGAAATCAGCGTTCAGCACCAGGGCGGGCCAGCCGCTGGGCGGGCGCGCGACGATGGAGGGGCGGGTCAGGACCTGCATCAGGTCCGCCCGCTCTGACGCAGGGGGTGCAAGGCGACAGGACTGAAGACGCGTCTCCTTCCTTATCCGAGCTTGAAGCCTAGACCCGATTCGACGACGCCGCCATGACGCATTCTGCTCGAATTTGAGGCGGGGCTAGCGCGGCCGGGCGTCGGGGAAACCAGGAAGGCTCCAGCCCCAGGCCAGGGCCCCGGCCCGCAGACCGAATCCCAGAGCGGCCGCGATGATCGCCGCCGGCCAGACGGGCGTCTCGAACAGGCGCAAGGCCACATAGCTGGTCGCGGCCAGCAGGGCGGCGGAAACCGTGATCTCTCGCCGCAGCAGGATCGACGGCTGCCCCGCCAGAAGATCGCGCACGATGCCGCCGCAACAGGCGGTCAGCGCCCCCATGACGACGCAGATCAGCGGAGCCACGCCCACGGCCTCGGCCTTGGCGGCGCCCATGACGCCGTAAGCCGCCAGACCCGCCGCATCCAGCCACAGCAAGGCGCGGAAACGCCAGTCCCGGCGACCGATCAACCAGATGGCCAGGGCCGCGGCCAGACAGACGGCGATATAGCGCCAGTCCTGCACCCAGAAGACGGGGGCCCCGATCAGGAGGTCGCGCAGCGTGCCGCCGCCGACCCCAGTGATGGCGGCGAAGAAGGCGAAGGTGACCAGGTCATGCCTCTGCTGAGCGGCGGCCAGGGCGCCGGTGGCGGCGAAGACGGCCACGCCCGCAAAATCCAGCACGGCCAGAACCGACGACGGACTGGCCAGGGCCAGAGCCGCCTCCGGATCAACCAGGGGCGTCATGCCTGTGTCCCGCGCGTCATGTCCTCGGACCCCATGATGACCTCTTCCATCGCGATCTCGCCGCTTTTGACGCCGCCGTACCATGCCCAGAGCAGATGCGCCGCTACACCGCGATACGGCGCCCACTGTGCGGCGCGAGCATAGGCCGGTTTCTCGCTCAGGCGCACCGCCGCGCCATCGGCCCATCGCATGGCCTCCTGCAACGCGACGTCGCCGCCCGGAAAGACGTCAATCCGCCCTTCGCAGAACATCAGATAGGTCTCGGCCGTCCAGCGCCCGACGCCCTTGATGGCGACCAGAGCCGCGGTGGCCTGGGCGTCGTCCAGGGCGTCCATCTTGTCCAGATCGATGCGACCCTCCGCCTGGGCCCGGGCGATCTCATGGGCGTACTTCGCCTTGGGCAGGGACAGGCCCAGGCCGCGCAGGGTCTCGATGTCGCGCATCAGGATCGCCTCGGCGGTGACCTGGCCGTCTAGGCCGGCGACGACGCGGGTCCAGATGGCGGCGGCCGAGGCCAGGGACACCTGTTGACCCACGATCATATGCAGCAGGCTCTCCAGCCCGCCTTGGCGTAACCGCCATTCGAAGACCGGCGTCCGTGCGTGAACCCGCGCCAGGGCCGGATCGGCGGCAGCCAGAGCGTCGCGTGCAGCGGCGATCTGGGCGGATGTGGGGGCGACGGGCATCGCACCGTCATAGCCCCTGATGAGGGCTGCAGAAACCGACCGGACGCGACGCGTGACGATGAGGTCCGCAAACCGCTAACCTGGGGTCATGTTCGTCACCCGTTTCGCCCCCTCCCCTACCGGCCTGCTGCACAAGGGCCATGCGTTCTCGGCCCTGACGGCGTGGACGGCGGCGCAGGCGGCAGGAGGACGGCTCATCCTGCGGATTGAGGACACGGACTTCACCCGCTGTCGGCCCGCGTATGAGGCGGCGATTCTGGACGACCTCGCCTGGCTGGGCCTCGACTGGGAGACGCCCGTGCGGCGCCAGTCCGAACATCGCGACAACTATGACGACGCCATGTCAGGTTTGCGTGACATGGGGGTGCTGTATCGCTGCTTTCGAACGCGCAAGGAATTGATGGCCCTGGCCGGAATGGCGCGGCATGCCGACGACCCGGCGGACACCTGGGCCTTTACCGGCGGGCCGATTTCTCAAGGCGAGGAGGCGGAACGGCTGTCGCGGGGCGAGGCCTTCGCCTGGCGGCTGTCGCTGGCGGCGGCGGCGAAACGGCTGGGTGATATGCACCGCCTGACCTGGCGCGAAGAGGGCGTCGATCCGGGCCTGAAACCCGCCACGCCCGAACGGCTGGGCGACATGGTCATCGGGCGCAAGGACATCGGCGCAGGCTATGTCATCGCCTCGGTGGTCGATGACGCCTTGCAGGGGATCACCCATGTCGTGCGGGGCGAGGACCTGATCGAGACCACCGCGATCCAGCGGGTGCTGCAGGCGCTGCTTGGCCTGCCCACGCCCGTCTATCGCCACCACCCGTTGCTGCTGGGTCCCGACGGGAAACGGTATGCGAAACGGGACCGATCTGTGACCCTGGCGGATCTGCGCGCGGGCGGCATGACGGCGGCGCAGTTGCGGGCCGAACTGGGCTTTTCGTGAGTGCTGGAGCAGAAGCATAGACGAAAACGGGCGCAGGCTCGTTAGAACCTGCGCCCGTCAATGTCTGAAGGTCCGGATGGACCCCCTCAGCCTAAGCCTGAGTGGCTTAGAGAACCTTGAGGTTCACGGCCGAGGTCTTGCCGCGCTGGGATTCCAGCTCGTATTCGACCTTGGCGTTTTCATCGAGGCCAGCGAGGCCTGCTTTTTGAACGGCGGTGATGTGCACGAACACATCGGCGCCGCCGCTTTCGGGCTGGATGAAGCCGAAGCCTTTAGTGGGGTTGAACCACTTGACCGTACCGGTCGCCATATCTGCGCTCTCCATAAACGCGCTTTCCAGGCAGGTTCTCACGCGGAGAAACCCGACAGTCCATCTGGACGGCTCGTTCAGGCGAAGGAGCGAAACATGGGTTTGGACCCCACGCACAATATCCGGACTGCAAAAACGTTTTCTCGCGTCTGTCCACAGCGGTCAACCGGATTCGAATCAGGCCCCAGGCGAGGCCGACAGGGCCTGACGGCGAACCGTCCGCCTACGGCGCGGTCAGGGCGGCCTGTCGGGGGGATGGACCCCGCGCGCACAGACTGCGCGGCGCCCCGTCCAGATGCAGGTGATTGGCGTGCGCTTCGTTGTAGTCGGGGGTCAGTACGGTCGAGAAGACGCGGCAGCCGCCATCGCGCAATCGCTTCAGGAATCCAGCCCCTTGCACGCCCGCCGGTCCCTGACCGTTCCAGTCGTCCAGCACCGAGACGCGACGTCCGTCGGCCAGGGTGACACTCGCCACATCCAGGGCGTTGGCCCGCGCATGCTCGCTGGGCCGGTCGGTCGTCACGGTCGAGCCATAGATACGGCGGCAGGAATAGGTCCCGTAATTTTCGACACGAGCCGGTTTGGAACCCAGCACCTGTTCGGCGGCGGGGCGCAGTACCTGGCGATCCCAGATCACATAGCGGACCGCCAGGGGGCACTGCATGACCACGTCGGACGGGGCCAGGGGCGTGACGTCGCCGCCCTTGATCCTGACCAGCCCCTGGGCCACGCAGAACTGGCCGTCGCTGCGATCCTCGACCCGCTCGACCTGGACGCCAGCGTCTCGCAGCGTCTGCATACAGGCCTCGGTCGCGCCGCGGACCTGTTCGACCGGGGCGGCGAAAGGCAGTTCGAAATCGGCGACCTTGGCGGCCGTCGCCGTGCCCACCGGACGGTTCAGATCCAGCGGCTTCCATGGCAAATCCTGATGCGGAACAAAGGCGTTGGCGAGCGCAAACACGGCGCAGACGCCTAGCATCAGCTCCCACATCAGGTTCCAGAAATCGGCAAAATCACGCTTCATGGCAGAGCTTAACGCGCCAGTTCGGGAATCGTCAGTGCGTTGCGGCGGATTCCCCTTCGATCCCGCCTGCGGCTTGCCGTGGCGCTGCGGAGGGACCAAGCTTGGTCCATGAGCAAGAAATCCGACTACGCCGACGCCCTCGAGGCCTTGCAGGTCGAGCTGGTGGAAACCCAGGCCTGGGCCATCGAACAGGGCCTCAAGGTTCTGATCGTGTTCGAGGGCCGCGACAGCGCGGGCAAGGACGGGGCGATCAAACGGATCACCGAATACGCCTCGCCGCGACAGACCCGCGTCGTCGCCCTGCCCAAGCCGACAGAGCGCGAGACCGGCCAGTGGTATTTCCAGCGCTACGTCCCACACCTGCCGAGCGCAGGCGAGATCGTGATCTTCAATCGCTCCTGGTACAATCGCGGCGGGGTCGAGCCGGTCATGGGGTTCTGCACGCCCGAACAGCAGGCCCAGTTCCTGAAGGACGCGCCGCGGTTCGAGCGCATGCTGGCCGACAGCGGTGTGATCATCATCAAGCTGTGGCTCGACATCACCAAGGACGAACAGGCCAGGCGCCTGGAGGAACGGGTCGAGGACCCGCTGAAGAAGTTCAAGGTCTCGTCACTGGACGCCGAGGCCCAGACCCGCTGGGACGCCTATTCGCAGGCGCGGGACCGGATGCTGGACGAAACCCACAGCGGCCACGCTCCCTGGACCGTCATTGCGACCGACGACAAGAAGACCGCGCGGCTGAACATCATCCGCCACATCCTCCGCACGCTGAACCGGCCAGGGCACAAGGTCGCCAAGACCGACAAGGACGTCGTCTTTACAGCCGACAAGGACGCCGGCCGCCTGGCGCGTTGATCTTGGCAGGCGCCGCTGCGATCCAATAACGCACGTGAAATGTACGTCGCCGTACAGAAGCGACAAATATAGTTGCTCAATGGTCATAAGGCGCTGTTCTTGGCCGGAGATAAGTCGGTTTCCGGCGGACAGCTTGCATCGCTTTCCCCTATCGGGGCCAGGATGCCTACTGCTTCGCTTTCCAATACTCTCATCGAGAAGCTGTCGCCCCAGGATCGGGAAGCGTTCATGCTCGCCTCGACCCCGTTCGATTTCGGTGTCGGGCACATCTTCCTGGAACCGGGAGATACGGTCGAGCACGTCTATTTCGTCACCAAGGGGATCATTTCCGCCGTCGCGGCCATGGCCGACGGACGCACCGTCGAGGTCTTCATGGTCGGGCGCGAAGGCGTCACCCATCCGTCCGCAACGGCCGCCCCGGCGGTGACCAGCTATTCGCGCCATGCCGCCCAGGCGGATGGCCACTGTCGCCGCATCGAGGTGTCGCGACTGCGCGCCCTGGCCAGCGAGCGCGAGGGCCTGCGCGCCGTCGTCGCCGCCTACGCCTCGGGCCTGCAGGCCGAACTGGAACAGTCGGGCGCCTGCAACGCCCTGCACCGCGCCGAGCAACGGTTCGCCAAATGGCTGCTGCGGTGCCACGACCGCATCGACGGCGACACCCTGAACCTGACCCAGGAGTATCTGGCCAGCATGCTGGGCTCGCAACGCACGACCGTGAACGAAGCGGCCCAGGCCCTGCAGAAGGCGGGCGCCATCACCTATTCGCGGGGCCGGATCACCATCGTCGATCGCGCCGCGCTCGAGCGCGTGGCGTGCGAATGCTATAACGGCCGCATGCGTGAGCTGGCGCTGACGGCCTGAAGCGTCACAATCTTCGGCCGTCTTCTCGCGCCGTCGCGAAGAGCCTAAGAGGGGCAAATGACCCCCGCCTCCCTTCCGAAAGCCGACGCCCCCCTGCCTGACGCAGGCCAGAACTGGGTCGACGCCCGCGCGCCCGAGGCGCTGAAACCCTGGCTCAAGCTGGGGCGGTTCGACCGGCCCATCGGCATCTGGCTGCTGCTTCTGCCAGGCTGGCAGGGGATCACCCTGGCCTATGCCCGCTATTCCGAGACGCCAGGAGCCTACGCCCTGTGGCTGTTCGCCGCCTTCGCGGTGGGCGCCTGTCTGATGCGGGCGGCGGGCTGCGCCTTCAACGATATCGTCGATCGCGACATCGACGCCAAGGTGGCCCGCACCGCCGCCCGCCCCCTGGCCTCGGGCCGCATCAGCGTCAAACAGGCCTGGGCCTTCATCGTCGGATGCAGTCTGATCAGTCTGGTGATCCTGCTGACCCTGGGCACACCCGCCATTCTGCTGGGCGTCGCGTCCCTGGCCCTGGTGGCGGGCTATCCCTTCATGAAACGGATCACATGGTGGCCCCAGGCCTGGCTGGGCCTGACCTTCAACTGGGGCGCCCTGATGGGGTTCGCTGCGGCCGTCGGCGTCGCGGCGACCGGCTTTTTGATCCGCGCCGGCCAGGCCGGAACCTTCCCCGACGGCGGGACGATCGAGCCGGTCTGGACCTGGGCCGACGCCGTGCCCGCCCTGCTGCTCTATGCCGGCGGCGTGTTCTGGACCCTGGGCTACGACACCATCTACGCCCTGCAGGACATCGAGGACGACGCCATGGTCGGGGTGAAATCCTCGGCTCGCCAGCTGGGCGCATCGGCGGTCGGCGGGATCAGCCTGTTCTATGTCCTGGCCGCCGCCCTGGCTTGCCTGGCCGGGTACAGCGCCGGGCTGGGGCCGTTGTTCTATCTCGTGCTGGCGGCCTATGGACTGCATCTGGCCTGGCAGGTTCGCAGTCTTCGTCTGGATAACGCCACGCTTGCCTTGCGCCTGTTCAAGTCCAATCGTGAGGCGGGCCTGATCCTTCTGATGGCCCTGGTGGCCGGCGGCCTGCGTTTCACCTGACCTCTCGCCCGACGTTTCACCTCTGATAGGATGCCCGCATGACCTCCCCCATGCTCTCCGCCCAAAAGACCGGCCTGAAGATCACGCTGTTGCTGGGCGTCGCCGCCCTCAGCCTGTCCGCCTGCAATCGCGACAAGGATACCAGCGTGCCGGCAAAGCCGATCGAGGCGCCCGCTGTGGTGACCCCGGCCGACGCCGCCGCGCCCTTCGCCTTCGACAGCGCCAACACCTATGCGACGGTCAAGCTGACCCTGCCGCAGGCGGTGAAGCCCTGGCCCGACCTGCATGCACGGCTCTATTCCACCGCCGTGCGAGACCTGCGCCAGTTCACCGAGGGCGCCCAGTCCGACAAGACCGAGGCCGGCAGCGAGACCGCCGCCGTCTATGAGAAGCAGATCGCCTATGACAGCCCGGTCGAGACCGGCAAGCTCTTCAGCCTGGCCCGCCGCGACTATGAGTTCACCGGCGGCGCCCACGGCAACACCACCTTCGCCGGCGTCCTGTGGGACAAGGCGATGAAGCGCCAGATCGCCGCCGCTCAGTTGTTCCGGCCCGGCGCCGACATGGCGGCCCTGGACCGCGCCCTGTGCGCCGCCATCAACGTGGCGCGCAAGGAACGCCACGCCGACGCCCAGCCGATCAGCCTGAATGACGCGGACTGGTCCTGCCCCAAGGCGGCGGCTACCCCCTTTATCCTGACGCCTGGGAACGCGCCCGGTAAGGCCGGCGGCCTGACCTTCCTGATCGGCCCATATCAAGTCGGCCCCTATTCGGACGGCAGCTATGCGGTCGCCGTGCCGCAAAGCGCCATCCGAGGACAGTTGGCTCCCGCCTATGCCGACGAGTTCGCGGGCGACCCGGTCAAGCCGGCCTCCGACCCCGCCAACCCGTCGAACGGCTAGGCGGCCTACTTCAGGAAGTCATCCACCAGGGCGTCGAAGCGGGCGGGCTGGTCGGCCATGATGAAGTGACGGGCGTCGTCCACGCGGATCAGGCGTACGCCCGGCAGGGCCGCATATTCACGCGTCCAGACCGCTTCGGCCAGGGCGGCGGGCGCACCACCGTCTGCGTCCGAGGCATAGAGGGCGGTTACCGGCGTGGTCATGGCGGCCAGGCCGGGACGCGCGTCCGTCGTCATCACATCCTTCATGGCCGAGGCCAGGGCGTGGCGGTCGCTGTCCAGGGACCAGCGCACCATGGCCTGACGCGTCGCCGGATCGCGCGCCAGGCTGGCGGCGGTTTGGACCTGCTGGCTCTCGAAGGCGGCGTCATCGGACGACAGGATGGCGGCCACGGCCTGGGCCGCAAAGGGCGCCGCCTGCTCCGCCGTCACGCTCGGGCCGAACATGGCGCTGTAGAAGGGCAGGCTGTCGACCGTCATCAGCCGGCCGACCAGATCGGGATGCGACTGGGCCAGTAGCAGGCCGCTGAGCCCGCCCATCGAATGGCCGATCACCGCAGGGCGATCCAACCCGGCCTGGCGGATATAGGCCGCCAGGGCCTCGACCTCGGGGGCGACGAAGGCGCCGTCGCCATGGCGCCACGGCTCGCCCGCGAACCCGGCCAGCTGGACCAGATGCACCCGGTGCGTCGCCGCCAGCCGCGTCGCCAGGGGACGCCAGACCTCTCTCGAGGAGGCCAGGCCCGGTATCAGGATCACGTCGGGGCCCTGGCCGACGACCTCGACCGACAGCCGCTCCGACGTGAAGGCCTGGGTCATGGCGACGGCCGGGGCCGGCGTCTCGGCCCGGCTCTGTTCGTTGGCGACGCAGCAGGCGATGATGACGCCGATCATGATGGCCATCCGGCCATGGCGAGGGGCGCACAGCCCCTTGAGGGATGCGTTGAACATATCGTTTTCCTGTAAGGTCAGGCTGACGTCAGCCCGAACGTCCGGCGGCGATCAGCCGTAGGGGTTGGTGAAGATGTCCTCGACCGGCCGCTCGAACAGGGCGGCGATCCGGTAGGCGAGATCCAGCGACGGATCGTGGCGCTCGGTCTCCAGGGCGTTGACCGCCTGGCGCGACACGCCCAGCCCCTGGCCCAGCTGTTCCTGGGTCCAGCCGCGCTCGGTCCGCAGCAGTTTCAACCGGTTCTGCATCAGCGCGTCGTCCGGATGAAGGGTGAGATCAGGCCAAACGCGGCCCAGAACAGCACATAGACGAACCAGCCCGGCGCGTGGGGCGCGTCGGCATAGCTCTCCGCAAAGCCCCAGGCCGAGAAGACGCCCATGGCCACCCCTGCGGCGATGATGAACTGTTTGGCCGTCAGGGCGCGCATGAACTCGTCGGAATCCCGCATCAGCGACAGGGTGGCCCAGATCTGGCCCAGGATCGGCGCGGAAACCGCCGCCGCGAAAACCCAGGCCGCAGGCGTACCCCGGATCGCATCGAAGACGCCAAAGATGGCGCCGACATTGAGCAGTACATAGACGCCCATGAAGCTCATCGTTCGCACGACGTAGCGTCGGTGGGCGGTTGTCGTAGATTTCCCAATGGCGAGCATGTCGCGTTCTCCTGACTGAATGTAAGGCTAGCATTACATCGCTTCAATGTCATGTCAACCTGACATTGCTGGGCGCTGGCGAGATGTTCGGAGCGGGTCTAGTCTGGCCTCAATGGCCGCAGCCCCCCGCATCTCGCCGACAGAGGTCTTCACCGCCGAGGAATGGGCGCCGTTCCAGCGTCGCTCGGCCTGGGCCGGGCCGTTGATGGTGGCCCACGCCTGGGGCGTCATCGCGCTGGCCATCGCGGCGGGCACAGTCTGGCCGATCGTGATCCCCCTGTCGGTGATGATCATCGGCACGCGCCAGCTAGGTCTGGCCATATTGATGCACGAGGCGGCCCACGGCGGCCTGGCCCAAAATGCCCGGCTGAACGACTGGCTCGGCCACTGGCTGTGCGCCGTGCCGGTGGGGGCATCGCTGAAGGCCTATCGCCCCTATCATCTGTCGCACCACCGCTTCGCCCAGCAGGCCGAGGACCCGGACCTGATGCTGTCGGCGCCGTTTCCGGTCACCCCCGCCTCCCTGCGTCGCAAGATGGTGCGCGACCTGACCGGCCAGACCTTCTTCAAGCAGCGGGTGCTGATCCCGCTGGCGGCGCCGCGCAGCCAGAAGACTGCGGGCGGCGCTACACACGACTATGAGGCCATCGTCACCGGCCGCTCGGTCGCGCCCTTCCTGCTGTTCAATCTCGGCCTGCTGGCGGGGCTGAGTGTGATCGGCGTCTGGTGGGCCTTTTTCGTGCTGTGGCTGTTGCCGATGGCGACCTGGTTTCCGCTGGTCACGCGGCTGAGAAACATCGCCGAACACGCCTGCGTCGAGGGCTCGGCGACCGACCCCTTCCGCGCCGCCCGCACCACCCGCGCCGCCTGGTGGGAGCGCGCCCTGATCGCCCCCTACTGGGTCAATTTCCACGCCGAGCACCACCTGTTCATGTACGTCCCCGCGCCTCTGCTGCCGAAGCTGCACCGCGCCCTGAAGACCAAGGCCAAGGCCCAGCGGATGGAGATCGCGCCGGGCTATGTCTCGTTGCTGCGGGAGGCGACGCGCAGTCCGGCGGCCTGAACGACGGGCAAGTTTGCTGAGGATGGAAGCCGATGGCAGCCTAAACGAGTAGAGCAGCTCCGTTCCAGATTTCCTCGAACGCCTTCACCTTCATGACCGCGAGATCTGCGTCAGCTCGTTGGATAGTTGCAGGAGACCTTCTAGCGAAATCCTTCAAAGATTGGGTCAACACCCATGCCTCCGTTGCATCTGTGATGATGAGCCGGTCGTGAAGAGAACGAGCAACCGCCAGCCGCGCTTCCAGCGGTCGGCTTGCTCCGTACTGCTGAACCCATTTTTCTGCCGCTGGTTTGAGTGTTGGCTTTACGGCTCCAGCGTCAGACAGCAGGTGAATCCTAACTCCTACGGAAGCCAATTCCGCAACTTCGGTCACCGCAGCGACATCCATGTACGGATCAACAATCAAAACGGAGAGACTTGCTCCGCCGATTATTTTCGACAGAGCAGCATAAGCATCAAGCGATGATCCAGCGGTAACAAAGGCTCCTTGGGCACTCGCTGGTAGCTGCAGCTCAACAATGGCAAGGACTTGATTCAAAACCAACAGGATGTCCTTAGCGTGAGCCTCCGTTTGGTAGGCGCCCACGAGCCGCCTTACCGCTTCGTCTATTCGGACGCTAAATGCGAGAAGGCCCGTAGCCTGGACCAGCGCGGTAGCTTGCGACAGCCACTGGATCGTTGTTGTTGGAAGGTTCCACTTTTGGTCGAAGGCCAAAAGATCAGGTGGGTCGGCCAATAACCGGCCCAGCTGGTGGTACAGTGCTTGGGGAGAAAGCTTCGTCGACATGGCAACAGCTAACTCACATCGGTCTGAGGTCCGCAATGGGCCAAGAGCGGGATCGACACCCAGCCCAAATCCGTACATTTCAATGATCGCCTAGAACCGACGCCGCTTGCTTCCTTGAAGGCACGAGTCGGGACCTTAGGCCTGAGACCACTGCCAAACCCCATGACGCCTCCGGCCAATCATCGGCTATGAGGTCGCCATGCCTGACGCCCAAGACGATCCCGCCGCCTTCATCCTGGCCAACACCCGGCTGCAGACCGTGCCGCATACGCCCGAGATCGCGCTGTGGCTGGCGGATGAGGTCACGCCCCTGTGGCGGATGACGGAGGAGGAGCTGGGCGAGATCGGCCTGCCGCCGCCGTTCTGGGCCTTCGCCTGGGCGGGGGGACAGGGGCTGGCGCGCTGGCTGCTGGACAATCCACACGCGGTGTCGGGCAAGCGGGTGCTGGACTTCGCCACGGGGTCCGGCCTGGTCGGGATCGCGGCCATGAAGGCGGGCGCCGCCCACGCTCTGGGCACAGACATCGACCCCTTCTGCCACGCCGCCGTCGCCCTGAACGCCAAGGCCAACGGGGTCGTGATAGACTTCACCGACGCCGACCTGCTGGATACGCCCCCGCCGATGGTCGACGTCATCTGCGCCGGGGACGTCTGTTATGAAAAGCCGATGACCGAGCGGGTCCTGGCCTGGCTGGCCCAGGCGCAGGCTCAGGGCGCGCGCATCCTGATCGGCGATCCGGGGCGCACCTATTTCCCCAAGGACGGCCTCACCTTCCTGGCCGAATACAGCGTGCCGACGACCCGCGAGCTGGAGGATTTCGCCATCAAACGCTCGTGCGTCTGGTCCATGCCTTAAGGCCGGCCGGAACCGCCACGCTTGGCGAACCCGCGCGGCGTCGCCATCTCTATGTCCATGGATCGCAAAGCCCTGATGTTCTGCTCGCTTGCCGCCCTCGCCGGAGCCACCGGCGCGACCGCGCAGGTCGTGTCGCATCCCTTCGGCGCCTATCCAGGCGCGACCATCAGCGAACAGCACCGCTACGAGATGGACCGGCTGCGCGCTCGCAGCGACCAGCAGGACGCCCTGGCGCGCCAGCAGCGGCTCGACACCCGCCTGACCCTGATGGAGCTTCAGGCGCGCCGCCAACCCGCACCGGTCGAGATCGCCCCATACTACGCGACGCAGACGCCAACGCTGGAGCAGCAGCGCGCACGGCGCGAGGCCGCAACGATCCAGAGCGAAACCGTCTTGCGCGGCGTCAGCCAGATCGACGCCTGGCTGGATCGCAGTCCACGCTAGATCGGCGGTCGATCTGCATCCCTTCACAGACCCCTGCGTTCCGGCCTAGCTTGAACCGGTCACGGGAAGGAACGATACATGCGCTGGCAGGGTGGTAATCGCGGCGGCGGCGGCGTTGAGGATCGGCGCGGCGGCGGCGGCATGGTCGCCGGCGGCGGCATCGGCGTCGCGGTTCTGGGGCTGATCGGTTATTTCGTCTTCGGCATCGACCCCGCCACCACGACCCAACTCGCCAGCCAGTTCGGCGGCGCGGGCGCCGAGCAGCAGGGCCAGATGGGCACGCCCGAGGATCAGGCCGGCCAGTTCGTCGATGTCGTCGGCGGCAATATCAACGAGGTCTGGGCGGCGAAACTGAGCGGCTATCAGCGGCCCAAGGTGGTGATTTACACCCAGGGCACGCCGACCGGCTGCGGTTTTGGCCAGGCGGCGATGGGCCCCTTCTATTGCCCGACAGACTCCACCGTCTATCTCGACCTCGCCTTCTGGCAGGAGATGGAGACACAGTTGGGCGCGTCGGGCGCCGACTTCGCCCGCGCCTATGTCATCGCCCACGAGTTCGGCCACCACATCCAGACCCTGACCGGCGCCTCGCAGAAGGTGCAGCAGGCCCAGCGCGCGGCCCGCAGCGAGGCCGACGGCAACCGCTATTCCGTGGCGCTGGAGCTTCAGGCCGACTGCTACGCCGGCGTCTGGGCCGCCAATGCCGCCGCCGTCTCGAACGGTCAGGTCGCCGTGGAATCGGGTGATCTGGAAGAAGGGCTGAAGACCGCCAACGCCATCGGCGACGACACCCTGCAACGTCGCGGCGGCGGCCGGGTCTCGCCCGAAAGCTTCACCCACGGCTCATCGGCCCAGCGGGTCGAATGGCTGCGGCGCGGCTACCAGTCGGGCGACCCCGCCGTCTGCGATACGTTCGCGGGGCTTTAGGCGCTGGGTTCCGAGGCCGGGCTGTAGGCTGACTATGGGCGGCAAGCAGGGAAACCCGCTTGCTGCGCCGCAACCTTGGCGGCATGGTCCCGCGCGTGTCGAAATCCGCCCCCAAGACCCCGCCGGAAGCCCTGCACAGGGCGCGCCGCATCGTCGTCAAGATCGGCTCGTCCCTGGTCGTGGATGCGCAGACGCGCGCGCCGGCGGCTGAATGGCTGACCGCCCTGGCCGAGGATCTGGCGCGGCTGCGCGCCGAAGGACGGCAGGTGATCGTGGTGTCCTCGGGCGCCGTGGCCCTGGGGCGCGGGCGTCTGGGCCTGACCCGCAACGCCCGGCTGGACGAGAAACAGGCCGCCGCCGCCGTCGGTCAGTCCCTGTTGATGCAGGCCTGGGAGACGGCCTTCCGCCCTGTCGACCTGACCCCGGCCCAGGTCCTGTTGACCCGCGACGATACAGAGCGCCGCCGCCGCTGGCTGAACGCCCGCGCCACGCTGGAGGCCCTGCTGAAACTGGGCGCCGTGCCCGTGGTCAACGAGAACGACACCGTCGCCACCGAGGAAATCCGCTATGGCGACAACGACCGGCTGGCCGCGCGCACGGCCCAACTGGTGCGAGCCGACCTGCTGGTGCTGCTGAGCGACGTGGACGGCCTCTATACCGCCGACCCGCGCCGCGATCCCAAGGCCGAACACCTGCCGCTGATCGAGGCGTTGACGCCCGACATCCTGGCCGCCGCCGGGGGCGCGAACGCCCAGGCCGCCGTCGGCACGGGCGGCATGGCGACCAAGCTGGAGGCCGCCCGCATCGCCCGCTCGGCCGGGTGCGCCACCCTGATCGTCTCGGGGCTGAAGTCGCATCCGTTGCAGGGGCTGCTGGACGGGGACCGCGCGACGCTGATCACGGCGCCGGCCTCGCCCTTGCAGGCCTACAAGTCGTGGATCGCGGGCAGTCTGGAGCCCGCCGGCGCCCTGGCCATCGACGCGGGCGCCGCGACCGCACTGGCGGGCGGACGCAGCCTGCTGGCCTCGGGCGTGCAGCGTATCGACGGGCGGTTCGACCGGGGCGACTGCGTGCGCGTGGTCGGGCTGGACGGCGGCTCGCTGGGCGTCGGCCTGGCCGCCTACGCCGCGGACGAAATGGACCGCATCCGCGGCAAGCATTCCGGCGAGATCGAGGGCCTGGTCGGCTATAAGGGCCCCGGCGTCGCCATCCATCGTGACGACCTGGTACTGGATCCGACACAATGACCGCACAACCCGTAGAGATCGCCCAGACCGAAATCTCCGCCATCATGAGCGACATGGGCCGTCGCGCCCGCGCCAGCGCCGACTCCCTGCGACTGGCCGGTCCAGAGGTCCGCACCGCCGCCCTAAAGGCCATCGCCGGATCGGTCCGTTCGCGCGCGGACGCCATCCTTGCGGCCAACCAGAGCGATATTGTCCGTTCACGGACGAATGGAGTCTCCGAGGCCCTGATCGACCGGCTGGCCCTGACTCCCGCCCGCATCGAGGCCATCGCCTCGGCTGTCGACGAGATCGCCGCCCTGCCCGATCCCCTCGGCGTCGAGACGGCCCGCTGGACCCGGCCCAACGGGCTGGACATGGCGCGCGTGCGCACGCCCCTGGGCGTTCTGGCCATCATCTACGAAAGCCGGCCCAACGTAACCGCCGACGCCGCCGCCCTGTGCATCCGCTCGGGCAATGTCGCCATCCTGCGCTGCGGTTCCGACTGTCTGGAAAGTTCGCTGGCCGTGCATGAGGCCGTGGTCGAGGGCCTGACGTCCGCCGGCTTGCCCGCCGATTGCGTCCAGCTGGTCTCCACCCCGGACCGCGCCGCCGTGGGCGCCCTGCTGACCGGACTGGACGGCAATGTGGACCTGCTCATCCCGCGCGGCGGCAAGAGCCTGGTCGCCCGCGTCCAGGCCGAGGCCCGGGTGCCGGTCCTGGGTCACCTCGAGGGTCTGTGCCACACCTATCTGCACGCCTCGGCCGATGTGGACATGGCTCAGGCCATCGTCCTGAACGCCAAGATGCGCCGCGTTTCCGTCTGTGGCGCGACGGAGACCCTGCTGGTGGACGCCGCCGCCGCCGACCGCCTGCTGCCGCCCGTCGCCGCCGCCCTGATCGCGGCGGGCTGTGCGTTGAGGGGCGATGACCGGGCCCGCGCCCTGGTCCCCGAGATGACGGCGGCCGCCCCGGCCGACTGGACCACCGAATACCTGGCCCCCATCCTGGCGGTCGCCGTGGTCGATGACCTGAATGCGGCGGTCGAGCATATCCGCACCCACGGCTCGGGCCACACCGAGGCCATCATCGCCGACGACGCCGAGGCCGCCGCCGAATTCCTCAACGCCGTGGACAGCGCCATCGTCGTCTGGAACGCCTCGACCCAGTTCGCCGACGGCGGCGAGTTCGGCTTCGGCGGCGAGATCGGCATCTCGACCTCGCGCCTGCATGCGCGCGGCCCCGTCGGGGCGGAACAGCTGACCAGCTACAAATACGTCGTGCGCGGGACGGGGCAGACGCGGCCCTAGCGCCCTCGCCCGACCGTGATGTCCATCGGTTGCGACACGTGCAGACGCCCTGCCCCCATGTCCATGACCAGCCGCCGGTCGACGAAGGCGGCCATGCCGATCAGGGCGTCAGGGTATCCGGGGATGACCACATCGGCATAGATCGGGGTCTCCACGTTCTCGTATAGCTGTTCGCCGAAGGTCACCGTCCGTGCACGGACGATGGTGGACTGCATGGCCCCGCCCAGAACGATGCTGGAGCCGGAACTCTGCGCCCGTCCGTCCAGAAGCCCAGCCCCTTGCGCCGCCTCCCGGGTCAGTGACAGCAGGGACGATGCGCCGGTGTCGATCACGGCATCAATGATCGCCCCCTCCACCGAGATCTGCGAACGCAACGCCCGGCCCTCACGCCGCACCGCGATCTCGGACACCCCCGGCGGCAGGGCCGAACCCGGCGCCAGGAACCGCAGACGCCGTCCGACCACGTCGATGTCCAGCAGCATCTGCGCCAGCACGTCCTGCCCCAGGATCAGAGGCGCGCCCAGGCCGTCATCGGACGCCAGCGGCCCCAGGCCCAGGATGGCGGCGCGCAGGCCGGGTATGCGCGTCTGGCCGACGACGATATCCAAGGTCACCCCCTTGCCCAGCTGCGGCTGGCCCCCGACGCCATAGGCGACGATGGGCATATCGATGGTCTTTGGCGCCCCCATGTCCTCGAACAGGGCGCGGTCGATGACCGAAAACTGCGCGCCGCTGTCGATCAGGGCCCGCACTTCGCGCCCGTTCACGGTCGCCATGACGGTCGGCACATTGGCGCGCGGCTCGGCGAAGGCCAGCCATTCGGGCGCGCCGAAGGTCACATCGGGGCTGCGCCAGATCACCCGGTCCCTCAGCCACCAGGCCCCGCCGACGCCTGCGCCCAGCAGTCCCAGCCGGATCAGCAAATCGCGACGTTTCATGGAAGAAGACATGAGGCCTCGAACGCCGCGACGCCATCCCTGTTCATCGCCCGATGCGGTCCTCATGTCGCAGGTCTTGGGAAACTGCCGGTCGCTTGAAGGCAAAATCGGGTGACGGCGCGGCTTCGGCTGGCTAGGAAACCCGCCATGAGCCAGAGCCCTGCAACCGCCGCCGTGACCGCCGCATCCTATGTCTCGACGCGTGGCGCCGCGCCCGCCGCCGACTTCGCCGAGGTCCTGCTGCGCGGCATGGCGCCGGACGGCGGCCTCTACATGCCCTCGGCCTGGCCGACCCTGCCCAAGGACGCCGCCGCGCCGGGCCAGACCTATGCCGCCATGGCGGCCGCCGCCATGGCCCCGTATGTCAGCGCAGCCCTGCCCCAGGGCGCGCTGGAACGATCGCTGGCCAAGCTGGTCGCCGGGTTCGACCATCCCGACGTGACCCCCCTGGTGCAGTTGGACGACCATCTGTGGATGCTGGAGCTGTTCCACGGCCCGACCGCCGCCTTCAAGGACCTGGCCATGCAGTTGGCCGCCTCCCTGTCGGCCGAGGCCCTGGCCGTGTCGGGCGAGCGGCTGACCCTGGTCACGGCGACCAGCGGCGACACCGGCGCCGCCGCCGTCAACGCCTTCGCCAACAAGCCCGGCATCGACCTGATCGTGCTGCACCCGCTGGACCGGGTCTCGCCCGTGCAGCGCCGCCAGATGACGACGGTCGAGGCCGACAACGTCCTGAACCTGGCCGTGCGCGGCGACTTCGACGACTGCCAGCGTCTGGTGAAGGGGCTGCTCAGCGACGAGTCCCTGCGGGATCGTGGACGGTTCAGTTCGGTCAACTCGATCAACTGGGCGCGGCTGGCGGGACAGATCCCCTATTACGTCTCGGCCGTGTCACAACTGGCGGCGGCGGGCGAGACGCGGGCGCCGACCTTCGTGGTCCCCACCGGCAATTTCGGCGACGCCTTCGCCGGCATCGCCGCCTCCAAGATGGGCCTGCCGGTCGCCGGCTTCGTCGCCGCCGTGAACCAGAACGACGCCCTGGCCCGCGCCATCAACACCGGCCACTACGCCCGCCGCGCCGCCGTCGAGACGGCATCCGTCTCCATGGACGTCCAGGCGCCGTCGAACTTCGAACGGCTGGTGTTCGAGGCCTCGGGTCGCGACGCCGACCGCACACGCGCCCTGTTCGAGACCTTCGCCCGCGACGGCGAGGTTACGATCCCGTCCGACCTGCTGAACGGCATCCGCGAAGAGGTCTCGGCCGTCTCCATCGACGAGGGAGAGACGCGCGATCAGATCGCCCACGCCTATACGACGTGGAACAAGGTGGTCTGCCCGCACACAGCCGTGGCCCTGGCCGCCGCGCGCCGGGTGGATGCGTCGGATGGCCCGGTCATCGCCCTGTCCACCGCCCACGCCGCCAAGTTCGGCAAGGACGTGGCCCCGGTGCTGGGCTTCGATCCCGAGCCGCCGCGCGTCATCCGCGAACTGGGCGACCGCCCCGAGCGCCTGACCCTGATCGAGGGCACGCCTGAGGCGGCGCTGGCGGCGGTGAAGGGATTCAGGGGTTAAGCCCAACCCACCGTCATCCTCGGGCTTGACCCGAGGACCAGATGGTCAGTCGCACAGACGAATGGATATACGGCGCGATTTCACCGCTCGTCTTGGGTGCGGAAGGGTCCGGCCCTCGGTTCAAGCCCGAGGGTGACGGCTGTGGATGCGGTAGTCAGCCCGCCTTCACCCTCTGCCGGAACGCGTGCAGCAGGGGCTCGGTATAGCCGTTCGGCTGGGTCATGCCCTCGAACACCAGCGCCCGCGCCGCCTGATACGCCAGGCTCTCGTCTTCCCGGCCCGCCATCGGCCGGTACAGCCGATCGCCCGCGTTCTGGGCGTCGACCTTGGCCGCCATCCGCCTGAGCGCCGCGTCGATTTCCTCAGGCTTTGCAACGCCGTGCAGCATCCAGTTGGCCATGTGCTGGCTGGAGATCCGCAAGGTCGCCCGATCTTCCATCAGCCCGATGTCGTGGATGTCGGGCACCTTGGAGCAGCCCACGCCCTGGTCGATCCAGCGCACCACATAGCCGAGGATGCCCTGGCAATTGTTGTCGAGCTCCTCGCGCACCTCCTCGGGCGTCCAGTTGCGCCCGGCGGCGAACGGCACGCTCAGCAGCCGGTCGAGCGAAGGCGGCGCCTCGCCGGCAAGCTCCTTCTGCCGCGCGAAC
>Ga0247803_1000227_pt1 | contig 33082 bp, 25 predicted proteins | sample UWRJL014104B1_FD_180928 | JGI IMG/M metagenome (GOLD analysis project Ga0247803, IMG submission 180928) | Plant litter microbial communities from Arlington Agricultural Research Station in Wisconsin, United States - UWRJ-L014-104B-1 | ecosystem: Environmental > Terrestrial > Plant litter >... | reverse complement strand
TGCCGAGCAGAAGGCGCGGCGGAGCCACCCTGACCGTAGGGGTCTGGGGGCGGTGGGGCATCGAAGTCGTCCGGTGGCTCGAACTCGTCAGGATCCCACGGTATCTCGGCGTTCCAACTCACCCGCCAACTCTACCCGCGCCCGCCGACCCTGCCGGGCTGGGCAGACATTGTGGATGGATGCAACGGCCCGCCCGTGGCTCTCGCGAACTGCCGCTTTCGCGAAAGCGGTGCTGTGGTTGCTTCCGCGCGCTGAGGTGACCGTTACACCGCTTTCGCGGAGTGGGGTTCTCGCGAAAGCGGTGCTGTGGTTGCTTCCGCGCGCTGAGGTGACCGTTACACCGCTTTCGCGGAGTGGGGCTCTCGCGAAAGCGGTGCTGTGGTTGCTTCCGCGCGCTGAGGTGACCATGACACCGCTCTCGCGGAGTGGGGCCCTCGCGAAAGCGGTGCTGTTGTTGCTTCCGCGCGCTGAGGTGACCGTTACACCGCTCTCGCGAGAGCGGTGCTGTGGTTGCTTGGGTGCGCTGAGGTGACCGTTACACCGCTTTCGCGGAGTGGGGCTCTCGCGAAAGCGGTGATGTGGTTACTTCGGTGCGCTGAGGTGACCGTTACGCCGCTTTCGCGAGATTCTGCGGCCCTAGCGCTGCGGGGTGGGTGGGGTGCGGAGGGCGAGGAGGGCGTCGATCACGATGAAGACCAGCAGGCTGATGCCCACCAGGGGCAACAGCAGACCGAGCAGCAAGGCCCCCGCGATCACCGCCAGCACTCCCCACCACGGCGCTCGGGCGAGCGCGCCGGCGGGGGCGGGCGTGCCCATCCGAGCGGTTCCGCGGGTGGGGCGGCGCTTCCACCACATCAGGTAGCCCCAGCTCACCATCGCGGCGAGGCCCAGCGCCGTGGCCAGCAGGACCAGCTGGTTGGCCAGGCCGAACATGGTGCCCATGTGGGTGTCGATGCCCCAGCGGGTGAGCTTGGCGGCGAGGTTGAAGTCGGCGAAGTCGACCCTGTCGGTGACCGTGAGGGTGGCGCCGTCGACGGCGACCGCGTCGACTTCGGTGGGGAAACTGCGCTGGATCTCCTGCACCACCCAGGCCTGGCCGGCGGCGGCGGGAGGCCGGATCTCGACGAGACCGGTGTTCACGTTCACGGTCTGCGCGACGGCGAGGACGGCGTCGAAGGTGGCGGGCGCCAGATCCACGGTGGGTGCCGTGGCGGTGCCGTGGCCGGCGTGTTCATCGGCGGGTGCCGCGGCCGATTCGCCGAGGTCGGTGGAGATCGACGGGGTGCCGAGGTTGACGGCAGCGCGCAGGTCCGAGACGTTCTGGCCGGCGTACTGCGACCAGGTGATGCCGGTGGCGGAGAGGAACAGGGCCCCGACAAGCAGCCATATGCCGGTGGAGGCATGCCAGCTGAAGAGCCGCCGGTAGCCGGTGACCTTGTTGTTCGGGCGGAGCAGGTCTTTCTTGGCGCGCGCCGTGCGGATGCGGATGACCCACATGGCGGCGCCGGCCAGGACCACGACGCCGAGCCAGCTGGCGGCGAGTTCGCTGTAGAGGCGGCCGATGTCGCCCAGGTGCAGGTTGCGGTGGAACTGGTCGATCCAGGTGCGAAGCGGCAGGGCGCCGCTGGTGCCGTAGGCGGTGAGGTCGCCGCGCACCTCGGCGGTGGCGGGGTCGACGAAGATGGCCCGGGTCTCGCTCTCACCCAGGCCGTCTCCGGTGAACATGACGCGGGTGGTGTCGCCGTTCTCGGGTGCCGGGCGCACGGCCACGAGCGCACCGTCGTCGCCGACGACGGCCCGGGCGGCCTCGATCTGATCGGCCAGGGGCAGTGTGGTGGCGGATTCCGGCGCGTGCAGCTCGTGGGCGTAGATGGCCTGCTCGAGTTGCGGGGTGGCCGCGTAGAGCGCGCCGCTGAGGGCCGCGACGAGGATGAACGGGCCGACCAGGATGCCGGCGTAGAAGTGCAGGCGCAGCAGGAAGGCGCCGAACCAGGGCTGGCGTTTCGGGGCCGGCGGGGTGGGCGGCGGGGTGTCTTCGGTGGTGAGGATGGTGGTCATGACGGGTCCTTCAGGGAGTGGGAGGTGGTGCGGGTCGCGAGGTCTCGACAGGCTCGACCAGCGGGGCGGGTGCGACCAGCGGGGGTGGTGCAAACGCGGGGTGGGTCACGAGGTCTCGACAAGCTCGACCAGCGAGGGCGGTGCGAACGCGGGTCGGGTCGCGAGGTCTCGACAAGCTCGACCGACGGGACGGGCCCGACCCGCGAGGGCGGTGCGAACGCGGGTCGGGTCGCGAGGTCTCGACAAGCTCGACCAGCGGGACGGGCCCGACCCGGGGGGGGTACGAACGCGAGTCGGCTCGCGAGGTCTCGACAAGCTCGACCAGCGGGACGGGCCCGACCCGCGAGGGCGGTGCGAACGCGGGTCGGGTCTCGGGGTCTCGACAAGCTCGACCAACGGGACGGGGCGACCCGCGGGACGGGGCGACCAACGGGATGGGGCTCGACCAATGGGACGGGACCGGCCCGCGGGACGGGGGGCGACCAACGGGACGGGGCCGACCCGCGGGACGGGGACGACCCGCGGGGCGGGTGCCGGGGCGGGGCGGGTCGGGAGGGCTACTTCGGGGTGGGGCGGCGCAGGAGGAGGAGGGTGACGCCGATCGCCGCGAGGATCGCCACGAGGGCGCCACCGATCCAGAGCAGGTCGGAGACGCCGACCGCAGAGCCGGCGTCGGCGGCGTCGGTCGCCGCGGCATCCGTGTCGGCCACCCCGGTGTCGCCGGAACCCGCGCAGGCGGGCGCCGACGCGGAGCCGTCGCCGAGCACCTGGGTCGCGTCGGGCTGCCAGGTGAACGAGAACGTGTCCGAGATCGAATGCCCGTCCGTCGACACCGTCTGCCAGACCACCGTGTACTCCCCCGCCGCGCCGAGTTCGACCTCGGTCGCGAGGGTCGGTCCGGAAACCGTGGCACACCCGTCGCCGTAGTAGCGCGGCGCATCGGCCGGGCCGCTGACCTGGATGGCGCTGCCGGTTCCCTCTCCCGACAGGTCGAGGAGGTTGTCGTTGGTCGTGACGGACACGACACCGGGCTGCTCGGTCACGACCGAACCGGCCGCCGGGGTAGTGCCCACCACATAGTTGTGGGCGAACGCGGGCGCCGCCGACCAGCCCAGCGACGCCACGAGCAGCACGAGCCCGGCCAGCACCGAACGCCCGAGAAGGCGCGGATGCCGGCCGTTGTTGTCACGCTGTGTCATCGGGTGCCCTACGCCGCGTTCTTGCGGCGGGCGGCGACGGCGACCACGAGGCCGACCGCGCCGACGACGAGGCCGCCGATGCCGAGCAGCCGGGCCAGCGCGTCGTCGGTGGCGGCGGTGTCGGTCGCGGCAGCGTCATCCGCTGCGGCCTCCGCTGTGGCACCGTGGTCGTGGCCGGCCTCGCCGGTGGCTTCGGTGACGGTGAGAGACGGGGCCGGGTGGGCCGGCTCCGCCTCGCCCTCGACGACGGCCTCCGCCCAGTTGGTCTCGCCGACCTCGCAGGACTGCAGCACCGGGAAGGCCAGGGTGTCCCCGACGGCCGCATCGGCAGGGATCTGCAGGCTGAGGACGAACGTGGTGCGGAAGCCATCGGCCAACGGGGCATCGGCCGTGTAGCTGACCTGTCCGACGCGGGTGGTGATGGACTCGCCGTCGCCGTCGTCCTGCGGGGTGGCCAGGTCGACGGGCACCTTGGCGGCGGTCCAACCCGGGTTGATCGTGGGGGTGACGCTGGTGATGGAATCGGGGATGTCGATGGTGATGCCGGTCGTGGCCGACCCGTCGCAGCCGTGGCCGAGTGAGAAGGTGAGCAGGCTGTAGGAGCCGGCGGCGGTCGACGAGGGTTCGACCTCGACGTGGGCGCTGGCGGCCAGCGGAGCAGACAGGGCGAGCAGGCCGGCGCCGAGGAGGGTGGTGGCGGCGAAGACGGGCGTGGAGAGCTTCATGGTGGGTCCTTGGGATTGTGGCTGGCCGAACCGGGGGCGGCCCGCGCGGCGCGGGCAGGCAGAAACCGGTTCGACACTGAGGTCGACAAATAGTGGGTGCGGAACTGGCGAGGCGTGAGGAGATCCTCAGGCGAAGAACCGCACCGGCGGGCCACGATGCCGCATGGGACTGAGCAGAACGAGGAGGTCACGCGGCGGCAGCCAGGCCGAGGACGCGGCAATGGCGTGCGGGATGTTCGGGATCGGCGTGAGCACGAGGGCCCGGACGAGCGCCTTCAGTGCCACAGCCGCGGTGCTGAACAGCCCCCAGAAGGCCCGCTCGCCGTAACAGAGCGCCGCGACGGTGACTCCGGCGGCGACGATGTGGGCGATCGTCATCATCAGCCCGTGATCCGCTCCGGCCATGGTGCCGGTCGACATGGCGGACGGTGCCAGCACGGCGACGCTGCCGGCGGTGTGGGCGTGCCCGGTGGCCGCATCCGTGGTCACAAGCGAGCCGCCGGCGTTGCCGAAGGAGAACAGGCCGTGGAAGATCAGCTGACTGACCAGCACCGCCAGGGTGAGCCGCCAGGTGGACAGGGTGCGGCCGGACAACGCGACGGAGACCATGCCCGCGAAGGCCAGGGACACGACGACGGCCAGTGGGCCGGGGACGGCGCCGCCACCGACGGTGTGCGACAGCGCGGCGACGAAGGTGGCGAAGAGCGCGACGATCCACCCACGGGCGAAGCGCGCCCAGCGTGTGGTCATGATTCTCCCTCTTGCACGGTGCATCGAATCTATCAGGACCGCGCATTCAGAGGGGCCCCGGGGAATACGGAGCCCGGTTCAGGCACAATGGGAAGCGTGATGGCAACAAACAGGTACCCGGCAATGTTCTTCGGCACCGGAGTCGCGGTGGCCGCCCTGCTCCTGTCGGGCTGCGCCGCCAACGAGTCCGGCGACGAAACGAGCGCCCTGTCCGGCACGCTCGACGGTGCCGGGTCGAGTGCGCAGGCCTCGGCCGAAGACGTCTGGATCTCGCAGTTTCAGCGCGCCAACGCCAGCGTGACGATCAACTACGATCCCACGGGTTCCGGAGCCGGCCGGGAACAGTTCATCGGCGGCGGCGTCGACTTCGCCGGGTCGGACTCCGCACTCAGCGACGAGGAACTGACCGGCGAGTTCGCGGCCTGCGCGCCGGGCTCCGCCGCCATCGACCTGCCCGTTTACGTGTCGCCGCTGGTCCTGGTCTACAACGTCGACGGCGTCGACTCGCTGCGACTGGACCCGGCGTCGATCGCAAAAATCTTCTCCGGTGCGATCACCCGGTGGAACGACCCGGCCCTCGTGGCCCTGAACCCCGATGCGACGCTGCCCGACGAACAGATCTCCGCCGTGCACCGCTCGGACGATTCGGGCACCACGAAGAACTTCGCCGACTACCTCTACCAGAACGTGCCCGAGATCTGGACGAACGAACCCGCCGACGCGTTCCCCTACGCCGGCGAGGGCGCCCAGGGCAACTCCGGTGTCGTGAGCGCCGTCGCCAACGGCAATAACACCATCGGCTACGCGGATGCGTCGCGGGTGGGCGACCTCGACGTCGCGGCGCTGCAGGTGGGCGATGAGTTCGTGGACTACTCCACGGAGGCCGCCGCGGCCATCATCGACGCGTCCCCCTTGGTGGAGCGGGACAACCCCAACGACCTGGTGGTGGACGTCGACCGGACCTCAACGGCCTCCGGCGTGTACCCACTGGTGTTGGTGAGCTACCTGATCGCCTGCGAGGAATACCCCGATGCCGACCAGGCCGAACTCGTGGCGACGTACCTGGGCTATGTGGCCAGCCCCGAGGGCCAGGCCGCCGCCGCCGAGAGCGCCGGTTCGGCTCCGCTGTCGGCCGAGTTCTCCGACCGGGTACTCGAGGCCATCGGCAGCATCCGCTGACCCCACGTCGGCCGGTCGACCGGTCGGCGAATGCCTGTGGGGCACCGCGCGGATGCCCCACAGACATCCTGTGCTCGCGCGCGCTGTCACAAACCCGAATTGTGAGGGAGCACGCGAACGAGAAAACCGTACCGCATCGTCGCGCCCGAAGCCGGGTCTTTCGGCCCGGTTAAACGCCGGCAGGGCACCCGCCGAAGCGGATGCCCTGCCGGGTGTGTTGCTGGGTGTTACAGGTTCGCCAGAGCGCTGATCGACGCGTCACCCGGCGTGGCCGTGGTGAAGCTGGACTCGATCTCGGCCCGGTCGAGCAGGTCTTCCATACGACGGCGACGCTGCTTGGGGATCAGCGTGACGACGGTACCGGACTTGCCGGCGCGGCCGGTACGGCCGGCGCGGTGCAGGTAGGTCTTGTACTCGTCGGGCATGTCGGCCTGGATGACCAGGTCGATGTCATCCACGTGGATGCCGCGGGCGGCGACGTCGGTGGCGACGAGCACGTTGACGCGACCGCTGGTGAGCATCTGCAGGTTGCGGGTACGGCGGGCCTGGTTGAGGTCACCGTGCAGGCTGGTGGCCTTGACGCCGGCGTCTTCGAGCTGGTCGGCGAGCTGCTCAGCGTACGCACGGGTGCGGCTGAAGATGAGCGTCTTGCCCTGACGGTCGACGAGCTGGCCGATGATGGAGGCCTTGTCGCGGTGCTCGATGAGGAGGACCTTGTGGTCGATCGTGCTGGAGGCCTGGTCTTCACCGGCGACCTCGTGCACGGCCGGGTTGGTCAGGAACTCCTTGACCAGCGAGGCAACGCCCTTGTCGAGGGTGGCCGAGAACAGCAGACGCTGGCCGCCCTTCTTGGTGAGGCGCAGGATGCGCTGAACCGGCTCGAGGAAGCCCAGGTCGCACATGTAGTCGGCCTCGTCGAGAACCGTGATGACAACCTCGGACAGGTCGAGGCGACCCTGCTCGACGAGGTCTTCGATGCGGCCGGCGGTGCCGATGATGATGTCCACGCCGCGCTGGAGGGCGCTGACCTGGCGGTACTGCGGAACGCCGCCGTAGATCTGGGTGGTGAAGAGGCCGACGCTGCGGGCGATGGGCTGCACGGTGCGGTCGATCTGCAGGGCCAGCTCACGGGTGGGGGCCAGGATCAGCGCGCGGGGCTTGCGGGCCATCTTGCGGTCCTTGGCGCCGTTGTTCTCCATGAGCTTCTCGATCATGGGAGCGGCGAAGGCGATGGTCTTACCCGAACCGGTCTTGCCACGGCCGAGCACGTCGCGGCCGGCGAGCACATCGGGGATGGTCGCGGCCTGGATCGGGAACGGGGACGGTGCGCCCAGCAGCGCGAGCTCGCGCACGATGTTGCCACCGAGGCCGAGGTCGCCGAACGTCACGCCGACTACGTCCTCTGCGGTCGTGGCGATGGCCTCGAGGCGCTCGAGAACCACGTCGTCGCCGGCGGCGAACTTGGGCTTGGAGTCGCGGTCGGGGTAGAAGTTGCTGGAGTGGCCGCCGTCGTTGGAACGGTCGTTGCGAGCCGCGCGGTCGTTGCTGTACGCGGGACGCTCACCACGGGCCGGGCGGTCGTTGCTGTACGACGGGCGGTCGGTACGGGCCGGGCGGTCGCCGTAGGACGGACGCTCGGTGCGAGCCGGACGGTCGTTGTTGTACGACGGACGGTCCGTGCGCGGGGCGCGGTCGCCGTAGGACGGGCGGTCGGTGTTGCGGTCGTTGTTGTAAGCAGGACGATCGGTGCGCGGGGCACGGTCGCCGTAGGACGGACGCTCGGTGCGGGCCGGACGGTCGTTGTTGTAGGCCGGGCGGTCGGTGCGCGGGGCACGGTCACCGTAGGAGGGACGGTCGCCGCCACGGGCGGGACGGTCCGAGTTGTAGGACGGACGGTCGTTGTTGTACGACGGACGGTCAGTGCGCGGGGCACGGTCACCGTAGGAGGGACGGTCGCCGCCACGGGCGGGACGGTCCGAGTTGTACGACGGACGGTCGTTGTTGTACGACGGACGGTCAGTGCGCGGGGCACGGTCACCGTAGGAGGGACGGTCGCCGCCACGGGCGGGACGATCCGAGTTGTACGAGGGACGGTCGTTGCCACGATCGTTGTAGGCCGGACGGTCGTTGCGCGGCGCGCGGTCGTTGTAGGCGGGACGCTCTGAGCGCTGCCCGGTGGCCGGACGCTCGGTGCGGTTGCCGTACGCGGGACGGTCGCCGTAGGCGGGACGGTCGGAGGAGGAGCGCTCACCGGAGCGCGCGGCGCGCTCGTCGGCGTTCCAACGCTGCTTCTTGGGGGCACCCTCGTCGGCGCGGTATCCGCGGTGTCCGGGGCTCTTGCTGCCACCCTTGGGTGCGCCCTTGGGGCCGCCCTTGGAGTAGCTCGGGTCGAAGTTCTTGGCTGCGCGGCCGACGGCCGGCTTCTTGCTAGAAGGCATAGAAGTATTTCTGGGTTGTGTTGAGTACATGGCAGTAGTGCGTCGCACAGCGACGCAACCTGAGAACCCGGGCAGTCTATGGCCGGGGCCGTTCACATACAGTGATTTTTCACCAGCGGATTACTGGGAAACCGGCCCATCCTGACTTACAAACCCATCCGCGCACACAATAAAACACGCGGTGTCAAGAGCCGACTTGTCTACGTTACCCGATCGAGTCCCAAAAGTCACGGACTACTTTGTCCTAGGCTCGATCCATGCCACTCACCGTGACCCGAGAACCACCCCGCCAGAGCGAGGTCGACGCCCTCCTCACGCTCAGCGGCGAATTCGCCGCTGAGCTGTACCCGCCGGAGAGCAACTTCCTGCTCAACGTTGACGAGCTCGAGGCTCCCGGTGTGCTGTTCTTCGTGGCGCGCACGGCCGCCGGCGCCGCCGTCGGGACCGCGGCGGTCGTTCCGCTCGATCAGGGCGACGCCGCCACGACAACCGCCGAGCTCAAGCGGATGTTCGTGCACCCGGAGGCCCGCGGTGAGGGAGTCGCCGGCCGACTGCTCGACGCGGCGGAGTCCGCGGCCCTGGCCGGGGGCATCCGCCGCATGGTGCTCGAGACCGGACCGTTGCACGTGGCCGCCCTCGCCTTCTACCGGGCGCACGGCTACGACGAGATCCCACAGTTCGGCCAGTACGTCGGCGAAGAATTCAGTGTCTGTTTCGGTAAAGACCTGTAAATAAGAGGAGCGCACCATCGCGGCCGACCGGCCGCGCTATCCGGCCGGTGCCGCCCGAACGTCACTGTCGAGCCACTCGGCGAAGGACTGGCTACCGCGTTCGGTGTTGCCCGCCGGCAACAGGGAGCCCTCCCGCATCGCCGCCCCCATCCGGCCCGGGAGCCGGAACTGGACGACGCGTGTGCGCGTGCGGCTTGCTCTGACGTAGGCGCGCACCATGTCGACGAGATGCTCCTCTCTGGGGCCGCCGAGGTCGGGAACGTGACCGCGCGGAGACCCCAGCGCAAGTTGGACGAGGCGCTCAGCCACCTCGCGCGCCGCAACGGGCTGGGTTCTCATGACCGGCACCAGGGCCAGGCCGGCGCGGGATGTGCGCTGCAGGGTCTGGACGGCGAACTCGTGGAACTGGGTGGCCCGGAGCATGGTCCACGGCACGGAACCCGCTGTCACGGTGTCCTCCTGGACGGTCTTGCCGGCGTAGTACCCCGCCGACACCCGGCTGGCGTTCACGATCGAGAGCGCCACGTGGTGCCGCACCCCGGCGCTCGCTTCGGCCCGGAGCAGGTGTGCCGTGGTCGCGCCGAAGAAGCGTGACGAGGCGGCGGCGGACAGCGTGGCGATGCTGACGACGTCGATGACCGCGTCGACGCCCGCCAGCGCCGCGGCGAGGCCTTCACCGGTCTGGAGGTCGAACCCGGTCGACCGGGCAAGGACGACGGGCTCGTGGCCGCGCCGGCCGACCAGCTCGGTGACGTGCCGTCCGACGGTGCCGGTTCCGCCCGCAACTGCGATCTTCACTGCGTCTCCTTCTCTGACCGCCCCGGCGGGGCAAGGCCCAGATGATGCCGCGATTCTATGCCGGTGAGACCCGGATCCCGGGGCAGGCGGGCCCGATTCGGATTGGGCGGGAGGCCCGGGATCGTGCAGACTCAGTCGATGCGCACTCCCGATCTCTCCCCGCGTGCCACCGGCGGTCTGGTGAAGACCGCTATCGCGCACCCCCGTCTGTTGCAGGCGGTGAAGACGGCCGTTGCGGTGGCGATCGCCTGGAAACTCGCTCCCCTGATGCCCGGCGTCGCCAACGACTACCCCTACTACGCACCGCTCGGGGTCATCGTCGCCAGTTTCCCGACCCTGATGGGGTCGATCAAGAACGCCGCGCAGACCCTCGCCGGCCTGGTGATCGGCATCGGCCTGGCGGCCGCGGTGATCATCTTCAGCGAGCCCAGCGTGCTGACCGTTTCGCTCGTTGTCGGAGTCGGAATCCTGTTCGGCGGCATCCGCCAGCTGGGCGCTGGACGGGACTACGTGCCGATCGCGGGACTGTTCGTGCTGATCGTGGGCGGGCCGAACGCCGACGGCTATTCGATCGGCTACGTCTCGCAGATGAGCCTGGGCATCGTGGTGGGCCTCGCGGTGAACCTCCTGGTCGCCCCGCCGCTGCGGGTGAGCGCCGCGGTGAAGGAACTGTCCAGGTTGCGGGAAGCGCTCGGGCTGCACCTCGGGTCGATCGCCGACGCGCTCGACGGCAGCTGGCCGCCGGAGGAGGGCGAGTGGTCCAAGCAGGGCGCCACCCTGGCGAGCACCAGCACGGCCGTGCGTCATGCCCTGGCGGAGGCCGACGAGAGCCGCCGGATCAACCCGCGGGCACGCATCCGGCCGCACGACCTCAGCACCGACTACGACGACCTCGCCGCACTCGAGAACGCGACCTTCTACGTGCGCGACCTCACCGACGTCCTCGCCGGGGCGGCCTGGGGCACCCCGGTGCCGGTGGAACTGCCGGAGGTGTTGCGGCCGCCGCTCAGCGCCGCGGTGCGGGCGACGGCCGCCCTGGTGAGTGAATGGGACAACGGGGAACCGAGCCTGGACACCCTGACGACGGCCGAGGAGGCCGCCGCCGCCGTGACCCTGGCGATCCACGATCACCGGGAGCTGGGCGCCGAGGCCATCGTCGCGGCCAGCGCGGCGGCCCTCGACATCACGCGGATGCTCGCCGCCCTGAGTCCGGGGATCACCCGCGACGTCCCCACGTCGGCCTGACGCGTCCGGCCGACCCGGCAGTCGGGGTCACCCGGCTGAGCGCGACGCGCCCGGCCGGCTCCGCAGCGCCCGCCGATTAGCAGGCCGGGCCGGTCCGATCTATTCTCGGGAGTACCCGCACCCAGCGCATTCAGGAGCATCCGTGAGCACCGGTCGCCGCATCATCGGACTAGGCTCCCGACGCTTTCTCGTTCTCTTCATCGCCTACGCAGGCGGCATGGCCGTCGTGGCCACCGCCCTGCTCGGCGGCCTGCACTGGAATCTGCGCCCCGTGGCCCCGGCCCAGGCCGGCGGAACCGCGAGCGAGGTCGACACCACCGCGATCGTGGGCATCCGTACCTTCACGGCGCCCGGGGACGCCGTGATCGACGAAGACGTGGTCTACGCCACCCAGCCCGATGGCACCCAGCTCACCCTGGACGTCTGCTCGCCGCCGGAGGACACCGAGGCCACCGGTACCGACGCAGCCGGAGAGGCCGTGGCCCCGGAGGCCGCGGCCGAGCCGGCTGACGTTGCCGCCGGGATCACGCCGACGGACCCGACCACCGAAGCGGCACCCGACACGACCACGGCGACACCCACCGAGACCACGCGGCGGCCCGCCGTGCTGTCCATCCACGGCGGCAGCTGGGCCCGCGGCGACAAGGGCAACAGCGACTGGCGCAACGTCTGCGAATGGCTCGCCTCCGAGGGCTTCGTGGCGTACTCGGTGAACTATCGTCTGGTGCCGGACGTGAGCTTCCCGGCCGCCATCGAGGACCTCGGCCGTGCCGTCGAATGGATGCGCGCCAACGCCGACCGCTACGGCATCGACCCCGACCGGATCGGCACGTTCGGCGGCTCGGCGGGCGGCAACCTGGCCGCACTGCTCGGCGCCCGCGGCAGCGGATCCCTGACCGACGGCAGCCGGGTCGCGGCGGTCGCCGAGCTCTCCGGCCCCGTCGACCTGAGCTACGACGGTATTGTCGTGGCCGGTGGCTCGTCGGGGCTCGAGCAGATCGTGCTCGACTACCTCGACTGCGCGTCGTTGCTGGACTGCGGCGCGGCACGGGATGCGTCCGCCGTCCGGGAATTGGACCGCACCGATCCGCCCGTCTTCATCGGCTCCTCCACCGAGGAGTTCATTCCGCTGAGCCAGTCCAGCGGCTTCGCCGCCGACCTGGACGACCTCGGTATCGTCAACCGGCTCGTCACCGTGCCGGGCAGCCTGCACTCCATCGGCATCCTCGATGCGGCCATGCGCGACGAGGTATCGGCTTTTCTGCACGAGCACCTCGACAGCGACTGAGCGCGACGAGAGCGCGTTGCGGCCCGCGGGAGGCGGTGCGATACTGGCGCCACTCGCCGGCAGGCCGGCTGGCTCCCGACCGCTTTGGATTGCGAAACGTATATGGCCACGACGTCGCACGGTCGCAGCGCGCAGCGCGTTCTGCCCGCGCGCCGGCGACGAACGACCGTAGTTCGATTGGCCTCCATCGGGAGCGTGCTCGTGCTCGGCGCCGCGGTGCTCACGGCCGGCTCGTCGTCCGTTCTCGGCATGTCGTCGGCACGGGCGGCCGTCACGACCGAGATCGAGCCACCGGTCACCCCGACGCCCACGGCCACGCCGACCCCGACACCAACGCCCTTTCCGACCGACACCCCGTCACCCGCACCGCCCGTTCCTGTCCCCTCGACACCTCCGGATCCGCCCACCGACGCTCCGCCGGATCCGGGCATCTCCCCGGTGCCGTCTCCGGCGCCGTCACCCGGCACTCCCGACCCCGGCACCCCGGTTCCCGCCCCCTCCGATCCGGCGATCCCGGGGACGCCGGGTCCGGACGTGTCCCCACCGCCGACCAACTCGCCCACCGAGCCGCCCGGTCAACCCACGACCACGCCCCCAGCCTCTCCCCCAGCGGTTCCCCCGGCGACTCCTCCGGCCGCACCTCCGCAGGGCGGGACCCTGACACCGACGAACCCGGTTCCGCCGGCGGGCCCCCGCACGCCGGTCCGTCCGGCGGTGCCGCCGAGCGCCAAGGTGGCGGCTCCGTCGCTTGACGCGGCCCGGGCGGCATCCGCCCTCGCCGCCGCCGAGACCGGCCGCGATCGTGCCCAGGCGGCGTATGACGCCGCCCGGCTCGAGCTGGCGGCGACGCTGGCCGACCAGACCGCCGCTCTGGCCCGGCTCGAGGAGGTTCGGGCGTTGGCCGACGCGGCCGCAATCCAGGCGGAGGTCTCAACCCGGGCGCTTGCCGCCCTGGTGCGCACGATGGTGCAGAACGGCACCGGGACGGCGACCCTGGATGCCCTGCTCAGCGAACAGGGTTCAGGGGATCTGCTGTCCCGGCTGGGGAACGTGGACCGGATCGCGGCCCTCACCGGCAATCTGGGCAAGATCCGTGACCGCGTCGACCGGGACACCCAACGTGCGGCCACGCTGCAGGCCGACCTCGCGACCGCCCAGGCGGCCACTCTGGACGCAACCCTCGCCGAGAAGCAGGCCGCCCTCGCCGCGGCCGAACTGACGCTGAGCCAGGCCACCACGGCCTTCAGCACGGCCAGCCGGAATGCCCAGGCGGCGCTGGCCACCCCCGCCGAGGCATCCGCGGGCCGGGCCAGCCAGGCGACCAGCCAACTGGCCGGCACCCTTGGCGCCCGGTTGAGCCTGACGGGTTGGGCCACGCCCGCCGTCGGCAGCCTCACCGACGGGTTCGGGCCCCGACCCGACCTGCCGCTGCCCGGCGTGCTCCCGTTTCACTCCGGCACCGACCTCGCTGCCGAGTGCGGCTCCCCGGTCTACGCCGCCAGCACCGGCATCGTCGCCCAGACGGGCCAGTTCGGCACCTACGGCAACTGGGTGCTGATCGACCACGGCGACGGGGTGACCACCGGATACGCCCACATCGCCGACCAGGCCACGCTCGTGATCGCCGGCCAGAGCGTCACGGCCGGTGAGGTGATCGCTTCGGTGGGCAGCACCGGCGCTTCCACCGGCTGCCACCTGCACCTCGAGGTACGGATCGACGGCACCGCGCTCGACCCGCAACCGTTCTTCGCCGACCGCGGGATCAGCCTCGGTATCGGCTGATTCAGCGCAGGGAGCGCCGCATCCGCCGGTTCTCCCGGCCACCCTCGACGACCAGATACAGCACCGGCAGCACAACGAGGGTCAGGACGGTCGAGGAGACCAGGCCGCCGATCACCACGAGTGCCAACGGCTGGGAGATGAACCCGCCGTGTCCGGTGAGCCCGACCGCCATGGGCAGCAGGGCGAAAATGGTGGCGAGCGCCGTCATCAGGATCGGCCGCAGCCGGCGTGACGCACCGTGCACCAGGGCGTCGAAGACACTCTGGCCCCGGCGCCGGTACTGGTTGACCAGGTCGACGAGCACGATGGCGTTGGTGACGACGATGCCGATCAGCATCAGCACACCGATCAACGATGCGACACCGAGCGGGATGCCCGTGACCACCTGCAGTGCGATCGCCCCCGTCGCCGCGAACGGCACCGACACCAGCAGCAGCAGCGGCTGCAGCAACGACCGGAAGGTGGCGACCATGACGATGTAGACGATCAGGATGGCGACGAGCATCGCGATACCCAGCTGCTGGAACGCGTCGGTCTGGTCGGCCGACACCCCGCCGAGGGTTGCGGTGGCGCCGGTGGGCAGCTCGGTGTCGGCTAGGGCGGTGGTGACCTGGGCGGTCGCGGTGCCCAGGTCATCGCCGTTGGGGGTGGCCGAGATCGTGGCCGTGCGAAGCCCCTTGGTGGTGGTGAGAGTGGACGGGCCGTCGACCTGTTGCACGGTGGCCAACGTGTCGAGCGCAGCGGGGCCGGCCAGGGTGGGAATCTGCAGGGCCGCGAGCTCGGCGGTGGTGGCCGGGGACGAGCCCGATTGCAGGTACACCGACAGGGTGGCCTCGTCGATCACGATCGAACCGATCGTGCTCGGCTGCATCGCCTGCGACACCAGGGTGCCGAGGGCCAATTCGCTGAGCCCGGCTGCGGCGGCCTTGGTGCGGTCGATGGTCACGGCCACGTACGGCCGGGACGCGGCGAGGTTGCTGCTGGCCTGGCTGAGCGCGTCGAGCTCACCGACGGCGGCGAGGATGTCGTCGGATGCGGTCTGCAGGTCGGCGCCGGACGCCGCCGTGATGTCGATTTCGATGTCCGAGGAGCCGCCGAAGCCGCCTCCGGAGGAGACCGTGATCTCACCGGCGTCGTCGAGGCCGTCGAGCTGGTCGCGCACGTCCACCTGGACCGCATCGGCATCCGCGGAGTCGTCGGTGGTGACGGAGTAGGTGACCGTGCTGGAGGACGACCCGCCCCCGGCGAAGGCCGCGAACGCGCTGCCGCCTCCGATGGAGACCTGCACGATGCTGACCCCCTCGACGCCGCGGACGGCGTCTTCGACCGCGGTGGACGCGGCATCCTGGGCGGCGAGGCTGGTGCCCACCGGCAGCTCCTGGCTGACCTGGAAGGTGGACTGGCCGGTGGAGCCGAGGAAGTTGACCTTCATGAAGGGCAGCAGGGCGACGGTGCCAACCAGGACCAGGGCGGCGAGGAGGAGCGTGGCCACGTAGTGCTTGAGGGTCCAGTGGATGACCGGCAGGTAGCCCTTCTGCAGGCGGCTCGGCTGTTCCCTGGCATCACGTTCGTCGAAGCCGTCGGCGTCGGGCGCGGCGTGCCGGTTCCGGGTCGTGGGCACGGCGACGGCCGTCGTGGCCGTCGTCGCCGGTGCGGTGGCGGTAGCGGTGGGGGCGGTTTCGGCGGGCACACTGACGGCCTCGTCGGCCGGGGTCGGCAGCACGGCCGGCAGCACGGCGGGCAGCACGGCGGGCACGGCTGCGGGCTGGGGCGCGCGCAGGAACCAGTAGGCCAGCACCGGCACGATGGTGAGCGCCACCAGGAGCGAGGCGAGCAGCGCGATGGTGACGGTGAGCGCGAACGGCCGGAACAGCTCGCCCGTTGAGCCGCCGACGAACGAGATCGGCAGGAAGACCGTGACGGTGGTGATGGTGGACGCGGTGATGGCGCCGGCCACTTCGCGGACCGCGCGCACGATGGTCTCGGCGCGGTCGGCGCCCCAGACCAGGTGCCGCTTGATGTTCTCGATCACCACGATGGAGTCATCGACCACCCGGCCGATCGCGATGGTGAGCGCACCGAGGGTGAGGATGTTGAGGGAGTAGCCCACCGACTGCAGGCCGATGAAGGTGATCAGCACCGAGGTGGGGATGGAGATCGCGGTGACCAGGGTGGCGCGCACCGACAGCAGGAAGACCAGGATCACCAGGACCGCGAAGACCAGGCCGAGGATGCCCTCCTGGGTGAGCGCGTCGATGGACTCCTGGATGAACGGGGCCTGGTCGAAGACCACCGTGATGGTGGTGCCGGGCACGGCGTCCTCGAGCTGGGGCAGGATGGCGCGAACGGCCGTCGACACGTCGACGGTGTTCGCGGCCGGCACCTTGGTGACCGAGATGGTCAGCGCCGGTTCGCCGTCGACCCTGGAGATACTCGTGACGGGGTTGTCGACCACCGCGACCGCGGCGACGTCGCCGATCGTGACCGGTGCGCCCGCGCCGGGCGCCAGGGCGGCGGCCCCACTGCCGATCAGGGGCAGAGCGGCGATGTCCTCGGCGGAGCCGAGCTTGGTGCCGGCCTGCACCGAGAGGGTCGTGTCGTTCTCAGTGAGGGAACCGGCCGGGATGAGCGACCCGTTCTGCTGCAGGGCGTCGCGGATGGCGCTCGCGCTGAGGCCGCGGACGGCCAGGGCCGCGGCATCCGGAGTGATGGTGACGCGCTGGCCGATGTCGCCGACGAGGGCGGCATCGCGCACCCCGTCGATGTCGCGGATGTCACCGAGCACGCTGCGGGTGAGCTGGTCGGCGACGGTGTCAGCGTCGCCGCCGGACACGGCCAGGGACAGCACCGGGAAGTCGTCGATGCTGCCGCTGATCACCTGGGGGTCGAGGTCGGCGGGCAGCGTGGTCTTGATGCGGTTGACGGCCTGGCTGATCTTCGACTCGGCCTTCACCAGGTCGGTGCCGTAGGTGAACGTGGCGTTGACCAGCGACGAGTTCGTGCTGCTGGTGGTCGAGGTGGATTCCAGCCCTTCGATGCCCTGGATCGCCGTCTCGATCGGTGTGGACACATCATCGTTGACCACCTCGGGCGAGGCGCCCGGGTAACTCGTGGAGATCAGCAGTGTCGGCAGCTGCAGGGAGGGGATCAGCTCCTGCTTGAGACTGGTCAGCGCGAGGGAGCCGAAAACGGCCGCGACGATGGTGATGAGCGCAATGAGCGCCCGGTTCTTCATGCTCAGGACCGAGAGAAAATACACCCGATCAGTATCCCATTGCACTGCCTGCAACCAGAGGGACCTAGGGCCCCGGATGTGACGGTCCGATTACGGTTGGCTCACACCACGTCGGCGAGGTAGCCGGTGTCGGGCAGCGGATGCCGCAGCAGCGACTCCCAGGCCAGCGCGAGGGCGTCGAGGGCGCGCGGCATCTCGTCGGGGCCGTAGCAGAACGGGATGCGCAGGAACCTCTCGAACGCCCCGTCGATGCCGAAGCGCGGGCCGGCCGGCAGCAGCAGCCCCTGGGCGCGGGCGGCGAGGGCCAGCTGCGAGCTGACCGGCCGGCCCAGGTTGACCCAGAGGGTGATACCGCCGTCCACCTGCGGCACCTGCCAGTCGGGGAACCGCTCCGCCAGACCGGACACGAGCCGGTCGCGGCCCGCCCGCAGCAGCACCCGGCGGGACTCGAGGATGTCGGGCAGCTGCCGCAGCAGCCGGGTGACGATGAGCTGTTCGAGCACCGGCGTGCCGAGGTCGTTGGCCAGGCGGGCCGCGGCCAGCTTGCGGATCAGACCGGGATCGGCCCGGATCCAGCCGACCCGCAGGCCACCCCAGACCGTCTTGCCGACCGACCCGACGGTGACCGCGAGGTCGGGCCGGTCCGGGTCGGCCGACGCGGCGAACGGGGCGAACTCGCCGGCCCGGTCGATGTCGAGCTCGCCGATGGTCTCGTCGCTGATCAGCACGGTGCCCTGGCGGGCGGCGGCGGCCAGCACCCGTTCGCGCTGGGCGACGGGCATCGTCTGCCCGGTGGGGTTCTGGAAGTCGGGCATCAGGTAGCCGAGGACCGGGTTGCTGCGCTGGATCGTCTGCAGCAACGCGGGCTCGTCCCAGCCGGCGTCGGCGCCGGGCAACGCGGCCGTGACCGATACCGGCATCAGGCGACCGCCGGCCGCCCGCAGGGCCTCGTAGGCGTGCGGGTAGGTGGGCGTCTCGACGAGGACCCGATCACCCCGGTTGATCAGCACCCGGGCGAGCAGGGCGATGGCGTGCTGGGCGCCCACGGTGACCATGATCTGATCCGGCTCGGTGGGCAGTCCCCTGGCCCGGTAGCGGTCGGCGATGGCCCGGCGCAGCTCGGGCAGGCCCACCGGGTCGAACCCGGAACCGGTCAGATGCGCCGGCAGGTCCGCCGCGGCGAGCGCGGCCACCTCGGCCAGGCCGGGCCAGGCGGGCAGGACCGCCTGGCCCAGGTCGAGCACCCCGGCTGATGCCGCGGCATCCGCGGCCACGGACACCCCGGGCAGCCGGGCCACACTGCCGGAGCCCTGCACACTGTGCAGGTAACCGGCGTCGCGGAGCTGACGGTACGCGGCGGTGACCGTGGTTCGGCTCAGGCCCAGCCTGACGCCGAGGTCACGTTCGGCCGGCAGCCGGCTATCGGTGGAAATGCGACCGTCGAGGGTGAGCAGGCGGATGCGGTCGGCCAGCGCCCGGTAGGCGCTGCCGCCGGTGCGCCAGTCGCCCAGCAGGGACTCCAGGGTGCGGGCGCTGAGCTGGTTCGACAACATGAAGCCACTCTAGGCAAATTGGCTACTTGAGTACAGGGTCTGGATGCAATTGGATTGACTCTTATGACCCGTCGTGTGATTCAACTCATCATTGGCCTCTTCCTGTACGGAATCGGCATCGCGCTGATCGTGCGCGGCGCGATCGGCGTTGCACCGTGGGACGTGCTGACCCAGGGTCTCGACGGGCACCTGCACCTCGGTTTCGGGGTCATCACCACGATCATCAGTGGCATCGTGCTGTTGCTCTGGATCCCGCTCAAGCAGCGACTGGGCATCGGCACCGTCCTGAACGCCCTGTTGGTGGGCCCGTCGGCGGATGTGGGCCTGTGGCTGGTGCCCGCCGACCTGGCCCTGTGGCTGCGGGTGCTGCTGTTCGCGGCCGGACTGTTGCTGCTGGCGATCGCCTCGGGCATCTACATCGGCGCCGGCCTCGGCCCCGGCCCGCGTGACGGCCTGATGACCGGGTTGAACGCCCGCACCGGCTGGCCGATCTGGGCCGTGCGCACCGGCATCGAGGGCCTGGTCCTCGCGGCCGGTTGGGTGCTCGGCGGCAACGTCGGGCTGGGCACGGTGCTGTTCGCCCTGCTGGTGGGGCCGCTCTGCCAGTGGACGCTGCCGCTGTTCGCCCGTGACCGCACCCGGCACCCGGCGAAGGCCCCCGCACTCGATCCCGCTTAGCCCGCGAAAGCGGCGCTGTGGTCACCTCAGCGGGCTGAGGTGACCACACGACCGCTTTCGCGGGATGCGCGGGGCGGATGCCCGGGTGGTGCTACCGCGCTAGGGGGTGCGGTCCAGGTGGGCCGCCAGGGCGTCCCGCACGAAGGCGGCGCCGGCCTGGCCGCCGTAATGGGCCGCGAACCTGTCGTCGGCGACGTACATCTCGCCGAGCCCGCGCACGTAGGCCGCGGCGGGGCGGCCGTTCTCCCGCGGGATGCCGGGCACGGCGTCCAGCCACGCAACGTGCCGCACGGCCAGCTGCTCCGCCTCGGGGCTGTCGGGGGCGATCTGCCGCGCCGCGGCATCCTGCCAGTCCGCCTGGAGCGCGGCGGTGGTGGCGTGCCACTGGGCGCGTTGGGTGTCGGTCATGCCCCGCCACCAGCTGTCGCCGCTGGCATAGGCATCCGTGCCCCAGCGTTGCTCGACCTCTTCTTTATGGGTGGTGTGGTCAAAGCCGTCGAACATTGCCTCTGCCATGAGCGGGTCCTTTCCTTCCAGGGCGGTGATGGTGGTGTGCACCGACCGGATCTGGCGGTGCAGCCGCAGCTGCTCCTGCTCGAGCCAGCCCAGGTGTGCCCGTAGCGCCGCCGTTTCGTCGGTCTCGCGGTCGAGCACCGCGCGGATCGCCGGCAGCCCGAGGCCCAGTTCACGCAGCAGCAGGATGCGCTGCAGCCGCACGAGCGCCCGGTCGTCGTAGTAGCGGTAGCCGTTCGCGGCGACCCGGCTCGGCGGCAGCAGTCCCTCTGCGCCGTAGTGACGCAGGGTGCGGCTCGTGGTGCCGGCCAGCCGGGCGATGTCCTGGATCGAGTGGTCCATCGGTCGGTGGCCCTCCTACTTGGTGCTGCCGAGCGGATGCCCGACACCGTCCACGATAAATCTTGACGTAACGTCAAGGTCAAGCGGGGGCCGATCTCAGCCGCAGAACGCGATGATGGTCTCTTCGAGGATCTCGGCGACCTGGTGGATCGATGTCTCCGTGGCCCACTCGACCGGGGCGTGCGCGCCGGCACCGTCAACGCCGAAGAGCAGGCACGGGATGCCCGCCTCACGGACCAGGCCGGCATCGGTCCAGAACGGCTCGCCACGTTGCACGACCGGGTGGCCGAGCACGCGCTCGGCCTGTTCGTCGAGCAGCCGCACGATGGGCCAGGCCGGGTCGGCTTCGAAAGCGCCGCGGGCGACCAACCGGGTGAGGTCGTACCGGAAGTCGGCGGTGGTCGCAGTCAGATGGTCGAGCAGGTGCCGCAACTCGGCTTCGATCTGCTCCGGGGCCTCGCCGGGCAAGGTGCGCCGCTCGATGGTGAGGGTGGCGCTCGGGGCGACCGTGGCCGCATCCGTGCCACCGGCGATCATGGCGACCCGCACCGTGCCGTGGCCGAGCAACGGGTGCGCGGGTTTCTGCTCGAGGCCGCTCTGCAGCTGGTCGAGGCCGTGCAGCACCAGACCGGCGTGCCGGATGGCGTCCACCCCCTGGCCGGGCATCGATCCATGGGCGGCCCGCCCGTGCAGGATGAGTTCGAACCAGGCGAAGCCGCGATGGCAGACGGTGAGGCTGAGCTCGCTCGGCTCGACGACGATCGCCGCGTCGGCGCTGAACCGGCGCAGCACCTCCTCGGTGCCGAGGCTGCCGAACTCCTCGTCGGCGACCAGCGTGACGAGCACGTCGCCGGCCAGCGCCGTGAGGGTGGCCCGATGCGCGGCGACCAGCACCGCGGCCACGCCGGCCTTGGTGTCGAACGCTCCGCGACCGTGCAGCCGGCCGGAGTGCCGCTCGCCCACGAACGGATCACCCTCGTAGCCCTCGACGCCGACGGTGTCGAGGTGGGCATTGAGCATCAGGGAGCCACCGCCTCCGGTGCCGCGCTTGATGCCGACAATGGACGGCCGGCCGGCGGTCTCCTCCAGACGATGTACCTCGAAGCCGCGAACGGCCAGCCACTGGGCACACCAGCCGGCGATCTCGGCCTCCCCGGCGCCGCCGGGGACCAGGTCGGGGTTGGTCGAATCGATCGCTATCAGGCGGGCGGCCAGGGCGACGGCGTCGAGGTGGCCGTTGTCGGCGGGCTCGAGGATGCTGCGCCGGCCGGCGTCGGCATCCGCTTGGTTCGTGGGGTTCGCCATTCACCGAACCTACTGCCGGATGGGCCAGCCCGGCAGGGTTGCCATTTACCCGGGCGGCGGTTTCGGCCAGAATTGCACGATGGGAGACGAAGCCGCCGTGAATGCCCCGGCGACGCCCGGACGGGCATCCGCGTCACCGTCGCTTCGCCTGCTGGCGGCGGTGCTGGTGTCTGCCTCCGCGGTGCTGCTCTTTGCGCTGCGGCTGCCGGTGCCCGGTTACGCGACCCTGGCGGCGGCGCTGGTGGTGGCCGTGCTGGTGGACATGGCACTGTTTCGCGATCTGCTCCTGATCGCGGTGGGGCTCCTGATCATCAGCACCATCTCGGTGGAGGCGAACATCAGCTACCCCAACATGGCGCTGATGGGGGTGGTGCTCTCGGCCGCGGTGGCGGTGCCGCACCTCATCTCGCGGCGCGCGTTCGGGGACCGGCAGGTGTGGTTCCCGATCAAGACCGGGCAACGCTGGACGACCCTCGAGCGCTGGTACCTGGTGGGCGTGCTGCTGTTGGGCTACCTCATTCTGCCGAGCTATTTCATCCGGTCCGGCGCGTACCTGAACTGGCCGAGCATCAGCGCCCCCGACGAACTCGGCCGCCTCTTCGTTGGCGTGGGGTTCGTGGGGATCTGGGACGAACTGTTTTTCATCTGCACGGTCTTCGCCCTGTTCAGGCGGCATTTCTCGTTCTGGACGGCGAATCTGCTGCAGATGGTGATCTTCGTCTCGTTCCTCTGGGAACTCGGCTACCGCAGCTGGGGACCACTGCTGACGATCCCGTTCGCCCTGTTGCAGGGCTACACCTTCTCGATCACCAAGTCGCTCACCTATGTGGTCTGCGTGCACCTGCTCTTCGACCTCGTGGTGTTCCTCGTGCTGGTGCACGCGCACAACCGCGAGTGGCTCGCGATCTTCCCCTACTGAACCGCTGCTTTCCGGCACCGATGCGGCTACCTTCGGGTTTGCCGTGAGGGGCTTGCCGCGCGCTCAGACGCGATATATCTTGATATCCAATGAACGCGATATATCGCGAAGGAGAAGACTATGACGCAGGAAAAATGGCTGGTCGCCCCCGGGCAGACCAAGATCATCGACGTCGAGCTGGTCCGATCGCTCAAAGTGGGCCTGATCGGCGGAAAAGTCGATGTCATCGGCAGTGACGAACCGGGCGCACGCATCGAAGTGCACAGCGTCTCCGGCAAGGACCTCAAGATCTCGGTCGTCGACGACGCCCTCGAGATCGACCACCCCCAGCTGCGCTGGGACAACTTCATCGACGTGTTCGCCTCCTTCCGTGGCAGCGCCAAGGCCGAGGTGAGTGTCACCGTGCCGCGCGATGTGGCCATGAAATTCGGTGTGGTCACCGCGGATGCCCTCGTCACCGGACTCCGAAACGACGCCAAGCTCAGCACGGTCTCCGGCGACCTGGTCGTCGACGACCTCGTGGGCGACCTCGAGCTCAACGGCGTGAACGGGGAGATGTCGGTGCGGAACCACACCGGCAACATCGTCGCGCACACGGTCTCCGGCGACATCACCGCGAGCGGGGACATCGGCCGGTTCACCGTCGACGGTGTCACCAGCGCGGTGTTCCTGGACATCGACGGGACGCCGGACCAGATCTCGACCAACCTGGTCAGCGGCAACCTGACCGTGCGGATCGGCGCGGAGGTGCCCACCCGGTACAAGATCAACACCGTCTCCGGCACGCTGCAGCTGGACAACCAGACCATTCGCGGCACCCTCGGCAAGGGGTACGACGGCACCACCGGCGACCTCAACGGCGCCTGGCTGGACCTGCGGGCGAACTCCGTGTCGGGCAACATCTCAGTGGTGCGCCGTCAGGGCGCCGGCGTCAACGACGCGGGCACCGCCGGCAGCGCCGACACCGCGGGCGACGGAGCGTCGTCATGACCCCGATCTTCGCCCACGGCAGTCTGCGCCTGTACCTGCTGAGCCTGCTGGCCGAGCGTCCCCGGCACGGCTACGAACTGATCCAGGCCCTGAGCGACCGTTTCGGCGGCACCTACAGCCCGAGCGCCGGCACCATCTACCCGCGCCTGGCCAAGCTCGAGGAGGAAGGGCTGGTGACCAAGACGGCGGGCGACCGCAAGACGGTCTACGAGATCACCGACGCCGGCCGCGCCGAACTGGCCGCCCGCGCCGACGACCTGGCCAGCATCGAGAACGAGGTCACCGACTCGGTGCGCCGGCTCGCCGACGAGGTGCGCACGGGCGTCACCGAGGCCATGAAGAGCCTGCGGGCCGACCTGGCCTCCGCCGCACGACAGAAGCCGGCAGAGCCGACCAAGTCCACGGCGGATGCCCGCCCGACCGGCGATTCCAACCTCGCCCTGCGGGAGGCCGACATGGTGCTCAACGAGTTCCGGCAGCAGATGCGTGCGGACCTGCGCACGCAGGCGTACCGCTCGACGATGCCGAGCGAGACCGTGCCGGAGCTGCGGCGTCAGCTGGATCTGGTGCGCGCCAGCATCCGCGACTCGCTCAGGCGGTAACCTGCGCGCCAGCTGGGAGAGTCCGGGCGCCGAATCGGCGCCCGGACCGACCCGCGTCGCTCGCGGAACTGCACGCCCACCAGCCGGAACGACCCGAACACCCGATGGGCCCGCTGCTGCCAAAACGCCCGGCTGATCCTGTCAATCTGCCGACAACTTGACAGTGAGGTGCATCGGAGTAGTGTCGTCCCTCGTGACACCAGAGGGGAACCCCCCAGCACCCGAAGCCCGATCACCGAAACGGTGGATAATCGGCGAACCGCTCGCCAGTGAACACCTGGACGGGCAGCTGCTTCCGAAGCACCTGGCGCTCCCGATCTTCGCCAGCGACCCGCTGTCGAGCGTTGCGTACGCTCCGCAGGAATTGCTGATGATCCTCACCCTCGGTGGGCTCGCCTTCCTGAGCTTCGCCCCCTGGGTGGCCGCCGTGGTCGTACTGCTCCTGGTGGTCGTGGTGGCCTCGTACCGCCAGCTCATCAAGGCGTACCCGAACGGTGGCGGCGACTACGAAGTCGCCTCCAAGAACCTCGGCGAGAAAGCCGGCCTCGTCGTCGCATCCGCGCTGCTCGTCGACTACGTGATGACCGTCGTCGTCTCGGTGTCCAGCGGGGTGGACAACATCATCTCGGCGATACCCGGGCTGGCACCGCTGCGTGTGGAACTGGCCGTCGTGTTCGTGATCGTGCTCGCCGCCGTCAACCTGCGTGGTGTCGCGGAGTCCAGCAAGGCCTTCGCCCTGCCCACCTACCTGTTCATCGGCAGCGTCCTGCTGATGATCGTCGTGGGCCTGGGCCGCGTGGCCCTGGGCGACGCGCCGGTGGCCGAGTCGGCCGGTTTCGAGGTGGAGGCCCACAACCTCGCCCAGACGGCGTTCATCCTGTTGCTGCTGCGCTCCTTCGCCAGCGGGTGCAGCGCCCTGACCGGTGTGGAGGCGATCGCCAACGGCGTGCCCGCGTTCAAGCGCCCCAAGATCAGGAACGCCCAGATCACCCTGACGCTGATGGGCGGCATCGCCATCGTGCTGTTCGCCGGCCTCACCGCGCTGGCGCTGTTCTCCAAGGTGCACTACGCGGAGAACCCCTGCGACCTGATCGGCTGGGCGGAGTGTGCCACCCAGCCCCAACGCAGCCTGATCGCCCAGATCGCCGCGGCCACCTTCGGCAACAACTCGCTGATGTTCTTCGTGCTGCAAGGCGCCACGGCGCTGATCCTGCTGTTGGCGGCGAACACGGCGTTCAACGGGTTCCCGCTGCTCGGCAGCGTCCTGGCCCGCGACTCCTACGCACCCAAGTCGCTGAGCACCCGCGGCGACCGCCTGATCTACTCGAACGGCGTGGTGCTGCTCGCACTGGCCGCCATCGTGATCATCGTGATCTATCAGGCCAACCTCACCGTTCTGATCCAGCTCTACATCATCGGTGTGTTCGTGTCGTTCACCATCGGGCAGACCGGCATGGTCAAGCACTGGCTGACCCTGCTCAAGACGAACCCGCCGAACCGGGGCTCGATCATCCGCAGCCTCTCGATCAACGGCTTCGGCGCCCTGCTCACCGGCGTGGTGCTGATCGTCGTCACGATCACCAAGTTCACCCACGGTGCCTGGTTGGTCTTCCTGATGATGCCGATCCTGTTCGTGCTGATGATCGGCGTGAACCGGTACTACCGCGACGTCGCCAAGGAGATCGAGGTCGATCCGATCACCACGTTCGGCTCGCAGGGCGACCACGCCATCGTGCTCGTCGGCAAGATGCAGAAGCCCGTGCTCAAGGCCCTCGACTACGCCATCGCCGCGCGGCACGTGAGCCTCGAGGCCGTGCACGTGTCGATCGACGAGGAGGAGACCGAGAACCTCATCATCGACTGGGCCAAGCAGAACATCCAGGTGCCGTTGAACATCGTGGCCTCGCCGTACCGCGACATCAGCTGGCCGCTGATCTGTTACATCAAGGACCGCCGCGAGGAGTACGGCTCCGAGGTTGTCACCGTGTACACGCCGATCTACATCGTCGGGCACTGGTGGGAGTCGTTGCTGCACAACCACAAGGCCAGGCGCCTGCGCCAGAAGCTGATGCTCGTGCACGGCGTGACCATCGCGCTGGTGCCGTGGCTGCTGGACTCCTCTGAGCTGATCTACGGCCGCCGGTCCCGGCCCATCCCCGGCCAGGAGCGTCGTGGCGAGCCCGTGCGTTCGCACCCCATCCCGCGCAAGCCCCTCGCGCCGGTGACCGTCGACACGACCAGTGTCGCCGTGCAGGGCCAGGATGCCGGCCCCAAGTCGAGCCCGGCCAGCCCACCGATGAAGCCGCGGGCGCGCCCGGTGAACCCGAACCGGCGGAAGCGCAAGTAGGTCTCGACAGGCTCGACCAGCGGTAGCCGGCTCGACCAGCGGTAGCAGGCTCGACCAGCGCTAGCGGCGGTTAGAGCAGGGCGATGACCTGCCGGGCGATGACCCGGCCGGCCCGGCGGGCGCCGATGGTGCTGGCCTGCGGCCCGTAGCCGGCCAGGAAGATCCGCGGGTCCGTCCAGGACGAACCGGCGCCGACGACGAGGCCGCCGGCCTTGTCACGCAACTTGAGCGAGGCCAGGTGGCGCAGCTCGGGCCGGAAACCGGTGGCCCAGATGATCGCATCCGCTTCGCTGAACGAGCCGTCAGACCAGCGCACACCGGTCTCCTCGATAGCGGCGAACATCGGCCGGGCCACGAGGGTGCCCCGGTCGATGCCGGCCTGGATGCGGCGGCTGACCGGCACGCCCGTGCCGCTGACGATGCTCGGCAGGGCGCGACCGTTGCGGGCGGCTTCATCCTGCATGGCCACCGCGGCCGACGCCCCCTCGAGATCGAGGTGCTCGGTGTGCACCCAGTCGATCGGGCGGCGCGACGCCCAGGTCAGGCTGGCCGCGACGTCCTCCATTTCGAGCATGAAGCCGATGGCGGAGGTGCCGCCGCCGACCACCACGACGCGCTGGCCGGCGAACTCGGCGGCATCCTGGAACCCGTTGGTGTGCAGCTGACGGCCGGCGAACAGCCCGGCGCCCGGATAGTGCGGCACGAACGGCGCACCCCAGGTGCCGGTGGCGTTGACGAGTAGCCCGGCGAGGGTCTCCCGTTCGCCGTAGTGTTCAGAGGTGGTGCGGACGACCAGGTCGGCGCGCCGGTTGAACACCGACTGCACGGTAACCGGGCGCACGACGTGCAACTCGAAGTGCTCCTCGAAGCGGCGGTAGTACTCGCTGACCACGTCGCGGGCCGGGCGGGAGCGGTCGGCGGTTTCGAAGCTGAGGCCGAGTTCGGACAGGCCCGGCAGGTCGTTGACCCGGTGAGCCGCGCCGAGGCGCAGGGATTCCCAGCGGTACTGCCACGCTCCGCCGGCATCCGTGCCGCGGTCGAAGATGACGAAGTCGCGCCCGGCAGTGAGCCCGAACCGCTTGAGATGGTACGCCACGGACAGCCCGGCCTGCCCGGAACCGATGATCACCACCGGCACGGCCGTGGCGTTCACCATTCGTCCTCATCCCTCGGGTTCCCACCGTGAACCGCGTCATCGGGGCGACAGGCCCACCATGCTAAACTAGCGGCTAGATTTCACTATTCCGTTCGGCAACTCCCGGGTGACTCATCACTCACCCGGCCTGGCATCGTTAGGGGGTCACGCATGGGGCGCGGCCGTCAAAAAGCAAAGCACACCAAGGTTGCCCGCGAGCTGAAGTATTTCAGCCCGGACACCAACTACAACGCGCTCGAACGCGAGCTCACCGGGCATCCGGTGACCGATCCGCGCCTCGACGAGGACCTGGCCAAGTGGCCGGAGTACGAAGCGAACAAGACGACGTCTGACGAGTCGGACGACTATGTCGACCACTACGACACCGAAGACGAGAAGAAGCGCGCCTAGCTCCACTCGTTGAGGTCCGCGCACCCTCCGGTGCGCGGATCTTCTTTTGGCGCGCCCGTGGACCGGTTCCCGGGCAACTCTCAGCGACAGCCCGCAGGTGCGAGAAGACTCGCCCATTCAGGAGAATGGGCGAGTCACGTCTTCGACCGGGATTCAGCCTCGACCGGGGGTTGAGCTAGGACGCGTAGGACCCGACGAGGCGCACGGCCCCGCCGTTGACACCCTTGGCACCCTGCTCGAAGCCGGTGAGGTCGTGCGGCGCCATCGAGACGCGACCGGCGACCCAGGACGGGATGCCCTCCGACTTCAGTCGCGCGATGACGGATGACGCGGCGTTCGCTGCGACGACGGCGAACATTCCCACGCCGAGGTTCCAGGTGCCTTCAGCGCTCTCCAGCGTGGTGCCGGCCATGTCGCCGAGCACCCGGAAGACCGGGTCGGGTGACCAGGTGGACCGGTCGACCTCGACCCAGCTGCCGACGGGCAGGACCCGGGCCAGGTTGGCGGCGATGCCGCCGCCGGTGACGTGGCTGAGCGAGTGCACAACCCCGGCCAGTTCCGGGTCGGCCAGCACGCTGAGCAGCGGGCCGGTGTAGAGCCGGGTGGGTTCCAGGAGCGCTTCGCCGATGACGCCGCCGAGCTCGGCGGAGGTGTCGGTGTAGCCGACGCCGCGCGCGGCCAGGATGTGGCGCACGAGCGAGAAACCGTTGGAGTGCAGGCCGGAGGAGGCCATCGCGATGACGACGTCGCCGGACTGGACACGCTCGGCACCGAGGACCTGGTCGGCTTCGACCACGCCGGTCGCGGCACCCGCGACGTCGTAGTCATCCGGGCCCAGCAGGCCGGGGTGCTCGGCGGTCTCGCCGCCGACGAGGGCGGTGCCGGTGGCGGCGCAGGCCTTGGCGATGCCCTCGACGATCGCCGCGATGCGCTCGGGGACGACCTTGCCGCAGGCGATGTAGTCGGTCATGAACAGGGGGCGGGCGCCGACGACGATGATGTCGTCGACGACCATGCCCACCAGGTCCTGCCCGATGGTGTCGTGCTTGTCGAGCGCCTGGGCGATGGCGACCTTGGTGCCGACGCCATCCGTGGAGGTGGCCAGCAGCGGACGTCTGTAGTTGGTGAGGAACGACACGTCGTAGAGGCCGGCGAAACCGCCGAAGCCGCCGAGAACCTCGGGGCCGTGGGTGGCGGAGACGGCGGACTTCATCAGGGACACCGCGAGGTCACCCGCGTTGGTGTCGACGCCGGCTGCGGCGTAGGTTGCGTTACTCATTCTGGTCTTCCGGGATCGCCGAACGGGACCTGACTGTGTTCGACGAGCACGGTGGCCCGCTTCGAGTCAGGGGTGAGCACGCTCTCGAACTCGGCGTCCGGACCGGGGTCACAGCCGTTGGAGGAGACGTCGCGCTCGAGGAGGTTCTTGCCCAGGTGCTGGGTGTCGGGCAGCTTGATCGGGTACACCCCGGTGAAGCAGGCGGTGCACAGGCTCTCGCGCGGCTGCTCGGTGGCAGCGATCATGCCGTCCTCGGAGAGGTAGCCGAGCGAGTCGGCGCCGATGGCCTGGCGCACCTCGTCGACGCCGAGGCCGGTGGCGATCAGTTCGGCACGGGAGGCGAAGTCGATGCCGTAGAAGCAGGGCCAGGTGATGGGCGGGCTGGAAATGCGCACGTGCACCTCGGCGGCCCCGGCTTCGCGGAGCATGCTGACCAGGGCGCGCTGGGTGTTGCCGCGCACGATCGAGTCGTCGACGACGATCAGCCGCTTGCCCTTGATGACCTCTTTGAGCGGGTTGAGCTTGAGCTTGATACCGCGCTGGCGGATGGTTTCGGAGGGCTGGATGAAGGTGCGGCCCACGTAGGTGTTCTTCACCAGGCCCTGGCCGAACGGGATACCGGATGCCTGGGCGTAACCGATCGCCGCGGGGGTGCCGGACTCGGGGGTGGGGATGACGAGGTCGGCTTCGACGGGGTACTCCGCGGCGAGCTGACGGCCCATTTCGACCCGGGCCTCGTGCACGCCGCGACCGGCGATGGTGGTGTCCGGCCGGGCGAGGTAGACGTACTCGAATACGCATCCGGCGCGCTTGACCTCGGCGAAACGCTGGGTGCGCAGGCCGTTCTCGTCGATGGTGATGAGTTCGCCGGGTTCGACCTCGCGTACGAAGCTGGCGCCGACGATGTCGAGGGCGGCGGTCTCGGAGGCGACGACCCAGCCGCGTTCGAGCCGACCGAGGACCAGCGGGCGCACGCCCTGCGGGTCGCGGGCGGCGTAGAGCGTGGTCTCGTCCATGAAGACCAGGCAGAAGGCGCCGCGCAGTCGCGGCAGCACCTCCATCGCGGTGGCTTCGAGGGTGTGGTCGAGGTCGCCGGTGAGCAGGGCGGTGATCACGGCGGTGTCGGTGGTGTTGCCGCGGGCGAGTTCGCCGTCGACCTTGGGGTAGCGCTCGCGCACGAGCTCGAGCAGCTCGGCGGTGTTGGTGAGGTTGCCGTTGTGGCCGAGCGCCACGGTGCCGGCGGCGGTTCGGCCGAGGGTGGGCTGGGCGTTCTGCCAACTCGACGACCCGGTCGTGGAGTAGCGGGTGTGACCCACCGCGAGGTGGCCGAGCAGGGTGCTCAACGAGGCCTCGTTGAAGACCTGGGAAACCAGGCCCATGTCCTTGTAGATGAGGATCTTCGAGCCGTCGCTGGTCGCGATGCCCGCCGATTCCTGGCCGCGGTGCTGCAGGGCGTAGAGCCCGAAGTAGCTGAGTTTGGCTACCTCTTCGCCCGGGGCCCAGACGCCGAAGACTCCGCAGGCATCCTGCGGACCCTTCTCGCCAGGAAGAAGATCATGATTCAGACGTCCGTCGCCACCGGCCAAGCCGCAGCCCCTTTACTTGGAATTCTCGTTGGAAGGTTGGGGGTCGGATCCAGGATCCGGAGCCTCGAAGGCGCGTGTGATGTTCGCGTCAAGTCTATCGACGACGACAGTGGTTGCGGAGCGTCCGACAATACGGTCGAGCACGATCGCGACGAGGCAGCTGACCGCCACACCGATCGCGACGCCGCCCAGCAGCAGGAACCCGAAGACCTGAGCCGGGTCGAACTCGGCGTTCTGCGGGAAGATCACGGTGAGCAGCAACGCCAGAACGGCACCGACGACGGCGCCGACGATCATGAAGCTGAGGTAGCGCGGCGAGCGGCGCACAACGAGGGTCTGCTCCGCGACGACGGTTTCGGTGGGTTCGACGGGAACCGGGGTTCCGGCGGGGGCCATCTCCGCGCCGGGCTGGGCCGCGGCTGGCGAAGCATTGCCGGACGCTCGCGTCTCGGCGTCACCGTGCTGGTCTGCAGAGCTCACGGTTCTATTGTCGCACGGACACATGATGCCAAGAGATGGCGGCAGGAGAAACCGGATGCCGCCCGGCGCGTGAGCGGGGGCGGCATCCGGTGTCTGGTTGTGCCTATTTGGTGCGAGACGGGGCAGGCGCCCGGTTAGCCGACGCTGACCGCCCGGCGGCGGAGCAGCACGATCGCGGCGAGTAGGGCCAGCAGCAGCACGGCCACAACCAGCCAGATCAGCCAGGCCAGGTCGGCGGATGCGGCGACCGGGGTGATGTCGTCACCGTCGGCGGCGGAGGCGGCGGCGGAGCCTGCGGCGGTGTCCTCTGCGGCCACGGCCACGGTGCCGCACTCTGCGGCGACGTTGAAGCCGAGGTCGACGGGGTCAAGCTCCTCGCCCTCCGGGTAGGTGCCGAAGGCGGCGGCGCCGGCCGCGGTGAGCGTGGCGGGCACGCCGGCCAGCTCGATGCGGGCATCCGTTGCCGTGTTCTCGGCGGCGGCGGCGGCCAGGTCGAGCAGCGCGAACCGCACGCCGGCCGTGTTCACGACGTCGCCGGTCTGGGTGGTGCCGGTGACGTCGAGGATCAGGTAGCCCGTGTTGGCATCCACGATCTCGATCTGCGGGTTGGCGAGCGTGGTGTCCAGCGCGCCGTCGTGTCCGGTGAACCGTACGTCGCCGGTGAAGCCGAGCAGCCCGGCCGAGGTGGCGGGATCGTAGGATCCGGTGCCGGCGGTCCAGCCGAACTGTTCGGCGGCGTAGCTGGTGCCGGTTCCGAGCGCCCAATCCCCGTTGGCGATGCCGCCGGTGAGGTAGCTGCGGAAGCTGGACTTGAGCCCCCAGGCCAGGGTGGCGTCGGAGACGAGGCAGCCGGCGGCGGGTGCCACCGCCGGGGTCTCGACGGCCGGGGCGGCCGCCGGGGTGAGGGCCACCGCGGCCACCGCGATGGTACCGGTGGATCCGGCCGGTGCCGCTCCGGCGACGCCAACGGTGAAGCTCACCGGGTCCAGGGCGATGCCGGCGGCGTAGTAACCGGCGAATGCGGCGGCGCCGGCACCGGTGAGGGTGACCGCGGCATCCGCGTAGCTGATGGCACCGGTGGGGGTGCTGCGGGTGGCATCCGCGAGGTCGATGGCGCCGAATTCGACGGTGCTGCCGTTGACGCTCACCAGGAGGGTGGCCGCGGCGGCGGAGTCGATGCGCACCGTGGGCTGCGCGAAGGTGAGGTCGAGCAGGCCACCGTGACCGGTGAAGCGCACGGCGCCGGCGTAGCTGGCCGAACCGAGACCCGCGGCGTTCAGGCTGCCGCCGGACTGGCCGAACCTGTAGGCACCGTCGGCGGCGGTGGCGCCGCCGGAGACACTGATGCTGCCTCGGGCGATCGTGCCGGTGACGTAGGACCGGAACGCCTGCTTGACGCCCCAGCTGAGCAGTCCGGTGGTGGTGCCGACCGCGGGCGTCGTGGCGACCGGGGTGGTCGGCGTGGCCGGCGCCGGCGGGGCGGGTGCCACGGTGGGCGGGGTGGGCTCGGCGGT
>Ga0247803_1000226_pt1 | contig 33096 bp, 28 predicted proteins | sample UWRJL014104B1_FD_180928 | JGI IMG/M metagenome (GOLD analysis project Ga0247803, IMG submission 180928) | Plant litter microbial communities from Arlington Agricultural Research Station in Wisconsin, United States - UWRJ-L014-104B-1 | ecosystem: Environmental > Terrestrial > Plant litter >... | reverse complement strand
ACCGTGGCGGGTGTCGCGGCCGGCCTGACCGTCGTCGCCGTCGCGGCGGTGGCGGTGCTGACCCCCCTCAAGACCACCGAACCCTTCGTCGTGCGGGTCGACCAGACCACCGGCGCGGTCGATGTGGTGCGAGGTCTGTCGTCGGCCGAAGGCCCGGCCACCTATGACGAAGCCGTCAGCAAATATTTCCTCGGCCAGTACGTCCGCGCCCGGGAGGGCTATCTCGACGCCGCCGCCGAGGAAAGCTTTGCCCTGGTCTCGATCCTGTCGGGCGCGACGGAGCAACGCCGCTGGGCCGACCTCTATCGCGGCTCCAACCCAACCAGTCCCCAGAACCTCTACGGGCCTGAGGCCGAGGCCGTGATCGCGATCCGCGCCATTGGCTTCATCAACGACGGCGTCGCCAATGTGCGCTTCCACCGCACGGTGCGTCAGGCCCAGCAGATTGTGGAGAGCGATTGGATCGCCACGATCGCCTTCACCTATACGCGCGCGCCGATGTCGGAGCCGGATCGCCTGCGCAATCCGCTCGGATTCCAGGTGACCTCGTACCGCGCCGATCCGGAGGTGGTCCGATGAGAACCCTGTTGATCGCTTTGGCCACCGGCCTTGTACTGATGACGTCGGGGCCGGCCTGGGCCGAAGAGCGCGACGCCCGGATGGTCGAGGTCGACTACGCGCCGGGCGCCGTCTACCGCATCTCCGGGGCCTTCCGCACGGCCACCCAGATCGTGTTCGGTCCGGACGAAGCCATCCGCCATGTCGCGATCGGTGACAGCGTCAGCTGGGAGGTCGCGGCCGAGGGCTCCGTCCTCTTCCTCAAACCCCGCGAACGCCTGCAGGCGACCAATCTGCTTGTGGTCACCGAACGTGGAGGCGCGACGCGTCACTATGCGTTCGAACTGGCGGCGCGAGACGCCCGCGATCGATCCTCCATCGCCTACCAGATCCGGTTCCGCTACCCTGCGGACCTCCAGGCCGCGACCGTGGCGTCGCTCGACGCCGCCGCCGAGGCGATCGAAGAGCGCGTGATCGATCTGACGCTCGACCAGGCGGCCCTCTCAGGCCCCCGCAACCTCGCCTACAGTGTCCAGGGCGCGTCGGACTTGCAGCCCAGCGAGGTCACCGACAACGGCCGCTTCACCGTGCTGAGGTTCCCGGCGAACCAGCCCCTTCCTTCGTTCTTCGCTGTGTCCGCCGACGGCGAGGAAAGCCTCGTCCCCTTCGATGTACGCGGCGAGTTCGTGGTCGTCCACGCGGTCGTCCCGGGCCTGCGGCTGCGCCGCGGCGCTTCGGTGCTGTGCATCTTCAACGAAGCCTACGACCCGCGCGGTGTCGCCACCGGGACCGGCACGGCCTCGCCGATCGTGGATCGGGGCGTGACGCAAGGAGCCCAACCATGACCGCCTGGCCTGAACCGAAAGACGCCGCCGCGGTGGAACCCCGTTCTGAAGGCCAGGGTCTGCCGCCAACGACCGACCGGGGCATATCCCCCATCGCCGGCCGTTTCGGTGGCCGCGGGTCCAAAGTCGTCACCCTGGCCGCCCTGGGCCTCGGCTGCGCGGTCTTCCTCTTCGCCACTTGGGATCGTGGCGAGGGGGATGACCAGAAGGCGGCGGCGGACGAACCGGCCCGGCAGGTCGTTCCGTTCGAACCGGCACGCCGTGATACCGCGCCGCCCCTGCTGACCGATCAGCCTCTCGATCCCGAGGCGCCGGTCCTGACGTCGTCGGACGAACAGGTGCCGGCGCTCGAGACCTCGCCCTCCTCTTCATCGAACGGCCCCTCGGCAGCCGAACGGCGCCAGACCCTGATCGACGAGGCGAGACGGTCCCCGGTCCTCGCCTACAGTCGCCAAGGCTCCGGCGTCGCGCGGACAGACGGCCTGACCGCTGCGGGCGTTGCGCCCGGACCCTCTGCGCCGATCCAGGCCCGCGTCACGCCGCTCGACGGGTTGCGCCAGACCTCGCCGATTAGCGAGGCGCGCGCCGGCCAGCTAGCGGATCGCAACCTCTTGCTGACGGCAGGTGCCTCCATCCCCTGCATCCTCCAGACGGCGATGGACAGCGCGACCCCGGGGTTCGTCAGCTGCATCCTGCCGCGCGACGTCTACTCGGAGAGCGGAACCGTGGTGCTGATGGAGCGCGGCACCCGGGTGCTCGGCGAATACCAGGGCGGTCTGCAGCAGGGCCGCAATCGGCTCTTCGTCCTGTGGACCCGCGCCGTCACGCCCGCGGGCGTCACCGTGGGCCTGGCGTCTCCGGCCGCCGACGCCCTCGGGCGCGCGGGCTTCGACGGCCGCATCGACACCCATTTCTGGGACCGGTTCGGCGGCGCCCTCCTGCTGTCGCTGGTGGACGACGGTCTCTACGCCGCCGTCGGGCGTGACGACGCCGTGCGCGAGACCGCGCGGGTTCCGTCGGACGCGGCCGGTGTCGCGTTGCAGAACTCGGTCGACATCCCCGCGACCCTACGCAAACCCCAGGGCGCCGAGGTCTCTGTTTTCGTGGCCCAGGACCTGAACTTCGCCAACGTCTATCGGCTGAGCGCAAGGTGATGGACGACACCGCTGTCCTGGAACACTACCTCGCGCCGCTGCGACCCCTGCTGGCGCCAGACGACGTGACCGAACTGGTGATCAACCGCCCCGGCGAGGTCGGGCTCGAACAGGGCGGCCGCTGGCGCTGGCATGAAGAGCCGCTGCTCACCGAGGCTTGGCTCAGGACGCTTGCCGTCGCCGCCGCCGCCTTCACCAAACAGGATGTCAGCGACGCCCGGCCGATCTGCTCGACGACCTTGCCCGGCGACGAACGATGCCAGATCGTTCTTCCGCCTGCGGCCCCGACCGGCACGGTGTCCCTCACCATTCGTAAGCCCTCGCGCCGGCAATTCGGCCTCGACGCCTTTGCGGTGGGCGGGTTGTTCGATGCGGTCGTCGCGGCGGATGAAGCGTCTGCAGATCCGGTCGACGCCGAACTCCTCGCCCTGAAAAGATCGGGAGACTGGTCGGCCTTCTTCAAACTGGCCGTGATTTCCCGGCGCAACATCCTCGTCTCCGGCGCCACCGGCTCGGGCAAGACCACCTTCGCCAAGGGTCTGGTCGAGGCCATCCCCGACCATGAGAGGCTGCTGACGATCGAGGACACGCGTGAGCTCGTCGTGCCTCACCGCAACGTCGTCCACCTGACCTATTCCAAGGAGGGCCAGGGTTTGGCGCAGGTCACCGCCAAATCCCTGTTGGAGAGCGCGCTCCGGATGCGGCCCGACCGGATCCTGTTGCAGGAACTGCGGGACGGCACGGCCTTCTTCTATCTTCGCAACGTCAACTCCGGCCACCCGGGCTCCATAACCACCGTCCACGCCGACAGCGCCTCCCTGGCGTTCGAACAGCTGACCCTTCTGGTTCGCGAGTCCGAGGGCGGCCGCGATCTGCCGCGGGATGACATCCGGGCGCTGCTCCATCTGCTGGTCGATATCGTCGTCCAGATGCGCAAGACCGATGGCCGCTTCCGGGTGACGGAGGTCTGGCATGACCCGCTTCGAAAACGCCAGCCCGGCCGCTAGGGCGACACTCGTCGTTGTCGGTCTCCTGGTCCTGCTGCTTCTGGCCGGAACCTCGACCGCGATGATCGCGCTCGCCGGCGTCGGGCGCCTGTCCCCGGACGTCGAACCCGCCCGGGTCCCAGCCTGGCTATGGCATTACCGCGCCGACCCCAACCTTCAGCGCTGGCTTCGGATCGGCGGCCTGATCAGCATCCTCCTCGCCGTCGTCATCGTCGCGGCGGTTGCGCTGGGCATTCGCCGTCCGCTTCACGGCGCGGCGCACTGGGCCTCTACGCGCGATCTGGAGGCGGCCGGACTTGCGGTGCGCGAAGGCATTCTGCTCGGTCGGCGCGGTCGCTCATGGCTGATCGCAGGCGGCTCGGAGCATGTGATGCTCTACGCCCCGACACGGACCGGCAAGGGAGTCGGGATCGTCATTCCCAATCTCCTGACATGGCCGGGCTCGGTCGTGGTCCTCGACATCAAGCGCGAGAACCATTCGGCGACAGCGGGGTTTCGGGCCGCGGCCGGTCAAACGGTTCTGCTGTTCGACCCCCTCGCCCCGGACGGCCGAACCGCGCGCTTCAACCCTCTGGCGCACATCACACGATCGTCGGCCTCCGCCGTCCTGGACGAGCTCCAGCGCATGGCGGTCATGCTCTTCCCTGGCCACGACCACGCCGATCCCTTCTGGTCGGAAGCGGCCCGGACCGGCTTTATTGGGGTCGGCGCCTATGTTGCGGAAACGCCTGATCTCCCCTTCTCCCTCGGCGAGATCTTCCGGCAACTCACCCAGGGCGATGCGAGGGAGAGGTTCCCCGGCCTGATCAAGGCGCGCGCGCTGGCGGGAGCGCCGCTATCCAACGGATGCGCCTCGGCCCTGACAGACTTCTGCAGTTCGAGTGAAAACACCTTCGCATCCATCCGCCAGACAATCACCAGCCGCATGGGGCTGTGGCTGAACCCCGCCGTAGACGCGGCGACCGCCGTCAGCGATTTCGATTTGCGCGACCTGCGCCGGGGTGGGCTGTCGCTCTATCTGGGCGCCTCGCCCGACAACATGCTGCGGGTGGCGCCGCTCTATAGCCTGCTCTTCCAGCAACTCGTCGATCTGAACAGCCGCCGGCTGCCCGGCCCTGCCGATCGCCCCGTTCTGGTGCTGCTGGACGAGTTCGCCCGGCTCGGCCGCGCGCCAGTTCTCGCCGCCGCCTTCTCCTACCTCGCCGGCTACGGCTTTCGTCTGCTGCCGGTGATCCAGAGCCCGTCGCAGCTCCGGGCCCTGTACGGCCCCGATGTGACCGAGGACATCCTGACCAACTGCGGGATCGAGGTCGTCTTCGCGCCGAAGGAACTGAAGGTGGCCCAGGAGCTGAGCGAACGGCTCGGCTACTACACCTATCACGCCCGCAGCCGGAGCCGTCCCATGGGCCTCGGTTCCGGCCGGCGAAGCACGACGACATCCGATCAACGCAGGGCGTTGATGATGCCCCAGGAGCTGATGCAGCTTCCTGACCGGACTCTGATTGTCCTCAAGGCCGGGATGCCGCCGGCGCGCGGCGAAAAGATCCGGTTTTTCCGAGAACGGGTGTTCACCCGTCGCCAGCGACCGCCCCCCGTTCAAGCCAAGCCGCCCACCGCGCCGACAGTCGCCGCAGTCGCCCCGCCCACCCCGCCTCCACCCCTTGAGGACGCCGAAATGACTTACGAAGCCGTGGTTCAGGCCTTCACCGAGCAGGGCTGCCCGCCGCCCGAGATCGGCGCGACCGAGAACGAAGTCGCCGACTGGTTGGACCAGATCATCGAGGTGGTTGTGAACGCACCGGATCGGGATGACGGCCGATGAGCGAGCGAGCAAACGCCCAAAGCAAGTCCGCAGGCAACGCGGTGGCCCCGACGCCCGCAAAAGGCGGCGACACACGGTCCCGCAAGCGCGGCGACGCCCCCCAAGCGGTTCTCGACCGCTACCTGATCGAACACGATCGGCTCGGTCGTCCGGCCCGCTTCTATCGGGACCACCGCGCAACCGAGCCGATGTTTCGGGACGAGGGCCGAAAGCTGATCGCGACCCAGCCCTATCCGGACGCCGTCGCCGACATGCTGAAGATCGCGAAGCATCGCGGCTGGTCCGAGGTCCGCGTGTCAGGGGATGAGAGTTTCAGGCGCGAGGCCTGGGTTCAGGCCCGCGGCTTGGGTCTGGAGGTGAAGGGCTATAATCCGAGGGACCGCGACCGGCAGGCGGCGGGAGAAAGTCCTATGCGTTCCGTTCCCGGCATGACGCCGCAGCCGAACATCCGAGTGCCGGACGACCGCCTGCGCGCTGCAGCCATAGTGGTCAAGCGCCTGATCGAAGACCCGGCAGCGAGGGCGCGCCTCATGGAACACGTCGTCGAGCGACTGAGAAGCCGCACGGCCCTCACCCAGTATCAGGATCGCGACGGGCCCGAGACGGGAAGAGACAGGCCGAAGGCGCGTTGAGCTGACGTCGGTCGGCCCGACCCCGCCTATTCAAAGCTCTCTTCCTGCTCGGACTCCCGCTCACGTTCGGCGGCGATCCATCGATCGATGCGTGGATATTCCCGCGCGCGCCAGGCCGCGATGTCAGGATGGTCCGGCAGATCATCGAGCAGCGCTTTCCGGGACGCCAGAATCTCGGCGAGGGACCCGCTCCACCCGTTCGGTTGAACCCGAGAATGGGCGTCGCCGAGGAAGCCCAACTTGTCCGGCGCGGCATTCAAGAGGGCGATGAAGGTTGGATTCAGCCCGAGTACGGTGTCCATCTGGTCCTTGCGGAAAAGCGATGTCATTGCCCCGAGTTGGGCGTATCGCCGCTCGGGCGCGTGCTCGGCCCATGCCGTCAGGCGGTCCAGATCGATGCTGTCGAGCGGCGATTTATGTCCCACCAGTCTCCTGAACAGCCTTTCAACCGGCCCCTCTGGCCCATCGACCAAAGTATCGAGTGCGGTCTCCGGCTGGGTCTTGAACAGAGCACGGACAAGGCCGTGCGCCTCCCTTCGCCACGCCCTGTCGGCGTTGAGACCGGCGTAAAGCCGCTGGCCGACCACCCGCGCCGTCGCGCGCCCCTCGTCGCCAGCAAGGACAACCGACGCCAGCGTCTTGACCGACGAGTCCCGGAAGTCGTTAAAATCGTCCAGATCGATGAGGGTGAGAATCCGGCGACCGCGATCGATAAGCACAGGGTCGTAGACCGGTGTCGGTTCCTTTTGCAGCCGATAGAAGTAGCGCCACAGCATGTCGATGGCGAGCGCCGGGCCGCGGGGCAGTTCGATGACGACATCGAGAAGCCGGGCCATGTCTTGGGCCGGCAGCTTTTCGGGATCGATATGGGAGAGATGCCAGAAATTCGCGACGGTCCCAGCCGCGTTCAAGGCTCCCACGGTGCGGTCGATGCCCGGGCCGTCGAGGCCCGAGACGACCTGGAGGAAGGCAAAGTGGGGAGCGAGCACAGGGTCATCGACCGCGTCATTGAGACAGGCTGAGACGAAGGATTGGTCGCGCACCCCTGCGGACCTCAGGAAGTTGCCGAGCACCGTCGAGTTTCGCACCGCTGGATCTAGGTCGGCGAAGGCCGCGCAGAGCTGCGCCCAGGCCGCACCAAGGTCGGAAGCCCCCTCGCCTAGACCTGCGCCGAACGACGCACTCCGGTCGCCGCCGCCGCTGGCCGCGAGGACTTCCGGCAGAAAGGCGGCCAGAGCGTCAGGCTCGTTGATCATGACGCGACCGATTTCCCGCGCCTTCTCCTCGGCTCTGCGCCACCCCGCCGACGGATCTGTTTCGGCGTCATCGTCGAGATCAGCCACGTCCCAGGCTCCGGGCCTTACGGACAGAACCCACGCCCGGGCTTCGGTGAACACGTCGTTCGGCGCCAGGAGCGCGATGACCGCAAGGGCTTCGGCGCGGATATCGTCCGGCATTCCCGCGCCGTCGAACTGCATCATCACCCGGAGCGCCGTCCAACCCTCCAGCCAGCCGCCTTCACCGGCGAAGGTCTCGGCGGCGGCCGTCAGCCGCGATCGGCACCCCGCATAGCCCCAGAGGTCGCGAATGGTTTCGGCGAGCAGCTTTCGAACCTCGGCCGCGTCCAGAAGGCCGCCCCTCACCAGATCAAGCGCCTCCTCGTACCAGACCGCCTGAGCCCTCCGTGTGCCGGGTTCCCAACCGTAGCCGCGGGGTCGCGCTCCGAAATCCATGATCGAGGTGGCGCTGAAGCGGCCGGCAGTCAGTAGGCTGTCCAGGGCGACCCGTCCGGCTCGGCGCAGGCCGGGGTCGGGACTGGCCAACAAATCGGCGATCAGGGCGCGACGCAGTTCGGGAGGGGCCAGGGTGCCCGACAGGTAGAGCTGGAACAGCTCCCCGAACGCGCTCCTCGCGCTGTCGTAGTTCTCGTTCGGCGCCTCGGCGGCGACGAACTGGGCCAGCAGGGATGCCGCCTTGGGAAAGAGTTCGGCCTCATAGGCCAACGCCTTGAGGAGGTTGTTCCACGCCCCGCGGCGTGAATTTCGCCCATTGAGCGCGTCGAGTGCGCCGGCCGCGACTGCGGCCTCGATACGCGCCAGCACCGCAGCCGGATCAACCGGGGCGATGTTCGTCAACATTGCCAAGTCCGGCTCGGCCAAGAGGTCACCCACGGGACCGGCCGGATCGAGCCATCGGGCCACGACGGCGTGGGCCTCACGAACGTCGTGCAGGAAGCCCAGGCGTCGCGACATCGATTTGATCATGCGTTCCGGGAGGACGCTGCAGAATGAATCGAAGGCCTGAGGCGGCGCCCGCCGCAGGGCGCCGGTCGCCAAGCGGTTCGCGATGGCATGGGGCAGGACCGCCCGCCAGCGCCCCCGCGCCTGCAAGACGCCCCGGGCCTGAAGCTCGGCGATGGAGGCGTAGAAGTCAGTGACCGTCCGTCCGCTAAAGGATGCAATCCGGTGGAGTTCGCCGTCCCCGCCTTCCGTTACGTCGAAGGAGTAGAACAGCGACAGCAGCTCGGCGTCGTGGAGCAGGGTCTTGTCCGGGTCATTGCGCTGGACGAAGATTCGCTCGAACAGTTCCTGATCACGCAGCTGGCCGAGCGTCTCGCCCTGACGCACGGTATTGGCCAACGCCCGCGCCAGACGGAAATTGCCGCCGCTGAACGCGGCGATGCGCCCTCGGTCGCCTTGTGTGACATGGGGAAAGTCGCGCTCCAGCCACGTCACGACAAGGCCCTCCGACGCCACTGCCAGCCGGAACACTTGGGTATGCTCTGGTTCGTCGTCGCGAATATCGTATTCCACCGTCAGAAGACTGACCTGGCTCCCGGGGCGGCTGCAGACCTCGGTCAGCTGGCCGTGCGTCCGCGGGTTGCAGTTGTCGACGACGAGGATGGCCCGCTGGCCATCCTCCACGAGCCGCGACGCCATCTCCCGGGCGGAAGGCGTCGTCTCTTCGGCATAGTCGGCATACACCGACACCCCGGGGTCCAGCGCCGTCCCCTCACCGACGTCCGCCTCAAAGAGCGCCTCAACGAGACGGGTCTTCCCGACGCCGGACAGCCCGATCAGGCGAACGCACTGCCCGCCCTTCTGCAACGCCTCGCGAAGCAGACCCATGCCCTTACTGATCGGCAGGGTTTTCGCGCCGTCCCTTTCATCGATCAGCGAGAGGGCGTCGTCGATGAGATAGCCGTTGTCGTCGGCGACGCGGAGGTCGGCCCAAACACCGATCGGCCGCCAGCCCGAAAGCGGTCGGCCGGCTCGTCTGCGCACCCAGGCGGCGACACCCGGATTCTGGTTGACCCAGGTCGCCAGTCGATCACGGTCGTAGACGTCCACGAACAGGTCTTCGCCCTGCGCATGGTCGTTCACGGCTTCCCGCATCGCAGCGCGCCGTCGCGCCAGGGTCGTGTCCGTGAGCGACGCCCCGGAACTGGCGATGATGTAGGCGCCGCCCGCCTCGGCGAGGGCCGCGATCGACGGGCGCAGGACGCCGCCGGGGCGCATCTCGTCCTTGATCCCCTGAGCCGCCAGATCCGGCTTCTTGACCTGGAATCCGGTCTTCGCCCGCGGCACGAAGTCCGGATCGGCATGAAGCGCAGCCTGATCGACCCTGACGTCGATGCCGCCGTCTGCGGCGTCCTGCGCCCCGCCCGCGGTCACGCTCGACAGGGGCGCGCGACGTGACGACAGCTCGGCCTGTGCCAACCGCGCCACGAGAGTGCGCAGGTCGGTGTCGTTCAGGCTCGCGATGTCTTCACCGGTGATGTCGAACATGACCTGACTCTATGCGCCGAGTCGGGATGTGGGCAGGGGGTGCGCATCACCTCTCCACAGCATGGCTCCGCACCTGTTCACGGTCAGCGCCGACGAAAGGGCGCATCCGGCGAGCGGTCGCGATCAGCCACTGGTGTCGTTCGTTGCCTGACCCGGCTCACGATCTCCTCGGCGCGGGTCCGCACAGGCGGCATCGTCTTGACGAAGGTCTGAAGGTCCTCCGCCAGCTTCCGGTCATCGCGAAGGTCCGATCGTGACAAGGCCAACGCCTGAGCCACGAAGTAACGCCGGATCGACGTCTGACGGGCGCGGCTAGCCTCGACCCATGGCGTCTCTCGAACCCGGTCAAGCGCGTCTCGGACCGCCGCAACATCGACCTTCGGCGGGGGACCTCCGTGCCTGGAAAACCGGAAGCGGATATGATGGACCGGACGGGTCTCGGGCTTCATGACGATCCCCCGCGCGCGACGCGGTGTCGCCTCAGCCTCCACCCCGCGATCCCGCAACCCAGCCGCAAAGGTCTGCCGCCAGCGTTCCAGATCCGCCTTGCGCGGGTTCAGCTTGCGCCCGTCGTGACCAAGGGTCCGTACCGTCAGATGGACATGGGGATGCCGCTCGTCAGTATGGAAGGCAAAGACGTAGGGGTGGCTGTCGCCGAACGTCCGGCCGGCGAAGGCTCGCGACGCATCGTGCATGCGGAACGGATCCGTACCCGGCGGCATGCTGAGCACGATAGACAGGCTGACTGCGCTATCCTTGCGACGACGCGGATCCGCCTCGACCTCCGCCATCCAGTCCCCGACAAGCATCGCGACTTCGCCCCGGGACTGTATCCGCTCGCCGTCCGCCCCCTCGAGCGGAAGTTTTCCATTCCGGCCGATATAGGCGAGATGGTTTTTGAGGTGACCGCCGTCACGCGTCCGGCCCGTGATCTTGACCATCACTTCGGGCATCCGCCTGGCGATCCGGTCGAGCCGGGCGCGGGGCGCCATGTCGGGCCGGGACCGTGCGACCCGCCCCGGCGGATCGGTCAGGCGTGCACGTCTTTGCCGGATTGGCGGACGCACCGCGTCCTCGAACCCGCGGACCTGGACGAAGTCCGCCATCAGCGGTCCGACCAGTAGTCGAGATTGCCCCTGAAAGCGTCCTGCACACCCACTAGATGGGCGCGGATCTCGGTGGCGAGGTCGGCGAGCTGGGCGACCTCCAGATCGAGCACCTTGCCTTCGAGTACTGCGGTGTTCAGAGCCCTGGCGATCTGGTTCACATTGACGCCGATACGCCGCAACTCGCGCTGGATGCCCACGAAGGCGATGGCCTCGGACGGCGAGAGCTGAGGCCGTTCATGAAGCCGTCGTCGGATCAACGCGACGGTCCACTGAGTGCGGGACAAGCCTGTGCGGGCCGCCTCGGCCTCCAGCAGCGCCATGTCGTCAGCGGTGAGGCGGAGAGACAGTTTGGCGTCGCGCGGGTTCAGGAGCGGGGCGACAGGCTCTGGCAGGGCGCCTTGCGCTGCGCCTCCGATGAGGCTGCGCAGCAAGCGCGAGCGACCGCCTCGCCCGGCCGCCGCGGCGTCGAAGCGGCGGATCAGATCGGGCGGAAGGCGAACGGTGAGGCGGTCCATGAGCGGGGTGATCTGTCTGACATTGCCGGCGCAAAGCCTATCCTGCCCTAGACCGTCACCAACCTCGCCCCGTAGGTCTCCGGTGCTGCCCACCCTCCCCTCGGCGGCCGGTTCCGGCCGCTCGCCCACCGCCCTAAAGGGCGCCCCAGCCGGGCGGTCCGCAGTTCTGCAACCGCCTTCGTCATCCACGGCGGAGCCACGCCTTGTCCGACGAAACGAAATCTGATTTCATTTCGACATGAAACTCATCGATCTTCTGCCCGTCGTTTCCGAGACCCTAGGCCTCCCCTTGGCGTCAGTCCGCGTCCTCGCCATGAACCTCCGCAAGCACGGCCTGATCTCCAGCGGAGGGCGCGGTCGCGGCGGAGCCGAGATGAAGGCGAGCGACCTCACGAACCTTCTGCTGGCGGCGATGTCAGGCGGCGCAGCGAAAGATGCGCACATCGCCGTCCAGCGTCTGCGCGAGGCCTCGGTCGACCCCACGTCCACGCATCACGGAGAACCGGCCCGCCCGATCGAGGACCATCCGATGTTCATGCGTCGGCATGCTCTTGGAGACGCCCTCGACGCCATCTTCCTCAGCTATGCCTCCGGAGACGAGCTCAGCGACGAGGGCTACGGCTTCCCGATCACCAATCTCTTCCTCACGGTCCACTCCCCGCACAGCCTCAACTATGCGGCGGACCTCTGGCTGGACAACGGCAGCGAGGACTGGACGCTTCGCTACCATCGCAACCATCCGGCCTTCGATGGCCTCCCCAAGTCGAAATGGCCGGAGACGGCGCGCGGTCTGATGGCCGGCAAGGGCGACCTCGCCTACACCGCACGCGTCACCTCGACGACCTTCTATGAGCTCGCCGACGCGCTGGGGCAGGCGGCCGACGCGGAGGCAAAACAGCAGCTGAAGGCGACCTTGGGCAAGGCCCGAGCGTCGTCGGCGTCTAAAGCCTGACCTGCCGGAAGCCCTCGCCCGTCACGAACCCCTCCTCGAAGCAGACGCGCCGGATAAACCCGGTCCGCGTTCCATTGTCGAGGGCTCGGGCGTCCCGACGCACCGCGAGGAACCCCGGCCATCGCCGGGGTCGGGGGCGAAGGATCTCGGTGTGGATCAGAACCTTTCGCCCTGCCGCCGGGTCGATCTCCTCGAGCGGCGCGACGGCGTAGCGGGTATGTTGGCCGACGGTCCGATCCTGCACCGCATAGGTGGTCCGGTGGCGTCGTTCAGACCGGTCCTGCACCGCCGCGCGAACGGCCTCTGCGATCTGATCCCGCCGCGCCCAGTCCTCGAAGAAGACATTGGCCGCGCAGTTGAGGATCTGGTGGGCGTTGAGCGCGTCGGCGTCGCCATCGCGATTGATCGTGACGACGCCCTGGCGATGGGGGACCGTATAGACGTCGGGATCGTGGAGCATGGCCAGCACGCGCGGCGACAGCGGCAGCAGCATCACCAGACCCGCGTGCCCCAGGCTGAAGGGCCGAGATCGCCCTTTGGGATTCTGGAGATGCCACCGGTTCGTTAGCACGGCGGGATCGTCCGATGTGATGAAGGGCGTCCGGCTTTCGTTGCGGACCACCGTGACCCGCAGATCATCGACGATCCGCATCTGCCGGGCATAGATCAGCATGGCCTCCTCGACCGCGACGCGCATGGCCTTCTTGACGTCGAAGTCTTCGCCGGGCGGCAGGACGCCGGGCAGCTGCGCCATCGCGGCCATGACCTGGCTCGGGCTGGCGGCCGCCGCTTCGGTCCTCAAATGTTGGAGCAGGATGAAACGCCTCAGCACCGTCTGGTCCAGGGCGCCGGGGACCGCGCCGGCGGGAAGGACACGCGCGAGCATCTGACCATAGGGGCCTTCGACACTCTGGATGGCGGCCTCCAGCTGGGGGTCATGGCCGTAGAAATAATCGCTTGAGCACTGGTTCCGCACCGGCGCATTCGGGATCGCGCGGTCCCTGTCGAGGTTGAACAGGTGAATGGCCTTGCCCCCTCCATCCACCGAGAAGGGTTTGAGGTGGGCCTTGGGCACGAAATGCTGATTCTTGTTGTCGGCCATGATCCCGCGTCCTCTCCGAGGCTGCCCCGGACAGGACGCGGGCGCCAGTTCAAACTGGCTGCAGTCGGCGCAGATAGTCGGCAGCCTTCTGCGCGTGAGACGCCGCCGAGACGATGAACCGCTTGTCGTCCTTAAGGACTTGGAGCCAGTGGCCGATGTAGGCCGCGTGATCCTCGCGCGGTTCGAGGGCGAGACCGAGGTCCGCGCAGAGGAAGGCGGCTCCAAGCTCGGCGACCAGTTCCTCGCGGGCGTAACCCGGATCGCCGAAACGCTGGCGGCCGAAGTCCCGGTCGAGCCGTGTAGGATGACGCGTCCAGTGGGTCATCTCATGGCCGAGGGTGCTGTAATAGGCATCCGCATCCTCGAAGCATTCGAAGGGCGGCATCTGCACATGGTCCGGACCCGGGGCGTAATAGGCGCTCCCACCACCGTGACGGATGTCCGCGCCGCAGTTTCGGAAGAAGGCGTCAACGCGCGCGATCCGTTCGTCACCATTGATGTCGTGCGGTTCGGGTTCGCCGTAGCGGTCCGGCAGGCCCTCGATCTGATCGACGTTGAAGACGGTGTAGGCCTTGAGGAACGGGATGCGATGTTCGACGCCTTCGCCGGTCTCGTCCGGGTCCTCGCGGACGATCTGGTTTGCGTAGACCACCGTCGCCCCGCGCTCTCCCTTGCGGACGTGGGCGCCGAGCGCCAGGGCCTGACGGAAGGTCATCCAGGTCGATCGGGTAAATCCCCGGCCGGCCGCCTCGCTCCACAGCAGGACGACATTTATGCCGTTGTAGGGCGTGCCGTCGTGGCGAAGGGGGCGGCTGGCCGAAGTGGCGCTCTTCCAGGGCTGGGTCCAGGGGCGGACCCCGGCTTCGAGCTGGGCGAGGATCTGTTGGGTGATCCGGGTGTAGATGTCCGGGCGTGCGGGATCGGCGGGGCGCATCATGGCGGCCTCCTCGAAAATGGATGGTGGGAAGAAGGAGCGGCGGCGCGGTCCCCGCGCCGCCGCGGCTCTTGGGTCAGCGGGACCAGATCAGGCTGTGCCCGCCATCAACCTCGACCAGAGAGGCGTAGATCGGCGCCGGGAAGCTGGGATCGTCGAGCTTGACCGAGAGGTATTCGCGGTTCTGCTGGCTCGTCTTCTTCCAGGCGGCGCCGAACTCTGTCTGGCCGGCGAAGATCCGGAAGTCGGGGGCCTTGTCGTCGCTCTTCTCGTTGGGCCGCAGGACCGCCGTCTTGACGTTGAGGGTGAGGGTCTTGATCGAACCGGTGTAGCCGTCGCCTTGGGCGGTGAAGGTGCCGATGGTGGCCATGTCAGTCTCTCCTTTGCTTCGGGCCACGCCTGCCGCGGCCTCGATGGCGATCGGCAGACCGGGGCGCGGGCGGCGCGCAGGGAGAGCGAAGCGGACCCCCGCAGCGAAGCGGAGGACCGCGGCAAGAGACTTTCTTGTTTCGCGAGGAAGGCCGTCAGGCCGGGGATGAAAGTCGCGTGAGCGGTTGCGCCAGCCGACCGGCTTTCGGTCAGATCCGCCTCATCGAGAGGCCGCGCCGGCTGGCGCGAGAAAGATGCGAGACAGGGGCCGCCTCGTGATCCCCCACCGCAGTCGACGCCCCACGGTGCTCAGGACCCGCTCGCAGTCCAGTGGCTCAGGCCGCGATCGGGAAGACCTTTTCGACGTCAAGGCTCCCGGCGGGCAGAGCCCGCAACAGCTCGGCCTCGGGCTTCTGAAGATTGAGCCAGGCCGCACCGTCCTCGGGGCGCAGGAGCACGATCTGCCGGTCATGGTAGGGGGCGATGTCCGCCCCCGGCTCGGTGGTCAGCATGGCGAAAGCGCCGTCCTTGATCAGGCCCGCCACCCAGAAGAGCCGCTGGTCGGACAGGGTGAAGCGCCACTTGGTCTTTCGCTTCTGTCCCGGTTCGGGGTCGGTGAACTCGAAGAAGCCGTCCGCCGGGATCAGGCACCGGTGTGACGCTTCAAACGACCGCCCGTCCGATCGGAAGTTGAAGACTGGTCGTCCGCCCGGCCCCTTCCACGCCCAGGGCGTCATCACCGCTTCCGGCCCTTCCGGCCCCATCTGAATGATGGGCGCCCGGTCGCCGATGCGGATGGAGGCCATAGGTCCGAAATTCGGCATACCGCCCGGAAACACCAGCCGGCTTCCGCTCAGGTTGAACGCCTCGATGATGTCGTCGAACGGCAGGATGAGTTGGTATTCGTTGCACATCGCGCGACCTCCTTTGACCTATGCCGGAGGATTTCACGGCGCCGGCGTCGCCGCAAATCGACGGGGATAAGGCGACGACCGGATTGACTCCGACGCTAGCTTCGAACCAGAACATTTCAGGAACATTATAGACGCCAGGAGGAGTTCGTCCATGCCGGCCGCCGGTTCGGCCCATCTCGAGGATCTGCGCGCCCAGGTGCGCGCACTGGAGCAGGCTGACCGTAAATCGGTCGGCGTGCTTCCGTTCGAGGTGGAGGCTCTGGACGCGGCGCTCCCCGGAGGCGGTCTCGCCTTGGGAGCGCTGCACGAGGTGGCGGGCGGCGGCGACGACGCCGTGGGCGGTGCCGCCGCCGCATTGTTCGCGGCGGGCGTCGTCGCCCGCCTGCCGGGCCCCGTGCTCTGGTGCGTCACGCGGCCGGACCTGTTCGCACCGGCCCTCAGCCACGCCGGGCTGGGGCCGGACCGCGTCATCTATGTCGAGGCCGGCGACGAAAAGGCCCTGATGGCCTGTTTCGAGGAAGGCCTCCGCCATGGCGGGCTGGCCGGGGTCGTTTGCGAAACGTCGCGCCTGACCATGACAGCCTCACGCCGGCTGCAGCTCGCGGCCGAGACGTCGGGCGTCATCGGCCTGGTCGTCCGACGATGGCGACGGGCCGCCGAGGCGGCCGACTTCGGCCAGCCGACCGCCGCCGCGACGCGCTGGCGCGTCAGCGCCGAGCCATCGGCGCCCCTGCCGGTTCCTGGCATAGGGCGAGCGCGGTGGCGGATCGAACTCATGCGTTGCCGCGGCGCCGACGCGGCGGACTTCATTCTGGACGCTTGCGATGAGACGGGTCGTCTCGCTTTTCCTGCCGAACTGGCCCGTCGAGCGGTTGCGCCGACGGCTGGGCGCAGACGCGCCGCCGCCTGACCGCGCCCTCATCCTGACCGGCCGGCTCGGCCGCAAGCGGGTCGTCACGGCCTGCAACGCCGCCGCCGACGCTTGGGGTGCGCGTGTCGGCATGGCCGCGACCCAGGCCCAGGCCCTCATTCCTGACCTTGACGTCAGGGACGCCGACCCGGCCGGAGACGCCGACGCCCTGGATCGTCTCGCCCTCTGGGTGATGCACCGCTACGCCCCCGTCTGCCAGGCTGACCCGCCAGACGGACTGGCGATCGACATCACCGGGGCCGCCCATCTGAAGGGGGGCGAAGCCGCACTGTTGCGCGATCTGGCGGCGCGGCTTCAACGGGTCGGCGTGACCGGCCGGGGCGTGGTCGCGCCGACTTACGGCGCCGCCCATGCGGCCGCCCGGTTCCGCACAGAAATTCAGGTCATCGACGACGACGGGGTCGATGCTGCCCTCGCCCCGCTGCCGCTGGAGGCCCTGCGCCTTCCGGCGGACCTGCCGGCCGGACTGCGGCGCATGGGGTTCGAACGGATAGGCGATATCGCCCACCGACCGCGCGCGCCGCTCCAGCTGCGTTTCGGCGCGCAACTGGGGCGACGGCTCGACCAGGCCTATGGCCGGTCGGCCGAGCCCCTGATCCCGGTCGAGGCGCCCGAGACGCCCCGCGTCGAACGGGTCTTCGCCGAGCCGATCGGCGCGCCGGAGACAATCGCACGCTATGCAGGGGTGCTCGTCGAGACCCTGTGCGGTCTTCTGGAGACGCGCGGCCTTGGCGCGCGACGCCTCGACTGGCTCTGTTATCGGGTCGACAACCGGATCGAGGCCGTTCGCGTTGGCCTCGCCCAGCCGGTGCGGGACATTCGCCGGTTGACCCGATTGCTGACCGACAAGATCGAGACGATCGAGCCGGGGTTCGGCATCGAACGGATGACGCTCGCGGCCAGCGCGGCCGAACCGCTGAACTGGCGCCCGGCCGCCGCGCGCCTCGGCGCTGAGGCGGAGCCGGACGTCTCCTTGCTGGTCGATACCCTGGCGAACCGGATCGGAGCCGACCGGCTGTATCGGCTGGCGCCGGTCGAAAGCGATGTCCCCGAGCGATCGATCCGGAAGGTCGCGCCACTGGCCGCCCCGACGGGGCTGGCGTGGACCCCGGACTGGCCGCGCCCTGCGCGCCTGTTCCGCAGGCCGGAGCCGATCGAGACCATGGCGTTGCTGCCCGACAATCCACCGACCCACTTTACCTGGCGCGGCGTCCGCCGCCGGATCCGCCGGGCCGACGGCCCGGAACGGATCTTCGGCGAATGGGGACGCCGCGACGCCGAGCTATGGGCAGTCCGGGACTATTTCCAGGTCGAGGACGACGCCGGTGAACGTTTCTGGCTCTTCCGCGCCGGCGACGGCGAGGATGCCTCTACCGGCTCCCAGGCCTGGTTCATTCACGGCCTTTTCGGCTGAGCGCCGCCCGCCTCAAGCGCGCGCTCGACCACCGTCTTCGATCAGGCGATGAAGGATCCATGATCCTGACGCCCTTCACCGCCGCCCTCCATCACGACGCCGACGCAGCGCGATGAAAAAGCAGTGCCCCTACTGTGACGGCCCGGGCCCTTTCACGCGCGAGCACATCTGGCCGGACTGGGTCCATCGCGAGACCGGCTATGGCGTCAACTTCTCGTCGCGCGCGGGCAAGGTCCTGCCGAGCGCCCTGGTCATTCGCGACGTCTGCGGCCCCTGCAACAACGGCCCCCTGAGCGGGCTCGATGACAGCGCGGCGGCGCTCTATCGCGACCACTTTCAGCACTGGGTCTCGGCGGGTGAAAGGGTCCTGTTCCGATATGACCACGGTCGACTGCTACGCTGGCTACTCAAGATATCCTTCAACTCGGCCCGGACCACGGGCGTGGACGCGGCCATCCTCGGCCGCTACCGGCGGGTCATCGGCAGTCCGTATGACTGCACCCCGACGTTTGTGTTCGCGACGGTCCGCACGATCAAGCCTGCCTACAAGACCGAGCGAGGGATCATCGTCCCGGTTCAGCCCCGTGGGGCGCGGTGCGGCCGCATCCTTGTTCCGGATCACTTCGACGACACCCGGTTTGTGGCCCGGATGGTGTCGCTCAACGCCTATTTCTTCTCGATCTTCCTCGTGGACGATGACGACATGCCTCCGGCTGAGCTCGCTTCCCTCCTTCATCGCTTCGGTATTCCGCTGACGCCGGATGGCGCGACCCTCATCCCGCCTCCGACCATAGACACCCAGGAAGCCATGCGCGGCGTCGAGAGCTGGCCCGGCCTCTGAGCGGAGTTCGCCGGGACTCGTATTCCGCGACAGATGAGAACATAAGGCGAACATTGTGTCCGCCCCTCGCTACGCCGAACTTCAATGCGCCTCTCACTTCTCGTTCCTGCGCGGCGCGAGCGGGTGCGACGAACTGTTCGCCCAAGCCGCAGCTTGCGGACTCGAGGCGCTCGCGATCACAGACATCAATAGCGTCGCCGGCATCGTGCGGGCGCACGAGGCCGCCAAGGCGACCCGCGTCCGGTTGATCGTCGGGTGTCGGCTGCAGCTGAGCGACGGCGCCCATCTCCTCGTCTATCCAACCAACCGAGCGGCCTACAGCCGACTCTGTCGACTTCTCACGCTCGGCAAGGGTCGGGCCGGCAAGGGCGCCTGTCATCTCGACTGGTCCGACGTGGCCGATCACGCCGAGGGCTTGATCGCCGCACTCGTGGCGGATCAGGCCGACAGCGCCTGCCGCCGACGGCTCGTGGCCCTGTCCGGCATCTTCGGCGCGGATGCCTATTGCGCCCTGACCCTGCGCCGTCGCCCCCGCGATCAGATGCGGCTGCACCAGCTGTCCGAGCTCGCGGTCGAGCTCGGAGTGAAGACTGTCGTCACCAACGACGTCCTGTTCCATCACCCCGACCGTCGCATTCTCCAGGATGTCCTGACCTGCATCCGCGAGGGCTGCACGATCGACGACGTCGGCTTCAAGCGCGAGCGGTCCGCCGACCGTCACCTGAAGAGGGCGGCGGAGATGCATCGCCTGTTCCCCCGACATCCCGACGCACTGCGGCGCGCAGTCGAGATCGCCGACCGGTGTCGGTTCAGCCTCGATGAACTGACCTATCAGTATCCCAAGGAGACCGCGCTTCCCGGCCTGACGCCGCAACAGGCGCTGGAACAGCTGACCTGGGAAGGTGCGGCCGCCCGCTATCCGGATGGGCTGCCGGACAAGGTCCGCGCCAGCCTCCTGCATGAGCTGACCCTGATCGAGGCCCTCGGTTACGCGCCCTACTTCCTGACGGTGAACTCGATCGTCCGGTTCGCCCGCAGCCGCGACATCCTCTGTCAGGGCCGGGGCTCGGCCGCCAACTCGGCGGTGTGCTTCGTTCTCGGCATCACCTCGATTGATCCCGGCCGCAACGACCTGCTGTTCGAACGTTTCATCAGCCACGAGCGTAAAGAGCCGCCGGACATCGACGTCGACTTCGAGCACGAGCGGCGCGAGGAAGTGATCCAGTGGGTCTACGACACCTACGGCCGCAACCGGGCAGCCCTCTGCGCCACGGTGATCCGCTATCGGTCACGCGGCGCCCTGCGCGATGTCAGCAAGGCGCTTGGTCTCAGCGAGGATCTGATCAAGATCCTGTCGTCCCAGGTCTGGAGCTACTCCAGCGAAGGCGTCGAAGACCGCCACGCGGAGGAGCTGAATCTCAACCTCCAGGATCGTCGCCTGCGTTTGGCGCTGGACCTGTCGCGCCAGCTGATCGGCTTTCCCCGACATCTGAGCCAGCATCCGGGCGGGTTCGTCCTGACGGACGAGCGTCTGGACGATCTGGTCCCGATCGAACCCGCCGCCATGAAGGACCGTCAGGTCATCGAATGGGACAAGGACGACATCGACGCCCTGAAGTTCATGAAGGTCGATGTGCTGGCCTTGGGCATGCTGAGCTGCATGCGACGCGGTCTCGACCTGCTGCGTGAGCACAAGGGCGTCGCCCTCGAGCTGGCGACCATCCCGGCCGAGGATCCGAAGACCTACGCGATGATACGTAAGGCGGACACGCTGGGGGTCTTCCAGATCGAGAGCCGGGCGCAGATGGCCATGCTGCCCCGGATCAAGCCGCGCACCTTTTATGACCTCGTCATCGAGGTGGCGATCGTCCGTCCGGGGCCGATCCAAGGGGATATGGTCCATCCCTATCTGCGACGGCGCGAGGGTCGCGAGCCCGTCGACTATCCGACGCCTGAGCTGGAGCGGGTGCTCGGCAAGACGCTCGGCGTCCCCCTGTTTCAGGAACAGGCGATGCGGGTCGCCATCGAATGCGCCGGCTTCACGGCCTCGGAGGCCGACCAACTCCGGCGCGCCATGGCGACCTTCAAGTTCACGGGCGGCGTCAGCCATTTCCGGGACAAGCTGGTCTCGGGCATGCTGGAACGGGGCTATACGGCGGAGTTCGCCGAGAAGACCTTTGGTCAGCTAGAGGGCTTCGGCTCCTATGGCTTCCCCGAGAGCCATGCGGCGTCCTTCGCCCTGATTGCCTACGCCTCGTCCTGGCTGAAATGCCATCACCCAGACGTCTTCTGCGCCGCCCTGCTCAACGCCCAGCCGATGGGATTCTACGCCCCGGCCCAAATTGTCCGCGACGCGCGAGAGCATGGCGTCGAAATCCGGCCGGTCTGCGTCAACGCCAGCCGCTGGGACTGCACGCTGGAGCCGACCGACCGCGAGGATCGGTTCGCGGTACGCCTAGGCCTGCGCATGGTGCGCGGCCTGGCGAATGCGGACGCCGCCCGCCTTGTGGTTCACCGCGACGGCAGAGCCTTCTCCACCATCGAGGAACTGTGGCGACGGGCCTCGACCCCCGTCGGCGCCCTGACCCGGCTTGCCGAGGCGGACGCCTTCCTCCCCGGGTTCGGGTTACAGCGGCGCGAGGCCTTGTGGGCAATCAAGGCGCTTCGCGACGATCCCCTGCCGCTGTTCGCCGTCGTCCAGAACGACGGCACAACCACGGCCGAAATCTCCGAGCCGACCCTGAACCTGCCGGTCATGCCGGAGGGTCAGGAGGTGGTGGAGGACTACAGCCACGTCGGTCTGACCTTACGCGACCACCCGGTGACCTTCGTGCGGGACACCCTCCAGTCACGCCACGTCATGACTTGCGCCGACGCCTCGGCGATGCGCGACGGCAGGCTGACCCGCGTCGCCGGTCTGGTTCTGGTGCGTCAGAAGCCCGGCTCGGCGAAAGGCGTTATGTTCATCACCATCGAGGACGAGACCGGCGTCGCCAATCTGGTGATCTGGCCGAGTCTCTACGAACAGCAGCGTCGGGTCGTCCTGAGCGCCAGTCTGCTCGTCGTCGATGGTAAAGTTCAGCGCGAGGGAGACGTCGTCCACATCGTGGCGACCCGCCTGTATGACGGGTCTGAGCTCCTCGCTTCAGTCGGCCGGCGCGCCTCATTCCCCCTGCCCCATGGCCGCGGTGACGAAGTCTATCGCGGCAGCGCCCCGGACTCCCGGTCTCCCAAGGTTCGCGACATCTACATCCCTGATCTCTCGCTTGAAGCGATCCGGGTGCGGACGCGCGACTTCAGATGAGCACCTCAGACTGAGTAGAAGTTATCCGCTTGGCTGGCGTAGCGACAAGTGATCAACAACATTGCAATCCATGACCAACACCGAACAGCCGGATGAGACGCCCGAGCCCAGTCCCGTCGTCATCGCCACGCGCGAAGATTTCGACGGCTTGGACCTGACCGCCATGATGGCCAGCATCGGCGACGCCGACGAGTGGCTGTTGCGGCGACACTTCGCTGGTGCCGCCGAGGAAGCGAAAGCCAGAGGCGCAGATGGGCACGCCCGAGCGCTAGAGTTGATCGGACATCTGATCGGGCTGCCGCTTCGTCCCGAAGATCCCTCTGGGCCATTTGGCGCCCGAAGGGTCGGCTTGGACGCCCGTAGCCACATCGCCAGCGATTTCAGGGATGAGCAGAGTCGAATCCTAGCCGAGCTCTCGCCCAATATCGGCCACTCGGTGATCCGAGCCCGGCTGGCGGATGTCGCTTGGGAGAACCATCACAGCCTGACGACTGCCGGCCAGACGGCAGTCTCGGCCTATGTTGAGACTGTCCGCCACCAGCTTGCAAACGAGGCAGAGGACGATCTTGGCGTAGGCCGACCCTCAATCGATCTCGTCCATCGCGCCATGCAGATTTCAGCGCGGCTTCACGGTCGTCGGAAGATGCCGACTATGGTGAGTGAAGCCTTCAAGAGCCTCTTAGAACTCGCGCACCGCCGAACTGATTTCAGCGCCTACAACCGACTGGCGCAGATTGGCGCGGAACACGGCGCGGTGACATGGGCGGAGATCGCACCAAATGCCAAAGCTCTAGCGTCGGCTCCAGGTCCAGATAGCTGGGCCATGGCGAGGAAGATGGCATGGGCGCTCGCAGCCGAAGCGTATCGACGCTCAGGCGACGCGGAAGCAGCAATCTCGTGCACCGAGCGGATGGTCGATCTGACCCTGCACCTCAGGGAAGATGTGTCCTTGGCGAACGCCAAGGCCTACTGGACCCGGATGGCGATCGGTGAACTCCGTCGAGGCAACGGGGACAAGGATCGCATTCGGCGGCTTCGGTCCGAACTTCGTGATCTCCAAGACGAAGGGTTGGACGAGTTTGTCAGCCAGCCGATCCCACTCGATCTCGACGACGATCGTCAGGCAACATTCGATCTTTACGCGAGCTTCGACCTTGCCGAGGCGCTCCTCCAGTTCGCCCTCATCGTGGAGCCGACCAACCCTGAGGCGCTACGTGAGGAAGCGCGCAAGAATCTGAACCGCTTCGCCTTCAAACGCCTCTTCGGCAACTCCTACTCGGACCTGGAGGGTAAAACGACTTCCGAAACCAGCGCCCCGGCCGACGAGCCGAGCGACGCCTGGTTCAAGGAAGACGCGCTAACCGACCTAGACATCCACAGGGCAATCGCCGTCGGCGGTGCCATCGACCCCGCCCGCCAGGCTATCTCCGACCGGTTCCCGATCGAACAAAGGCATTTCGGCACGATCGTCGCTTCAAGTCCGTTCATTCCTTCCGGACATGAATTCCTCTTCGCGTTAGGCTTCGCGCGCTTTTTCCAAGGCGACCTCGCGAGCGCCGTCTATCTTCTGACGCCGCTTATCGAACATGGCATTCGACACGTCATGCTCAACTCGGGCATCGACACATCCAAAATGAAACCCAACCTGCTGCAGCAGGACAGGACGCTGAGCGCCCTGCTCACCTCCGAACTCCGTCCAGACATGGATCGGATTTTCGGAGCCGATCTGATGTTCGATGTCGAGATGCTGTTCGTGCATCAGCCGGGCCCCGGGCTCCGCCACCAAGTTGCGCATGGCATGCTGCCGGCTGGAGGCTGCTTTCACTACAACGCCGGCTACGGGTGCTGGCTCACATACCGCCTGACCTGCCTGCCCCTCGTCAAACATTGGAGGACTTCGGTCGCCCCAACGATCAATGCGGAGCAATAGCTCTGATCCAATTCCGGTTTGGATTCGCACAACGGACTTTCAGGTGTCGAATACGGAAAAGTCCTGCCCCTGCAGCAGGACTTCGAGGTCGCCTCCGACAGCCGTCAGAACCTCGCTTAATGTGGGCCAGTCGAGGTAGTCGGCAGGCGGCGCTAAGCTCACCGTCGGGGGATAGTCATCCTGCAGATAGCCAACGCCATATCGCTCCATGATATTGCAGAAGTCGGTGATCTCCGTGCCCGATAGGTCGAATGCCTGCGCGACTTCGTTGGCATCGAGCTTCATGCTGGAGCTCCCCCTGCCACGTTGACTGGCGCCGCGCAGGCCGTGGCGAATAACCTTGATCATGAACTCGATGGTGGGCGGTGGAATGTTCGCGATCTTGTCGACATAGATTCCGATCTGCGCAGTCACCTCGGCCAAATCCCCAGCCATGAAATGATCGGGCAAGACGCTGTCTACGATCCCCATGTTCGATGGTTTCACCGGCGACCGCTGCGCGACCCGATCAACGATCTTCGGATCGAACAGCAAGCGCATATCGGTAAATCGGGCTTCATGCCGCCGCTTCCAGTCGCGAAGCTGGTCGGCGCTGATGGGCGAAAACTCCTGGTCGATCTCGCCGTGGTGGTTTCGGCACATCAAGACCAGGTTATCGATCGCTCTCAGTGCCTCGTCTGAGACGTCGGGATCGTAGCGCGTCCATCCCTCCTCCGCCGCATGGATGTGGCAGATATTGACAAAGCCCGTGCCGTCTTCGCGATAGAGGATCTGAGTACAGCTCGGGTAGGCGCAGAGGTTGCCGGACATCGCGAACAAGCGACTGAGAACGGAAGTCTTGATCGGTAGACGCGCCATGGGGATGTCTGTCTCGCGCTCGCTACGCCGTTAGAGTCGGCCGACTTCAGGCACCTGAACGAGGTCGGCAGGTCGTCGTGTTTTGTAGAGGCTCTGGAACTCCGTATCGCTCCAGGAACCAGGCCCGTAGTCGTCTTTATCGGCCACCACCATCTCTGGCTCTAGGGTCTGGATCAGATGGTGAGGCCCGACGAAAAAGCAGTTGGGAATAAAGTAGGTTCGGACAAACGGGTCTGTTTCGTACTGTTTCGCGATGAAGCAGGTGCCCTCTGCCTCAGGAATGAACCAGGGTCGCACGGCGAACGTCGAGAACTGCAGATCCAGAATGTCGCGGATCGCGATCACCGCCGCCAGAGCATCCTCCCGAAGCCGAGCGTAGGTCCCGGGATCGAAATGGATCGACCGGTTCCTGAGTTTAGCCAGAGCACGGTAGTGTTTGATCGCCTCGGGAAGCAGCGAGCCCCATGCCTCAAGCGCATCAATCGCAACGGTCCAGTTGTCGAAGGATTGTTTGCGGGCAACCTTTCGATACTCCGGCGTCGCCACGTAGAACTCGCGAAGATCGAGTATCAAATGGTTCAAGACTCGCTCGCCCAGCGCGCAAGCACCGACGAGGGCCGGGTAGTACGACCCGACCACGAACGCGTTCCGGACCTGTCGATGTAACGCATTATGGTAGGAGATGATCGACATCGATAGCTGCCCGATGGCGATGAAATTCTCCTCCTTGCGTTCGGAAGCGTAACTGCCGAACTCGGCTATCAACCCCGAGCGGATACTTGCCTTGATCGTCTTCCACTGCTCGATGATACGAGGCTCCCAATCAGGGAGGATCTCGATCGCAAGGCTATTGACGCGGAGATCGAAGTCGTCCGCCTTGCTCATGTAACGTCGGCGCCCGGCGTCCGGCAGAGCCGCGTCCGCGCTCTGGACGGCCACGCCGCGTTGACCAGGCGTCGGATCACTCACTCTCGCCGCCAGCCTCTTCACGCAGTTGGGCCAGGCGCTCCTGACAGACCGTCACTGTCAGCCCGCGCAGCTCCTCAACCCGGTCCGTCAACCAGTCGAGTTCCTCGGCGGTGATCCTGTAGTGGTCGGCGTAGCGCGCCTTAACGTATGCCTCACGCAACAGCTCGAAACAGCGGCGCTCGAACTTGGTCTCTCGCGGCCAAGCTTCGGCCAGACGCATATCGATGGCTTCCGATTTCTTGCGCAGGAAAGCGAGGTTGTGAGCTTTTCCGCTGTACAGCGTCACGACAAGCAGAGTGCAGTGGTACAAGTGCTCGGCGGCTTGGTGCAGCATAAATGCTGCCCAGTTGGGTTCATCTACTTCGGTTGAGTGACGCGCAATACTCTGGGCTCCAGCAGCACTGGTCGTCCACTTCTCGAAGTATTTCTCCGCCTCAACCAGCGCGGCCTTCGCCTTGATAGTCGCCGGCTTGTGCAGCTTCGCGCCGGGCGTGTCGTAGAGGACGATCCCGTCTCGCAGAATGTCGGCAAAGAAGTAGCGCCCTCGATCCAACTGATCGTTCACGTCGTCCAGGGTGTGCACGACGATGCTGACCGGCGTTCGAATTTCTCCCTCACCCGGCATCGTTCGGTTTGTCGCGTCAAACCAGAACTCGCCGTCAGTCAGGTCCTCATGATCGACGATGAACAACAAGTCGAAATCGGAGAAGTACCGGCCGACCGGGTCGTGCACCCAATCGCCTCGAGCATACGATCCGTAAAGAACGACCTTGAGGATCTTGCCGTTCTTCAGCCGCTCCGCACGGCGAGTCGCGATCGCCTCTTCGAACGACGTGCGGATCACATCGACGACGTGATGGAGTTCAGACTGCTTGCGCAGCGGGAGATGATCGAGCGTCTTTTTCACCGGGGGATTCTCCCCGATGACCCCGTTGTGAGCAAGGCATGATTGAATCTTCTCAACATCAGTCGTCGCTGTTGGGAGCGCGCTGCATTGAGCCTGCCGAAGTCGTCTTGATCTCATCCAGCCGTCCCTCGACGACGGCCACCGCCATCGCGCGGATCGGACCGGCGCTCTGCGGCTCCTGGTCGATTAGGTCGCAGACGTGGTCCAGCGCCAAGCGGACGAACGAGAGACAGACGATGGCGCGTTTGTCGGGGACGGACAGCGAGCGGGTGGTCCCCATCATGCCCTCGACCACCGCGTCAATGCGGCGGTCAAGTTCGGCCAACCCCTCGGTTTTACGAATGTCGGGCCGCCACGCATGGCGTGACAGCATGTCGCCCCGATAACCCCAATCAAGTGTCGCGAGGCCATTGTCCTCTACTTGGTCGGCGAGACCCCGCAGCAGCATAGCGGCATCGGCTAGGGTCTCGGGGCTGCGGCTTTTGTAGGTGACGCCGCTGATCGCTGCGGCGACCATAGCTTCGGCGATATCCCAACCGATTTCCGTCTTCGGCGTGTCGAGGCTCTCGGCGTCGAGATCGCGCGCCTTGAAGAAGGCATTCAAGGCGACGTCGTAAACCTGCGCCTTGTGTTTGGTTCTGTCCGAAATCGCGCTCACGAATCCTCCACCGGGCTCAGTTGAGGATGGGATACCGGCACTCAGTTGCCAAGGAAGTCGCCGACGCCGGCTACTTGCCGAGGAGGTGGCCGGCGTAGGTCGAGAGCAAGGCACTCACTGTGCCGATTTTTCCGCCGGTCGCGACCCAGGCGGCCAGACCTACCAAGCCTGTGCCAACCGCGGTTCCGACACCGCGATAGAAGCCCTCCTCGACCATCGCCAGACGCTTGCGGGCCCACCCTGTGATCTTGCGCACGCAGTCGTCGAGTGTGGCAATCGCGGCCGGCAGCTGTGCGGCGGTCAGGTCGTCCCTCGCAGCTCGGGCGCGGAGCATGACAAGCGTGTCTCTGACGGATTCGTAGTCTTCGGCCGAGAGGGCCTCGGGCTCCGGCGGCCCGTTGTGGCCACCGCCCTCGCCCTCATCATGCGGTGTGACCTGCTCAAGCGCGGCCAGCGCCTCATCGATCGCATCCACCAAGGCACTGTCCGGCCGTTTGGTCAGGGGGATCAAAGCATCTTCGCCCTCCATACTGCGGAATAGTCGATACCAAGACACCAGTTCGCCGCCCCTGGCGGGATCGACCGAGGGAACGGCCTCAAGCTCCAGGCACAGGTGAAGGTCGCCGCGCGTCTGGATGTAGACTCCGCCGACATTGGCCAAACGAAAGCCCCGGGTGATGTTCGTCGGGCCCAGGGTCCGGAACGCCGCCGGTCCCAGTTTCGTCAGGTTAAGGGTCGCGCCATAACTCAGCGTGAAATCATCCATCGGGCCGAGGTTGAGCTCGTCCTCGACGAAGCGGACCGGAACCTGAAACCGTTCCCCGGCCGCCTCGATGATGAGGTCGAGGTCCTTTCTCTCGCTACGCACCTCTCCATAATCAAGCTCGGTGAGGATCAACGTCGGCCTCCAGGCGCGGCGCCCCCTTCGGGCCGTTCGGTTGGGCAGGTTGAACCCGGTCCAGCACCGTCCTCGCCCAGCGTTGCCAGCTCAGATCTTCCCATGGGCTCAAGTCTGAAGGGCCTCGAATTGCGGGTGAACCCAACCTCCATGCGAGCGTGCACAACGATCCGTCGGTAGCTCGCCACGTCGATGTTTGCTGTGGTTCGGACGAAGTTGGAGCGGACTGTGCGCTGGGCCTCACTCTCGGTCTGGGAGTCGCCGATCAGGATCAATGCGCCGGCCGGCTGGGTGAGGCGCGGGATACGGACATGGCTCCGAATGGCATCGATGTACTCACGGAAGTGGGAGAGATAGCCGGCCGCCTGGCTTACGGCCTTGTGCCCCATCGGACTCATTCCTCCGCCTTGGGCATCGGCGAACTGCGTGTCGAACCGCTTGAGCTCTACGACCCACCAGTGGTCACCCAGCGACGACCGAGTCACGGCAAGGAAGTCCGGGATTAGCCCCGGCTCGCCCGTCGCCGACTTCGGTCGGATCATCTGCTTGGGATAGACCCACGTGCCGTGATGGCCGGAATTCGAAATGGCATACTGAACGAGATAGGGATTCTTGGTCAGGCACACCTGAATCGCCTCCTCCGACCCGGCATGAAGGGCGTCTTCAAAACGATCGACCACCTCCGCCGTCAGATCTGGACGAACGCCATAGGAGGAGCCCGGGAACTCGCGCTCCGCAGCCACGCGCCGCTCCGCCCAGTAGGCCTCGTCCATGTGAGTGAGCTTCATGCAGTCAGGTGTAGCTCAACCGTTGAGAGAAAGGGAGTTCGGCGCCGCCTGCGCGCCGCCGCATTCGCGCGCTTCTCGCGCCAAGGTGGACATAGCCAGCACGCGCGACCATCTCATTGGACCGAGCTCGCCGACTTGGCGACGGGGCTGAGGCGAGAGTGGCGGCGACTATGAGCGATACCCCGTACACGATGGCGGAGTTGGAGAGCATCATCCGTCGTCTGGACCCGGCCAAGCTCTGTTTCGAGCGCGCCGGCTCGGACTTTGACGAGGAGGCCAAGGCTGAACTCGGTGTTCTTCTCGCCACTTCGACCGACCCGAGGCAACGGCTGGCGAACGTGGAATACCTCCTGCTCTTGATGCATCGGGCGATGGCGGTGGATCGCCAGGGCTACCTTCGATCAGTTTTCCTGCCGTGGGTCGGTCTGAAACACCGCACATCGCGACATCGTCGCAGGATCGGCCGGGAGTTCGAGAGGCTCTCTGACATGGAGGCCTATTCGGATGAGGATGCCGAGCACATCGCCCAGCATATCTATCGGCCGCTCGTCGCCGATATCCTCGATCCCTATCTGACCCTGCTGATGGCCAGCTACGAGTTCGTGGCCGGAAGTTTCCAGGACATCCAGACAACCAATCTCTCCGTCGGGGAGCGGAGTAAGGTCGAGTTCCTGGAAGCCCGCATTCGGGAGAGCGGCGGGCCTGCCAACCTCTTGGCTGGATACGACCCCCTCGTCCGCAACGCCCTGTCTCACCCGGGTTCGGAAGGATTGCTCTTCGAACCGGGCGTCGTCGTCTTCCGGAACGTGAAGCGTCAGTCCTCGCCTGAGGTGACCGCCCGGCGCTGGACGCATGACGAGCTGCACCGTCGGGTGCTGGATCTAATGGAGTTCTTGATCTCGGTCGAAGCCGCCGAGAATGTCTTCGGCTTCGATTGCATGAGCCTGATCGACCAGGACGCGGAGACATCCAACCTGATGATCGCGATCGCTCTGACGACGGCTCAGCGCGCGGAACTGCGTCGCCGGAGCGAGGGGTGGCTCGACGCCATTCGCTCCGATACGACACGGTCGATTGAAGACCGCCGCGAGATCCTGTCCCGTCTCTTTTTCCACGAGTGTGGACTCAGGGGAATGGCGTGCAAGTCCGTCGGTTTCAACTTCGATCGACGGGCTTTACTGATAACGGTGCCACCGGGTCCGGAAGCGCAGGATGACGATGCCCTCCTTGGGACGTTGAGCGCCCTGATCCGATATTGCGTGGTCGCTCAGGGGATTTACGGCCCAATGTTCGACCTGTTCGTCGTGCTTCCGCCAGAAGACGATCCGATCGGACTGACGGTGAGCCTCCCGAGGTCAAATCTGGAAGACTACGCTGCCGAACACGCAGGCCTGATCGATCTGCTCCAAGAAGCCCAGTTCCGGAACAGCGGCGGCGCACTTAGCGTCGAGGTCGATGCGGCGGCGCTGCAGGCCGACGAAGATCGCCAGGTCGGCACGCGGTTTTCACGCCGCGGTCGCCCCGTGTCGCCTTGACGAGCGAGCACGCAGCACAGCTCTTCGATGACGCCCTCGCCGATCTGGCCGAGATCGGCGGCTTCTCGAATATGGTCTCTGTCGAGTTGCAGGGAAGCCCGACGGACCGCCAAGGCGAACTGGCGTCGATGGTCCACGCCAAAATGTGCGCGCACGCCCGATCCATCGGCGCCATCGCCCAATCGCCGATGTTCGATCATTCCGCCATCGTCAGCCTGTCCCGGATGATCGTCGAGGGACTGACGATGTACGCCTATCTCAAGCAGCCTGTGTCGGAGTCGTTGTGGGCGCTCCGCGAGACTGTGCTGAAGCTCCACGACACTGTCGCCCGCATCACGCTGTTTCGGGCCTACCGGGAGAAGGTGGACTATCAGGACCTTCGCGATGGTCGGTCCGAGCTGATCCGTGAACTGGAGGCGAGCGCCGACTTCGACGAATTCCCCGAGGACCACAGGACCTCGCTCCGCAACGGGTCGGTGATCTTCGTGGGCGGCATGCGTCGCGCCGCAAGGGAAGCCGGGTGGAAAGAGGACCGGTTTACGGCAATGTACGGCTATCTGTCCGCCCATGTGCATGGCGCGCCGATGAGCTACTTCCGCACCAGGGAACATGGCGTTGACTATTACGCGCCGAGCGAGGCGCAGAAAGCCATCGCCGCCACGGCGATCACCATCGCAACGGCCTGCCTGAGGCGTGCGAGCCTCCGTCAAGTCGCTGAGATGAACTGGCGGGCACACGCCGTTTTCGCCGCATCAGTGGACGACTTCATCGCAGATGACGCCGCTTGCGACGTCTTCGCCTGAAGCAAGCTGGAAGTGGTGCTTCTGTCCGCCGCTTAAGACCTCGAACGGAGCGCTATACGGCGAGCAGGCAGACGTCGCTTTAGTTCGCTGGCTTCGCGCCCCTTCAACGGTGCGCCCGGCGCCAGTCTTCCGGGCTGGTGAAGGCGCCGGCCCAGATGCCGGCACGGTCCTGACGAGCCGCCCTTTCCTCAAGAACATAGGCTGACCCCGCGTAGCGGTCGTAGCGCACAGCATAGCCCCGCCGCACCAGCCATGCGCCCAAGTCTTCTCCATCGACCTCGCAGCGGGCGACCATCCGCCCGTATCGGTCAGTGTCTTCTTCGAAGCACGAGACCGTCTTGTCCTGAAGATGTTGGTCGAGGCGATTGGCGGACAAGCGACCGCAGGCATAGGCGGCTCCGTCGGCGTCGTCGCAGGATTGCCGCCCCTCCGGCGCATCAACACCCCAAAGGCGGATGCGCTGGTCGTGGATCTCGATTGTGTCGCCATCGATCACCGACGCCCGGCCCGTGACGGTGGGCGGCGATGGCGTGCAGGCCGCGAGTAGGCCGATAAGAGGAATCAGGCGGTGCATCTGACGTCCGTCATACCGTCAAATCGCGCTAGCTGCCGCGCACCATCTGCACGAGGGCATGGGCCAAGGGCGCCCCGTCCAGCTCAGGTATCGTCGCTGACCGATCATGCGAAACGATGAGCGCGATCAGCAGCGAGGCGGCGAAATCCCAGAACCAGTGATCGTCCGCCAGCCGGACGTCGGGAAACAGGGCTTCGATCCGGTCGGCGACAGGCGGGTATTCGGCCGAACCCGCGCGGCCAGCGGGGGGCGTGAAAGCGTAGAGAATGTATATGCCGATCGCGATGCCGGCCGCGCGTTTCCCGATGACTTCGTCGGCGGCGGAGGACGACTCTGCGGCGTAGACGGCCGCGTCACCGAGGATGAAATGACGGGCGAAAGCGTCGCAGGCGAACTCCTCCTCGGGTCGCGTCGGACGCGACACGGCTGCGTCGAATTCGACGTGTTTCACCTCATGCAGCAGCACATACGCCGTCGCGATCATGGTCAGATCGAAGGCGGCCTGTTGTTCGATGTCGAAGCCGGCCTTGTCCTTTTGGGGTTGGGGCACCCCGGCAGGCCAATCCTCAGACGGGTCAAAGACCTGCAGAGCGTGGAAGTCGCGCATCGCATAGAGCAGCGCCTCGTAGTCACCCTCCGCCACGGCATAGCCGCCGTCGTCCAGTCGCAGCGCCTCGTCGATCTTGCGGCCGGTCAGAGCGCGCCAGAACAGATGCGGCCCATGGAGCCTGAAAGCCTCCCACGCTGTGAAGCCGAGCAGCCAGATCCAGGCCATGGTCTTGGCGTCGAACTCCACCCGCCGGCCCCGGGCGTGCATTGTCACGCCCTTGCGATCCTCGATCGGATGGAAGCTGACAGACAGTCTGTCGCGCAACCGTCGCCACGCATCCGCCTTCTCTGGCGCCGCGGCATCTATGATCAGGTCGATGACCTCCATGGGGGCGGCCAAGGCATCGTCGTCTCGGTGGGACATGGCGGATCTCCG
>Ga0247803_1000225_pt1 | contig 33142 bp, 21 predicted proteins | sample UWRJL014104B1_FD_180928 | JGI IMG/M metagenome (GOLD analysis project Ga0247803, IMG submission 180928) | Plant litter microbial communities from Arlington Agricultural Research Station in Wisconsin, United States - UWRJ-L014-104B-1 | ecosystem: Environmental > Terrestrial > Plant litter >... | reverse complement strand
GCGCGGAAACATAAGCAACTGGAACGAAAGTGTTCCAGAAAGCTTTAAAGAGATGGATGTCAGCATTAAGAAAATTGAGTTTTTATTGAAATAGGCGATGCGATTAGAAAATCCCTAGTCATAAAAAAGCGAGCTGCATGTTAATGCGCTCGCCCTTTTTATTGCACGAATGGACACGTATTACATAAATATAAGTGTGAACTTATAATACCGACACAATCGCCTTGCTTACATAATCCATTTTTTCTACGGTTAAGCCCGCAACACTAATCCGACTGGTATCGGTCATATAAATACTGTAATCATTTTTTAGTTTATGAACTTGATCAACACTCAAACCCAAAAATGAAAACATACCACGCTCATTACCAATAAAACTAAAATCACGCTGGGTTTGCAATTGATTCAAAGATTGCACTAAATTTACACGCAAGCCAGCAATGCGTTCGCGCATAAGTGTTAACTCATCACTCCACACTTTGATTAATTCATCGCTGTGCAAAATAATATCTACCAGTGCTGCGCCGTGTGCAGGTGGCATGGAATAAATGGAACGCGCCACACTCAGCAATTGGCTAAGGCCTGCATTGGCTTGTTGTTCATCGGCAAATACAAAACTCAAAGCTGCCGTACGTTCACGATACAAACCGAAATTTTTAGAGAATGAGGTAGCGACAATCACTTCTGTCAAACGTGCAGACAACATACGCAAACCGTAAGTATCTGCCTCCAAACCTTCACCAAAACCTTGATAAGCCATATCCACAAATGGAATTAAACCATTGGCTTCACACAAATCTGCCACTTGATCCCACTGCGCGCGCGTTAAATCAGCACCGCTTGGGTTGTGACAGCAGGCGTGCAGCAAAACCAAATCTCCACGCGGTACTTGTTTGAGGGTATCCATCATTGCTGAAAAATTAATGCTGTGCGACGCGTAATCATAGTAGGGATATTCACGCAACTTTAAACCCGCACTCCCCAACAATGGAATGTGGTTTGCCCACGTGGGGATGCTCACCCAAAGATTGGCACCGGGTTTAGCACGCTGAATTAATTCCGCTGCCACACGCAAGGCACCACAGCCACCCGGTGTTTGCACTGTACGCACACGGTTAGCTTCAACTGCCGGGTGACCTTCACCAAATACCAGCTTGGTAGACGCTTCATTAGCGCCTGGGTAACCCGCAGGTGGTGTGTAAGCTTTAGTTGTCTCTTGTTTGAAACGAATTTTTTCTGCCTCTGCAACCGCAGCCATAATCGGCGTTACGCCCACATCATTTTTATAAACGCCCACACCTAAATCCACTTTAAGCGGATTGGTATCTTTCGCATAAGCAATACTTAAACCAAGGATTGGGTCAGCAGGTAACAAGGGCAGAGTTTCAAACATGGTGATATCCAATAGATTGTGATTTTGAAATAAATAAAGGTTTAATTTACATAATTGTTAATAATTGCTAGCGTTTTTACTAAAGCGCCGCGGTTATCACTGGCAACCTGCAAGGCCGCTGCGCCGCGTTTGTTTCGCTCGGCAATATTCATAACCAACAGTTCAACTTGTTGAGCTAATTCAGTAGCAGAGGGAACTAAAGTTAAGGCACCAGCATCGCCTAACAAGCGTGCTACTTCCGCAAAATTAAATACATGAGTACCGCTAAGAATTGGCAACTGCCAAGCAGCAGGTTCAATAAAATTATGACCGCCATTAGGCACTAAGCTGCCACCTACGAAGGCAATATCGCTAGCACCAAACATAAGCAGTAGTTCGCCCATAGTATCGCCGATAATAATTTGGGTATCCTCAGCTACCATATTTGCACTGCGTCGTGCGACGACAAAACCACGGTTTTCACATAAATTTGCCACAGAGTTAAAACGCTCTGGGTGACGCGGCACCAAGGCGAGTCGCAGATTTTTTAGCTCAGGATTTTGTTTGCATTGTGCAAAAGCATCCAAAATTATTTCATCTTCACCTTGATGCGTACTGGCGGCAATCCATACCACATAGTCACCAGCATGCGACCACTCTTGTTTTAAACCAAAGGCTTTTTGACGCAGCTCGTCACTGATTGTTAAATCAAATTTTACATTGCCGGTAATATCAGTATTAGCAAGCGGTAAACCTATACGATGAAAACGCTCTGCATCAGTTTTGTTTTGCACTAACGCTCTGCCTAAATGTTGCAGCATAGGGCGAGTTAACCCCGAAAACTTTTCATAGCCACGCGCAGATTTTTCTGACATGCGAGCATTAATTAATAAACTGGGAATATTGCGTTTAGCGCAGGCAGCCAAGGTATTGGGCCATAGCTCTGTTTCCATAATCAGTAACAGCGATGGTTTAACGCGGCAAATAAAGCGTGCCAACACATCTGGTAAGTCATAGGGCGCATACACATGAAATACGCTTTCGCCTAAACTGGCACGCACTCGCTCTGAACCTGTGGGTGTGGTGGTGGTGACAACCAAAAACACATCATCACGCGCCTGTAATAATTTAATCAGCGGTAATGCCGCAATAAATTCACCCACCGACACAGTATGAAACCAAATAACTTTTTTATTTGTGGATGGTGGCGTAAAAAAGGCGAAGCGCTCACTCCACCGTTTTGCATACGCGGGCGCAGCAAATGCCCGCCACAATAAGCGCAACAAAATGAAAGGCACGGCCACATAAAAAATACAGGTATAAATTAAGCGCATAACACTCGTCATCAAAAAAATGATCAGCCCATAGGTGGCTGATCATAAAGTCATCATTACCAATTCATTTTTTGTTTAATGAAAGCCGTTAGCTTAACTGCATTGACTTGATGATGCTTAACCCGTGGGTGCGCACCATAGCCTGTAAACTCAAAGAAAATAGTATCCATTTTTTCGGTTGGATTATCTTGTTTTATACGCGCAACAGCAGTCGTAATGTAGCCTGGCCATTTAGAGCCTTCTTTGGTGGCATCCATACTGCCGAGTGCGCAAATAATATAGGCATTAGGGTATTTACTGCGAATCGTTTTTACAAAATCCACGTAAGCTTGAATGCGCTGCTCATCCGTGGGGTTGGGGTTTAATCTGCGATCGCGATCCGTCAACCAGCTGTCATTTTGAAATAAATTAATCACCACTACATCTGGCGTCCAGCTAGAAAAATCCCACTGGCTATCGTTATTACCCACTGCATTTAATTGATCATAGAACTGCGGCATGATGAAGGGGAACCAACTGATCATAATGCCGATACCGCTCTGCGAAGTAACATGCAACTCAGCATTGAGATTGCGCGCAGTAATAGCATCGTAAGCCATAAAATTATTTTTATCTTTGAGTAAATGATCCGGCCCATCATCCGGTGACTCATTGCCCATACCGCTGGTAATAGAATCGCCAAAGAATTCAATTTTGCGTTTTGACCGTGCTGGGGGAGCCAATAGCTTGCCATCATCAGCCAATTCAAAACCTTTAATGGTGGTTGCGCCCTCTTCACCTTCAGTGCGCTTGGTCAATAGAAAGGTGTGTTTACCCGGCGCTAAATTAGCCGCTACTACATAATTTTTTGTGCCTTGCTCCGCTTTAATAATAATTGGGCGTTTAAAATCACTATCGATAAAAACATTGAAATAGTTTTTCCCCAATTGATCATCCAGAGTAACGGCCAAATATTGCCCGGTAAAATTCGCAGTGATACTAGTGCCCGGCCACGAAATCTGTGGTTCGCTGGGTTTTGTTAAGTCGATGCGCCCTGTGTATTGAAGCTTGGCATCATCCGCTGAAATACTGGTAAGCGACCAAACAGGTAATGCAAAGCTTGATAGCAAGCCAAGCAGTAAAAAACGTTTGAATAGTTGAGTACTCGTCATTTTATCTCTCTTCATTCCAAGGTTTGTACAATGTATTTAGCATCCGTACACAATGAATTAAATCACTATGGCTATTCTAACCGAAGATTATCCAAATAAATCGTTCGCGCTTCAGGTAGCTGCGAGGCATAAATAACAATCAAAGATACTTGCGACAAATCCATTAACCGCTTTGCGGGCCCCTTTTGAATATCATCCATGCTAAAAATCAGATGATTCCAGCCTGGGTTAATGTGAAACTGCTGATTAAATCGATCTGCATCTACCCAACCGGCTTTTTCATGCGCAATATCATTCACGCGCAATACCATGGCCAATGGAAGAGTGCTTGGGTTATAAATATCAAATCCTAATTGCTTGTAGCCAGACCAATCATTAAACAAGCGCTCAAAAGAAATACCTGAGTAGCGATCTTTTGTTAAATTGAGTTGAAGTGAATAATAACCTTGACTGTGAAATTCCGGGCTCAGCGTAGCAGTGGGTTTTTGAGCATACAATTCGATTTTGGATTCAAAACCCGCAAGCAAAGGGAATTTTTTCATAGCGTGGTATTGATACCAAGCCTCAAAAAATACGACTGATAAACTGGGTATTAAGAACGCCAACGCCGCCAATCGCCCAATCCATATAGATAAACTGGGTGGTCGCAACCAAAACAGCCCAACACAGGTTCCGCTTAAATTCCGCAGTAAATCATTCCAATTACCATCACGCCCTGTGTGTGACTGAATCACTTCAATTAAGCCACCGCCCACAAATACAGCTAGCAACGTGAACAGAGCGAATTGCCAGCGAGTTAAATCAATTTTTCGATTCAGCGCAAATACTAATGCAATAAAAAAAACGATATGTCCACAATCCCATAAGGCACCATAAAGATTGTTTGAGGTAGCATCCGGCCCGCCCAAAAAGAAAAATGGAAAAGCAATAACAACGATCAACCAGGCAATGTTTTCCTTGAGCTTGGTGATGAATAGAGACGAGCGATTAATAGCGTGAATCTCCCATACCATTAAATTGCTTGGCTAGATTAGTCGCATAGTTATCTGTCATGCCGCTTATAAAATCAATTACTGCCATAAGCGCTAAATATTTATAGTTTTTATCTCGCTTACTCACGTTCGGGTGAAAGTTGTTATCGCCAATTAACGCCATCACACGATTATCTTTGTAAGTCATTTGCGATGGATTTCCCAGCGAAGCATATACTGCGCTGCAAACCGTACTCAATAAAGTACCTATTACCGCATAAGCTCCAATCTCCAATTCAACGCGACGCGAGTGATTGAAGATTTTATTTTTAGCGAGATCTTTAGCCGCCTGTACTGCAGTCATGACTTTCGGATCACACAGCGAAATTAAATCGCCTTCAACCGTGCCCTTTAGAAAATCATCCTGATGCTTAATAAAAGCATCCGTTCCCGCATTGATAAACGCATCAATGACTTTTCCGCGAACCAATGCAGGCTTGCGGCCATCGTTCACTTTTTTAAGCGTGCGCTCCAAATCGGCAAGTTGGGGTGAATCGGCAATTACCGGGCGAAGTAGTTCGTAAATTTCTGCCCAGTTCAAAATACCCATTTCAAGGCCATCTTCCAAATCAATAATGCCGTAACAAAAATCGTCTGCGGCTTCCATTAAATAGACAAGCGGGTGACGGCAATACCAGTTTTTACCCTTTTCAATCAACCCAGTTTTTGCCGCGATTTCATGGAAATAATCTAATTCAGATTGAAACACACCATATTTATTATTTTTAGGGCGATGATTCAATACAGTCGCCGTTGAACACCAAGGGTACTTCATAGAGGAGGCAAGGGTCGCATAGGTCAAACGCATTCCTTCATGATATTGGTGATATTCAGAGGTGGTTAAGACACGCAATCCCTGTGCATTACCTTCGAACACGCGAATATCATCGCGCTCTTCAGGCGACAAATCTTCTAAAAATTCTGCGCCATCTTTTTGAAACCAACTGCGAATTGCATCTTCACCGGTATGACCAAACGGCGGGTTGCCAATATCGTGTGCCAAACAAGTCGCCTGAACAATATCGCCAATATCTGTTGGCCAAATATGATCGGGTAAGTCGCCCGCATCTTTCAATGCCTGCCCCACGCGAATACCGAGTGTACGACCAACACAGGCAACTTCCAAACTATGCGTCATACGATTATGAATATGATCATTTGTTGCCATAGGGTGCACCTGCGTTTTACGTGCAAGCCTGCGAAACGCACCCGAGAAAATAATTTTGTCGTGATCCGAGTGAAACGGCGAGCGCCCCTCTTCATGTTTTGCACTTCGCTTTCCTAAACGCTCTGCGCAGAGAAGCTGATTCCAATTCATTGTCATAGCATTTCCACAAACTCATTATTTAAAAATCCATGCGATTAGTTTTTAACCTTGCGCACCAGATTAGGTCTTTTAAAAATTTCGAGCGCACAACTTAAGCGCACCCAACAAAAACCAATCTTGTATTTTAAAAAAACCAAGATGGAAAATAAGTCATTTAACTTATTGTTTTTCTTTGTATTTACGAACTCTGTCAAACCATTTATTGAGCCTAAATTTTTATTGGCATAGTTACTGCAAAATCTAAAAAAAGCAATCTTGTATTCAAGATGGTATTTAAGATTTTAGCGCAGACATACTTTAGAACAGGAAGAATAATGGCAAATATTCTAGGCTGGACAATTCCCGAATGGCTTGAAGCCTATCGTAGCCAAACAATCTCTATCAGCGCGGCGCTTCATGAGCTACGTTCACAACTGGATGCTAATGATCCCGCGTGGATCTACATCCTCTCAACCGAAGAGTTAAACACGCAAATTAATGCGCTCATTTCATTGGGTTCTGCTGCCACTGCTTTACCGTTGTACGGCCTACCCTTTGCAGTTAAAGACAATATCGATGTAGCAGGTATTCCCACTACCGCCGCCTGCCCTGCATTTACCTATATTCCGAGTGAAGATGCCACCACAATTGCACGCCTGAAAGCAGCAGGCGCTATTGTAATTGGCAAAACCAACCTCGATCAATTTGCGACTGGTCTTGTGGGCACGCGGTCACCTTATGGTGCCGTGCCCAATTCTTTTAAGGCCGATTATATTTCGGGTGGCTCCAGCTCTGGTTCTGGTGTTGCCGTTGCGCGCGGCTTAGTACCTTTTAGCCTTGGCACAGATACCGCGGGTTCAGGCCGCATACCCGCTGGCTTTAACAATATTGTGGGGATCAAACCTACCAAAGGGCGCTTCAGCACCAAAGGCGTTGTACCTGCATGCCGCAGTTTGGATTGCGTATCCATTTTCGCATTAACGGTGAATGATGCTGAAATTGTTGCAGCTACGTTAGCCGCTTTTGACCATGCCGATGGTTTCTCTCGAGCAGCGTCTGGCGCATCCATTTATTTCCCCGCTAGACCCAAATTTGGGATTCCGCTTAACCCGGAATGGTTTGGCGATAAAGAAGCCGAACTCGCATGGGAAAACTCATTGGCACAATTAAAAGCGTTTGGTGCCGATTTAATTCCGGTGGATTTCACACCCATGTTTACGCTCGCGCAATTATTATACGGCGGCGCCTGGGTTGCAGAACGCCACGCCGCAGTTGCGGAATTTATGCAAGAACACGCGGATGATATGAATCCCGTTGTGCATGGCATTATAGAAAAAGCCGTTAATTTTTCGGCAACCGATGCGTACCGCAGTGAATATCGCCGTGCAGATTTAGCGCGTGAAATTCAAACCATCATGAGTGGTTTCGATGCGCTTCTGGTTCCTACATCACCACGTCATCCCACTACAGCAGATGTAAACGCTGAACCTGTTTTAGTAAATAGCCAACTCGGTACTTACACCAACTTTGTCAATTTAGCCGATTGCTCTGCACTCGCACTGCCCGCCGTTATTCGCAACGATGGTTTGCCCTTTGGTATCACTTTAATTGCACCCGCATGGCAAGACGCAGCGCTCGCTGCCTTCGGGAAAAAATGGCAAGCGTTTATCAACCTAACGCTCGGCAATACCGGTCGCGCCACACCACATCACACAGAAACCACCACAGCACCCGCAGGTTATGTTCGCCTTGCTGTGGTAGGTGCGCATCTCACTGGCATGCCACTTAATTCACAACTGCAAGAGCGCAACGCCATTTTTGTTGAAAGCACTTTTACGGCAAATAGTTATCGCTTGTTCGCACTCCCCAACACCACGCCACCAAAGCCCGGATTAATTCGCGGTAAAGCGGGTGACGTTGGAACGGAAATTATTGTGGAACTCTGGGATGTACCTTTAGAAAAATTTGGCAGTTTTGTTGCGCTGATTCCCGCACCACTCGGCATAGGTACGCTCTCGTTAAACGATGGCAGAGAAGTAAAAGGTTTTATTTGTGAAGGCGCTGCCGTTGAAGGTGCCACTGATATTACGCATTTAGGCGGATGGCGCGCTTACATTAAATCGCTGCAGAAATAATCTCACATCAAAGAAAAGCAAATACGACAAACCATACAGAGTCGGAGAAGGAATATGTTTCACACAGTCTTAATCGCAAACCGTGGCGAAATTGCAGTACGAATTGCAAAAACACTCAAGAAAATGGGCGTTAAATCGGTTGCGGTCTACTCCGATGCTGATCGCAATTCGGCCCATGTTACCGCTTGTGATGTAGCCGTGTGCTTAGGTGGTAATACCGCTGCCGAAAGTTATTTACAGGTTGATCGCATTCTCGCGGCAGCACGCGAAACCGGCGCGCAGGCGATAATCCCCGGTTACGGTTTCCTCTCTGAAAATGCAAAATTTGCTGAGCAATGCGAAGCAGAAGGTATCGCCTTTTGCGGCCCAACGCCCCATCAAATGCGTGAGTTTGGTTTAAAACACACCTCACGTGAAATTGCAGAAAAAGCTGGCGTCCCACTCACACCCGGCACAGGTTTATTAGGTTCATTAGAAGAAGCGGTTTCATCCGCTGCATCACTCGGTTATCCCGTGATGCTCAAAAGCACCGCAGGCGGTGGCGGTATTGGGTTAACACGTTGCAATAGCGAAGAAGAATTAATTAACGCTTATGAAACCGTTAAACGTTTAGGTCAAAACTTTTTTAGCGATAGCGGCGTATTCCTTGAACGATTTGTGGATAACGCGCGTCACGTAGAAGTACAAATTTTTGGCGATGGTTTAGGCAATGTATTAGCACTAGGCGAACGCGATTGCTCACTGCAACGCCGCAACCAAAAAGTAGTTGAAGAAACACCCGCGCCAAATTTGCCAAAAGCTACGCGCGATAAATTATTAGGTGCATCAAAAAGCTTGGGCGAGGCCGTTAAGTATCGCTCAGCAGGAACCGTGGAATATATTTACGATGCCGCACGCGATTCATTTTATTTTCTAGAAGTAAACACCCGCTTACAAGTTGAGCACCCCATCACTGAAGCGTGCACCGGTGTGGATTTAGTGGAGTGGATGATTTTAACCGCTGCCGGCATGCCACCTTCTTTTGATATTGATATCACACCGAAAGGCGCTGCTATCGAAGTGCGTTTGTATGCCGAAGACCCCGTGCGCGATTTCCAACCATCGCCCGGTGTATTAACAGATGTTTTGTTCTCAGACTCCGCTCGTAACGATACTTGGGTTTCGACCGGCACAGAAGTATCGCCCTACTACGACCCGATGATTTCAAAAATTATTGTGCATGGCGAAAATCGCGCCGATGCCATCGCAAAAATGCAAACCGCATTAAATGAAACACGCATGGCGGGGATTGCGACCAACCTTGATTATTTGCGTCAAATTATTGCATCCGATTTTTTTGGCACCGGCGATGTCGCCACCAATAAACTTGCCAGTTTTGAATATAAAGCGCCAGTGGTTGAAGTGCTTCAACCTGGCACCTACACCAGCGTGCAAGATTATCCCGGTCGCGTTGGCCTTTGGAGCGTTGGCGTTCCTCCTTCTGGCCCAATGGATGATTACGCATTTCGTTTAGCCAATCGCATTGTTGGAAATCACGAAAGTGCAGCCGCGTTAGAAATAACCTTGATTGGCCCCAAATTACGTTTCCACAGTGATGCAATAATTTCGTTAACAGGCGCAAGCTCGCCTGCAAAATTAGATGGCGAATTAATTCCTTTCTGGGCACCGGTTCCCGTAAAAGCCGGACAAATTCTTGACGTCGGCAAAGCTGATTCTGGCTGCAGAAGTTACTTGGCCGTACGCAATGGTTTTGATGTACCCGTTTATTTAGGCAGCCGCTCAACCTTTGCACTCGGTCAATTCGGCGGCCACGCTGGTCGCACTTTGCGCGCAACCGATATGTTGCCCATTAGTAATCCGGGAATTGCCGCTTGCACTACTCCAGCGCCAATTTATGAAGCAGCCGCAGCACCTAAAGAATTAATCCCAACTTATCCAGCTTCTAATAAAGAGGGCAATGAATGGGAAATTGGTGTGCTCTATGGCCCACATGGCGCACCAGATTTTTTCACTGAAGATGCGATTGACATGTTTTTCTCAACCCCATGGGAAGTTCATTACAACTCCAACCGCTTAGGCATTCGGTTAAATGGCCCAAAGCCTACATGGGCGAGAAATGATGGTGGCGAAGCCGGTTTGCATCCATCCAACATTCACGACACTGAATACGCCGTTGGTTCCATTAACTTCACGGGCGACATGCCAGTTATTCTCACCAAAGACGGCCCCAGTCTTGGTGGATTTGTTTGCCCGGTCACGATTGTAAAAGCAGAGTTGTGGAAAGTTGGCCAAGTAAAACCTGGCGATAAAATTCGCTTCAAGCGTTTAAGTTTTGATGCAGCACTCGCGCTTGAACTAGCGGCCGATAAAGCCATTGAAACCTTAAGTGCACTGCCAGAAGTTTCGTTGGCACCTGTTGTAAAACCCACTAACACAATTTCTGAATGCATTGTTGCGGCACTGCCTCCAAAAGCGAACCGCCCATTAGTGAGTTACCGTCAAGCGGGCGATAAATATATTTTGCTGGAATACGGCGATAACGTATTAGAACTCAGCCTGCGTTTGCGCGTTTATGCATTAATGGAAGTACTAAAAGCATCACCCATAAGCGGCGTCATTGAATTATCACCCGGCGTTCGTTCACTGCAAATTAATTACGACAGCCGCGTTATTCATCAGCAAGATTTAATCGCCAAGCTTTTAATCATTGAAGAAACACTCGGCGATGCACGCGATGTAAAAGTTCCTAGCCGAATTGTCCACATGCCTATGGCCTTTGAAGATTCCGCAACTTTGGATGCCGTATCACGTTATCGCCAATCAGTGCGCGACAAAGCGCCGTGGTTGCCAAGCAACACGGAATTTATGCGTCGCATTAACGGCTTGGATTCGGTTCAACAAGTCAAAGAAATTTTATTTGAAACTAGCTATATGGTGCTCGGTTTAGGCGATGTTTATCTCGGTGCACCATGCGCTGTCCCGGTTGACCCGCGCCACCGTTTATTAACCTCCAAATACAACCCTGCACGAACGTACACGGCTGAAGGCACTGTGGGTATTGGCGGCGTTTACATGTGCATCTACGGAATGGATTCGCCAGGCGGCTATCAACTCGTGGGTCGCACCCTACCCATTTGGAATAAATTTCTCAAAAATTCTGACTTCGAAAACGGCGAACCTTGGTTATTAAAATTCTTTGACCGCGTGCGCTACTACGAAGTCAGCGAAGACGAACTCACCGCACAACGTGAAGCCTTCCGCGAAGGAAAATTAAATCTACGCATTGAAGACAGCTTCTTCAGCCTTGCAGAGCACGAAGCTTTCTTGCAAGAAAATTCAGCCAGCATCGCTGAGTTTAAAACCAAGCAACAAGCCGCTTTCACCAAAGAAGTTGCGCTCTGGCAAGCCGATGAAGAAGCACAGGTTGATGCAGCACTGCAAGCCAAAGTAAATACCAACCCCATTGAAGTGGATGGCCATGCCGTTACTGCAGATATCAGCGGCAATATTTGGAAACTCTTGGTTGAGCCGGGCCAAATGGTTGAAGTTGATCAACCCTTGTTAATTGTGGAAGCCATGAAAATGGAATTCTCTGTATACGCCGATCGTGCTGCCAAAGTGGGTTCAATTCATTGCGAACCAGGTAAGCAGGTTAACGCGGGTGATTTATTGGTGGTGCTGGAAATATAACCCCCTCCCAACCTCCCCCTCCACGATGGGGAGGAGCTGGTGCGAGAAGCAACTCTTCCTCAAAGGTAGAGCAATGCACTCGAAGTGAGAACTAACTCCTCCCCTTTTTGAAGGGGGAGGTTGGGAGGGGGTAAAGCACCTAGGTAAAAATAGATTAGATATTAAAAGCAGACATCGAAGAAGACGAGAAAGCTACAGACATTAATGGGGAGCACGCACTCCCCAAATACTCGGATGATGTTATGAAATTAATTAAAACTGAAAAAAAGAAAAAAGCTGAGGAACCGCGCCCTAATTTAACAGAGCGAATTTACCAGCAGCTTAAACAGGATATTTTTACTTTCCGTTTATTACCAGGCGACCGCTTTAGCGAAAACGAAATTGCTGAGCGTGTAGAAGCAAGCCGTACACCTGTGCGTGAAGCACTCACACGCCTGCAACGCGAAGGTTTTGTAGAGGTTTCATTTCGCAGTGGTTGGCAAGTCAAGCCGTTTGACTTTAACCAGTTTGAACAACTTTATGATGTGCGCATTGTGCTTGAACTAGCCGCCGTTAGAAAACTATGCGAAATGGAGCCAGCGCCAAATCTGGAAGATTTAAAACGTATTTGGTTAGTAAAACCCGAAGACAGATTAGAGGATGGCCCAACGGTTGCAGCTTTAGATGAACGCTTCCACGAACAGTTAGTAGAAGCCACTGGCAATGCCGAAATGGCTCGTATTCATCACGATATTACTGAGCGCTTACGGATTGTTCGCCGAATAGATTTCACCCAGAAGTCACGCATTGAAGCCACCTACGATGAACATGCAAAAATTCTGCGCACGATTATTGAACGGCGTGCAACTGACTTAATCAGTTATTTGAAAACACACATTGAGGCAAGCAAAGCAGAAGTTCGAAAAATCACACTGCACATGCTTTACGAAGCTAAAAAAATGCAAGCGGACAATTGAATTTGTAGTTTTTTAAAAAGTGCAATAAAAACGGCTTAACGGCCGCACAAGGAAGACAGCGTTTGTTGCTTACAAATAGAAAGCGGTATACGTGATTTTTCACAATTACCGCCAGGTTTACCGGAAGCAATCGAGTGATTTAGGTTACTCAAAAAGGTAGTACTAAAAATTAATTTTTTAACAACACCCTACTGGAGATATACCCATGAAGCTAAAACTAATAGCAAAACACGTCGGGGCACTCGGTATCGCCGCCGGCTTAACCATCGCATCATTTAGCGCACAAGCAGCAGATACCATTAAAGTTGGTGTATTGCATTCGCTCTCAGGCACTATGGCGATTTCAGAAACAACATTGAAAGATACCGTTTTAATGTTGATTGAAGAGCAAAATAAAAAAGGCGGATTACTCGGAAAAAAATTGGAGCCTGTAGTAGTAGACCCAGCGTCTAACTGGCCATTGTTTGCAGAAAAAACCCGTCAACTGTTAGAGAAAGACAAAGTGGCGGCCATCTTCGGTTGCTGGACATCCGTATCACGCAAATCTGTATTGCCAGTGGTGGAAGAATTAAACGGTATTCTTTTTTACCCGGTGCAATATGAAGGTGAAGAATCGTCTAAAAACGTTTTCTACACTGGTGCTGCACCAAACCAACAAGCTATTCCTGCTGTTGATTATTTAATGAAAGAAGGCAAGGTAAAACGTTGGGTGTTGGCAGGTACCGATTATGTTTACCCACGTACCACCAATAAAATTCTTGAAGCTTACTTAAAAGCCAAAGGCGTTAAACAAGAAGACATCATGATTAACTACACACCTTTCGGTCATTCCGATTGGCAAAACATTGTGTCTGATATTAAGAAGTTTGGTTCTGCTGGCAAAAAAACCGCTGTAGTTTCTACTATTAATGGCGATGCTAACGTTCCCTTCTATCGTGAATTAGGCAATCAAAAAGTAAGCGCTACCGATATTCCAGTGGTTGCATTCTCTGTAGGTGAAGAAGAACTTTCTGGTTTGGATGCCAAGCCTCTTGTTGGTCACTTGGCAGCATGGAACTACTTTATGAGCAGCGAATCTGCAGCGAACAAAGAGTTTATCGCTAAATGGAAAGCGTTTATCAAAGATCCAAAACGCGTTACCAACGATCCAATGGAAGCAACTTACATTGGCTTCAATCTGTGGGTTAAGGCTGTGCAAAAGGCTGGCACAACTGATACTGACAAAGTGACTGCCGCTATCGTTGGCCTTGAGCAACCAAACCTGACTGGTGGCGTGAGCAAAATGTTGCCAAACCATCACATCACCAAGCCAGTTCTTATCGGTGAGATTCAAGAAGACGGCCAATTTTTAACAGTATCTTCAACGCCATTAGTAGCAGGTGATGCATGGTCTGACTATCTTGAAGGCAGCAAAGATTTGGAATCAGATTGGATCAGCTTGAAGTGCGGTAACTACAACACCAAAACCAAAAAATGTTTAGGTGCTGCCGCTAAGTAATAATGTTCCCTCCTCACACTAGTGGGGAGGGAATTTTTAGCTCGCCATACTATAAATTCAAAAGCCTGTTATTTTTGAGCGCAAGATGATGATTCATATCTCACATTTTTTTAAACATTTTATCCTGGCATTTATGCTTATCGGCATAAGTACAGTTAATAGCGTTGCACAAACAGAAGCAGAACCAATTGCAACGGCTCCCTTAGACTTTGCTGCACTGGTGCAGCAACTCGCAACCGGCAGCTTGTCTGAACGTGGCGATACTGTTAAACAAATCGCACTCTTAAAAGACCCACGCAGCACCGTGATCATAGCCGCGCTGGAGCAAGGCAATCTTTACGCCGACAATATTTCAAACAAAGTTGCCATTAAAGATGAAACGGGCAATTTTGTAGATGCCATAGCACAGAGTGCTATCACGAGCGATATCAGCAACTTCAAAAAAATTCCCGTCAACAACAGCCTACGCAATCAATTGCGCAGCCTATCGGCACAACTGAACCTCAGCAGCCCAGATGAAGCTGTGCGCTTAAGCGCGGTTAAACGTTTATTAAACGATGGGCTGGATGCAGACAGTGCAGCTCTTTTGGAAGAACAGTCTAAAACCGAGAGTGTGGACAAGATTAAATCTGCCATGGATATTGCAGTTGCACTATTTTCACTTAAAAATTCAGATGAAAAAATCCGCATTGCCGCTGTTGATAGCTTGCGCGGCTCACTGGAACCAGAAGCTCGCAGCGCACTTACTGAAACGTCCACAACTGACGAAAGTGAAGCGGTTAGAAATACCGCCATATCTGCACTGAAATCCATTGAAAGCACCATTAGTTATTATCGCTTTGGTGAAACGATTTTCTTTGGCTTGAGCTTGGGTTCGGTACTTTTATTGTCCGCAATTGGCCTTGCCATTACCTTCGGCGTGATGGGGGTAATTAATATGGCGCATGGCGAGCTGATGATGATTGGCGCTTATTGCACTTGGGTTATTCAACAACTCTTCCCCAATCATATTTCATACAGTTTACTTCTGGCTGTGCCCACTGCTTTTATAGTCGCAGGCGCGGTGGGTGTTGCTATTGAACGTGGTGTAATTCGTTTCCTATATGGCAGACCTCTTGAAACCTTGCTCGCCACGTTTGGTTTGAGTTTGGTATTACAGCAAGCAGCACGAAGCCTTTTTTCGCCGCTCAATCGCGCGGTGAGTTTACCGGAATGGATGAGCGGTTCGCTCGTTATTAACCCCGTACTCTCTATTACCTATAACCGCTTATATATTTTAATTTTCGCGATTTTAATTTTCTTCATGCTCTTAATGATTTTGAAAAAAACGTCGCTCGGTTTAAAAGTTCGCGCCGTTTCGCAAAATAGAACCATGGCACGCGCTGTGGGTGTTCGTGCAAGCTGGGTGGATGCGCTTACCTTCGGTTTAGGTTCTGGCATTGCCGGTGTTGCCGGCGTTGCGCTTTCGCAATTAACCAATGTAGGCCCCAACCTTGGGCAAGCTTATATTATCGATTCCTTTATGGTGGTTGTGTTTGGCGGTGTGGGCAACTTGTGGGGAACACTTGTTGGTGCAATGGGCTTGGGTATTATCAATAAATTTTTGGAACCCTATGCTGGTGCGGTACTCGCTAAAGTGTTGGTGTTAGTGCTACTGATTTTATTTATCCAGAAAAAACCCAAAGGCATGTTTCCGCAAAAAGGCCGTGCGGCAGCGGATTAACCTTCTTGTGATTATTTGCCGGCTTACATTGAATTGAAATTTTTTGGGAATCGTCATCCTCGCGAAGCGGGGATGACGATTCCCTTGGATATAAGTTACGAGAGAATTGCATGCTAATAAAACGCTTATTATTAAACGACCGTGGCGGTGCTATTGTGCTGGCACTGATTGCTGCGATGATGGTGATTATCCCCATCCTCAATTTGGCAGTACCAACATCCTCGCCATTTCATGTTTCTACTTTTACCGTGACCTTACTCGGTAAATTTTTATGCTATGCCCTACTCGCGTTGTCGGTAGATTTAATTTGGGGTTACTGCGGAATTCTATCGCTCGGCCAAGGCGCGTTTTTTACGCTCGGCGGTTATGCCATGGGCATGTATCTCATGCGTCAAATCGGCGCGCGCGGTCAATACGGTAATGCTGAACTACCAGACTTCATGGTGTTTTTAAATTGGGATCATTTACCCTGGTATTGGCTGGGGTTTGACTCGTTTGCGTTTGCGATGTTGATGGTAATTGTTGTGCCCGGCTTGCTTGCCTTCGTATTCGGTTGGCTCGCATTTCGCTCACGCGTGACCGGTGTTTATTTTTCTATCATCACCCAAGCATTAACCTACGCCTTGATGCTTGCGTTCTTCCGCAACGAAATGGGCTTTGGTGGCAACAACGGTTTAACGGATTTTAAAGATATCTTAGGTCAACCGATTGCAGCAGATACCACGCGCATCGCCTTGTTTTTAAGCTCTGGTATTGCGCTTATAACCGCTTACATTGCCTGCCGTTATATTGTGACTTCACGCTTTGGTCGCATTGTGGTTTCAATTCGCGATGCCGAAAGTCGCACTCGTTTTTGCGGTTACAAAGTGGAATCTTACAAACTCTGGATATTTGTTTTTTCATCCATACTCGCGGGCATTGCCGGTGCGCTTTACGTTCCGCAAGTGGGAATTATTAACCCTGGCGAATTCTCACCACTGAACTCAATCGAACTTGTAGTGTGGGTTGCCACTGGCGGGCGCGGCACTTTATTTGGTGCAATTGTCGGCGCATTCTCAGTTAACTACGGTAAGACAATCTTCACGTCTTTCTCGCCCGAAACCTGGCTGTTCGCATTGGGTGCACTCTTTGTGATTGTCACTTTAGTCTTGCCCAAAGGCTTGGTGGGGCTATTTAATCGCCCGAAAAAATCTGAATCGGCGCACGAAGCCCTTGATAACGAAACTATTGATAAAGAAACTATTGATGAAGAAATCAGTGGAACTAAAACAAACTCTGCGGAGGCAAAATAATTATGAATATTCTTGCCCAGGCAAAACAAGCACTGCCCGTTAAAGACCCAGACTTCAGCAAAGTGCTCAATGGTTTTGGCTTAGAAAAAGATAACTTTGGCGCTCCGGTAGATACCAGCAAGCGTACGATTTTATACGTGGAAGGCATTACCGTTAGCTTTGATGGCTTCCGCGCGCTCAACAACCTAAACCTTTATGTTGATGAAGGCGAATTGCGCTGCATTATTGGCCCCAACGGTGCCGGTAAAACCACCATGATGGATGTGATTACCGGCAAAACCAAACCCGATGAAGGCACTGTTTATTTTGGCCAGCAAATTAATTTATTGGAATTATCCGAACACCAAATTGCACGCGGTGGAATTGGCCGTAAATTTCAAAAGCCCACTATTTTTGAAGCGCTTACCGTTTATGAAAATTTGGAGCTGGCGACTGCATCCAACAAAGCGGTGTGGTGGACGCTTACAAAATCGCTTTCGGGTGAACAAAAATTCCGCATTGATGAAGTACTTATCCAAATAGGCTTGAAAGAATTGCGTTACAAAAATGCAGGCGCACTCTCGCACGGGCAAAAGCAGTGGCTGGAAATAGGCATGCTATTAATGCAAAGCCCACGCGTGCTGTTAGTGGATGAACCTGTTGCAGGTATGACTGGCGAAGAAACCGAAAAAACCGCAGAGCTTTTATTATCTTTGGCAGGTAAGCATTCGGTCATCGTAGTTGAACACGATATGAAATTTGTCCGCTCTATCGCGCGCAAAGTCACCGTGTTGCACCAAGGTTCAGTATTAACCGAAGGCACTATGGATCAAGTACAAAATGATCCAAAAGTGATAGAAGTTTATTTAGGAGAATAATGGCTGTGCTACACATAAAAAATATCAATCAATACTACGGCCAAAGCCATATTCTGTGGGATCTATCGCTCAACCTTAAAGAAGGCACCTGCGGTTGCTTAATTGGCCGCAATGGCGTGGGCAAAACGACTTTACTTAAATGCATTACTGGCATTCTGCCTGTGCGCGATGGCGTTATTGAATTTAATGGCAACAACATCAACAAACTTTCCACCGAAGCTCGCGCTCGCGCCGGGATTGGTTTTGTGCCGCAAGGCCGTGAAATTTTCCCGCTGCTTACAGTAGAAGAGAACTTGAAAATCTCTTTAGGTGCTCGCAGCGATAAATTAAAAACAATTCCTGCGCAAATTTACGAGCTATTCCCCGTATTAAAAGAAATGAAATCCAGACGTGGCGGCGATTTATCCGGCGGCCAGCAACAACAACTTGCGATTGGCCGTGCACTGGTGCTCGACCCTAAATTATTAATTTTGGACGAACCCACCGAAGGTATTCAGCCAAATGTGGTTCGCGACATTGGCGATGTGATCCGCAAGCTTAACCGCGAACTCGGTTTAACCGTTTTGTTAGTTGAGCAAAAACTCCCCTTTGCCCGCCGCGTAGCCGATGATTTCTTTATTATGGAAAAAGGCAGCGTAGTCGCAACAGGGCCTATTGCTGAGTTACACGATGGTTTGGTGCAAAAGTATTTGAGCGTCTGAATAAACACTCCCTTTAACTTCCCCTCAGCCACACCCCCATTGAGCCACGTGCTCGATGGGCGATCTTGTTAACACCCCCCGCAGAGCCAATTTCCCGCGCTACATATCGCAAGAGATGTTATATACCTCTTGACTATAAGGTACCTTTGGGCGACCCTAGACGGGTGTAAAGACTGAGTTTTCACCAAGTCTTACCGTCATTTTATTAGCGACGATAAAAATAAGTGCTCTAGCCAGCTAATTTCATTAAAGTAGACCCCCCATCACATAAGAAGATATAACCAAAATGACTCAAGCGCCCATTCAAAAACTCTCCGTCACAGAGAAAGTTGGTTACAGCCTTGGCGACCTCGCCGCTAATTTGATTTTCCAAACATTATTAACCTTCCTCGCGTTCTTCTATACCGATGTGTATGGGATTTCAGCCGGTAAAGCCGCCACCATCATGGCGATAGGCGGTATGTTTGGAGCATTTTTCACCCCTGTGATGGGCATCATTGCCGACCGCACCTCTACTCGTTGGGGTAAGTTCAGGCCCTGGTTGTTATGGACGGCCATCCCCTTTGGCGCGGTTGCCTTGTTAGCATTCAGCACGCCAGATTTTGATGAGAATGGCAAAGTCATTTACGCCTTCGTCACCTACATTTTATTGTTAATCATTTATGCCGCGAACAACCTACCCTACTCTGCCCTGAGCGGCGTACTTACCAGCAGCATGGCAGACCGCAATAGCTTGTCGTCTTATCGCTTTGTTGCGGTAATGGTTGCGCAATTTATTATTCAGGTGCTGTTGTTGCCGCTGGTATTGATTTTGGGTGATGGCGATAAAGCTGTGGGCTTCCAAAACACCATGCTGCTCTTTTCCATCACCGGAACCATCTTTTTCCTAATCGCTTTTGCCACCACTAAAGAGCGAATTTTGCCCGTTATAGAAACACGCAATAGCGTGGGTCAAGATGTATCGGATCTATTAAGAAACCTGCCCTGGATAGTAATGCTAGCCGTAACCGTTCTCGTATTTGTGACCTTGGCACTGAAAGGCGGCATGTACATTTTCTACTTTAAGGACTATTTAAACGAAGCAGCGCTAGTGCAATTCCTACAAGACATTGGCTTCAACGGATTTATTGCAGGGCTCAACAGTGGCTTAACCAGTATTGGCCTTTCCGAATTCCAATGGCCGAAAGATGCACCCACCTCAGCGTTTAGTTTGTTCAATGGCGCTGGCATTATCATGATGATTATCGGTATAGGCTTTTCTAAAGGCTTGGCTGATAAATTTGGCAAGCGCAACGTATTCGCCAGTGCATTATTCGTCTCCACGTTGTTTGTTTTAGCGTTTAAATTCTTTCCCGACGATAGCATCGGTATCATCTTTATTTCGCAAATTCTGCACGGCTTTTTCTACGGCATAACCATTCCACTCTTGTGGGCGATGATTGCTGACGTAGCCGATTACTCCGAGTGGAAAAACAATCGTCGCGCAACAGCGATTGTATTCTCTGCCATGATTCTTGGCTTAAAAGCAGGTTTAACCATTGGTGGTTCGCTAGGTGCCGCATTGCTAGCGCACTACGGTTACGATGCATCCTTACCTGCACAAAACTCAGCCACCGTTGAAGGTATTAAAACGGCCGTGAGCGTATTTGCATCATTGCCCTTCTTTATCGCTTTTGGCTGTATGTTCCTCTACGCAATCAACAAGCCATTGGAAACGCAAATAGAAGCTGACTTAAATGCACGCCGTAAATCAGCGGGCAAATAATATTTAAATAGAAGTAGTGAGAAAATTTTATGTCTGAAGAATTTTTAGCACCAGAAGTTATCGCCGATTTAAAAGCCCGCGCCATTTCACAGCCGCTGGTAGAACACATTTATACCGCTGACCCATCCGCGCACGTGTTCAACGGCAAGCTTTATATTTATCCATCGCACGATATTGAAGCGGGCATTCCCTTCAATGACAACGGTGATCATTTCGGCATGGAGGATTACCACGTAATCTCTCTCGATTCGCCCGATAGCCCCGCAGTTGATAACGGCGTTGCATTACATGTTAAAGATGTACCTTGGGCGCAACGCCAAATGTGGGCTCCAGATGCCGCGCACAAAAATGGCAAATATTATTTATATTTCCCCGCAAAACGTGCAGACGGTATTTTCCAAATCGGCGTAGCGGTTAGCGATTCACCGGTTGGCCCATTCAAGGCCGAACCTGAGGCCATTAAAGGCAGCTACACCATAGACCCTGCAGTATTTGAAGATAACGATGGCAGTTATTACATGTACTTTGGTGGCATTTGGGGCGGCCAATTACAGAACTATCGCAACAATCAATATGATGCAAATCGCGGTGAACCTGCAGACAATGAGCCAGCACTCGGCCCCATCGTTGCGCGCTTAAGCGACGACATGAAAGAGCTCGCCGAAACCCCACGTGAGATTCAAATCCTCGACGAAAACGGTAAGCCATTGCTCGCGGGCGACCATGACCGTCGTTTCTTTGAAGCATCTTGGCTGCACAAATACAACGGCAAGTATTACTTCTCCTACTCCACCGGCAACACACACTTTTTGTGTTACGCCACTGGCGACAACCCTTACGGCCCATTCACCTACGGTGGCCGCATTATGGAGCCCGTGATCGGTTGGACTACGCACCACTCAATCGCCGAATACCAAGGCCAGTGGTACTTGTTCTATCACGATTCAGTGCTTTCAAAAGGCATCACCCACTTGCGCTCTGTGAAAATGACCCCATTAACTCACAATGCGGATGGCAGCATTCAAACCATTACCCCTTATCGCGATTAAGTTATAGGTGCCGCAGTTATCGGGAAATTAAATCTCGATCACTGCAGCGAATGGGAGTAGAATGCTGTCACTCGCTAGCTGATGAGTAGCGTTCGCAAGAACAGCTCAACCGTTAGCGACCGGGGGCGATATGGATTCGACGCTGGTAACAAAGTCCAAGGTGCATGTCGTGAGGGTAGCCAATCACGTTAATCCAAAGCTGCAAACTATACAGTTGCCAACGATGACAACTACGGTGCCCAATTAGCTGCGTAAGCAGCTTTTGAAAGCACTACCTAGTGGTTCGCCGCTAGCGGTCTCTAACAAGGTGCCAGTACCGCGTTAAAGCCCGTCATATAGAACTGGATCGCGGTGAAGCCTGCCTGGGGTGGATCAGCTAAAACTTATCAGGATCGCTTCTTTCGTCCCGCCCGCTGGGCTGTAAGAGGTTAAATCAATAGGCGGTTCTAAACATGTAGAGCTGCGGATAGAGTGCTGACGGACGGGGGTTCAACTCCCCCCGCCTCCACCAAAAAACAAAAAACCCGATCAGAAATGATCGGGTTTTTTATTTTTTGTTAGAATTCAATACTCATGGACTTACCTCTAACATCACTAGAAGACCTTGAAGCGGCAAGGGACGGAAATGACATATTGAGCAATATACTAACAATTTAACAAGCTAATGATGCAACTAGTAATGTAGGAAATTTTAACTCATCCTTATACGACAAGATGTAAACCAAGTAATAACTAATCGCTTACGATTGCAACCTTTTCAAATATTGTTTTATCTCCGACAATCGTTTAAAAAACAAACAAACAAGAACATATATAAGCCCTCCAACTGCTCCGTAAATGAGAAAGTTATTGAAGACAGAAAATAAATCTGAGCTAGATAAAAGTAATACTGTACTCGCAGATATAGATACAGCAACAATAAAACTAATTAACATTAAGAATATTTTTTGTGAAAAATAACGTTTATTTAGCTGAAGATAATGAGCACTTAACCTATCTGCTACAAACTTATGCTTGTTTTCAATATTTTCCCACTGAGACTCAATTTCAAGCTTAATTGCTTCTAATGAGCTTCTTTGATTCCGAATGAGTAAAGACATCAGAAAACCAAAAATCAATGCACCGAGCCATAAAGAGATATTTTTAACAGTTAGAGAATTTGTTTTTTCCATCTGACTTCCGACAAGAACCAAGGCAACAGGGACCGCAAGAAGTTGATTCTGAATATCAGAAATTATTTTATTTAGTTTAATTGTAAGCTCCAACTTTTCACTTTCAAACTTATTTTTAATTTTATCAAATGAAAATTCGGAAACATAAAGCTGGTAGTTAGCATTTACTCTTTCTAAAAACTCAGAAAATCTTCTAATCAAGCAAGAAAGGGTAAGCCGATCAATTTCATTATTCTTTAACATTTCAAGCAAGACACCTTTTATTATCGTCGATTTTTGCTCCTTATGAATTTCAGCCTCCACAAAATCAGTTACAAACTTATCCAACCCATCAAGATATAAAAGATCCTCTTTCGTATAACAAAGTGAAAGTTCTAACTTTTCCCCGTGAAGAAAAATAGCTTTCGGAATATCAATCATTGCATGATCAGCAATGCTTATAAGAGTAGATGCAAATTTAGCAACCAAAAAATAATTTCTTATTTCATCTGGAATTTCATCACTCTTAGCTAAAACAAATAAATCTACTTCCGCAAGATAAAATGTTTTTGGAGGTGAAATTAAACGGCTAGGCGCGACAAGCAAATCTTCCATTGATAATGCAAAAAGTGCATTTTTATCTGTAGGAAGATTAAATTCCACGATGAAGTTCCCATCGTTACTTGATACCAATAATCCAAAATTTGTAAGACTACTCTTATATTCAAAATATACATCTTCTGATAACGCTCCCTTGACCACACGAGCATGAACACTTTTATCTTCAAGGCTACGATAAACTGCTACGGCAAGTTCTAGTTTATTCATCAACTTCGTCCGCACCTTTAATTTTCTTCATCTCTTCTACTAAATCAGGAGGTGGATTTTTAATAAAAATCGCATTTCTATCTGGATCGTAATACACGCGCTCAGAGTATATGTCGTCAATCTCAAATCCCAAACTTATCGAACCAAATTTTTTGCTCAACCGCATCAAACTTTTAAAACTACTTGGGTTGGGCGAAAAAGTTTCACTTACCTCATACTCGTTTTCTCTAATAAACGTTACAAAATCTTCTGGATTTTGATCATCAAGCATAGCAGACAAAGAAGTTACGTTGACTGGCTGATCATTATCCTTTTTTTCCTGACAATAATCGTACATTGTTGAACGCACCAGTTGCCTCCTTGCCGAATCAAATTCTTTATGATCACAATAATCATTTAAAGCCTTAAGAGCGACGTCAGTATTATACTTCGCATCGGTGTACTCTAAACATGACAAAGCTGATCTAAAATAAGCCGACGATTCAGAATCGTTGCCGGTGCCCCTTTTTATAAACGATAAATAAGGCTGCTGATTACTCTGCCATTTTTGTATATCAATTCTGGCAGCTTCTCTTAAATTACTTATATCGAAAAAAACAGAATCATTTAAATCCAATGTGTTTTCATCAATACCTACACCTTCTTTTAATTTTAATACAGCAATCAAAACCCATTCGCGGCCATTATTGGTGTACTTAAAGAAAATAGGATAGCTAGTAGTCGTGAATCGCTGCCCTGACATTTTCTCCGCTATGACAGAAATAGTTTTGCGGGAAAAGTCAATAAAGCTGTCAGTATGGTTAATATGATCGTAGAGAAATTTAGGGAAACGATGCGTATCGAAGTCAGTGCCTAAAATGCCATATCCATTGCTAAGCTTTCCATAGAGCTTAAGTACGTCACACCCCAGCTTTTTAACCCGTTCATCTATGTTCAAAAGAGCATCCCTTGGCTTTATTTGGACGCTGTTTGACCCAGATGTATCCTTAGCTTTAATAACCCTATGTATTATTGATTCTTGAATTTCCAAAGTTTCTCTCCATGTATACAGACAGTGAATATTAAAGCCCGAAGGATAATGCAGCTTAATTTTTTTCTTATCGCTTTTATTGTCAAAACAGCTAGTATCATAGCCTATAGGAGATAAATGTCGAAAGAGTCTCGCATTTACTGCAATAATTAGAGCAGGAGTAAAATTATACAATCACAAATACAAACGATCTTTCACTCAAACCCGGACACCCAATAAAACCAAATATTGATTAACTCCATGACCAAAACCTACCAACCACCACACAGCATCACCCCAGCCATTATTCACTTGATTGCTAAAATTAGTGAAGCTTTGGGTCGTCTGTCGGTTTTGGAGCATGAAAAAAATCTTCGGCTTCGTCGCGCGAATCGTATTCGTACTATTCAAGGTTCATTGGCCATTGAAGGTAATACGCTTAGCGAAGAACAAATCACCGCAATTCTGGAAGGCAAACGTGTTATAGCACCTCCTAAAGAAATTCAGGAAGTGCGCAATGCAATAAAAGCCTATGAACAGTTTGAGGCTTGGCAAGCTGCTAATGAAAAACATTTATTAAATGCCCACAGTGTTTTAATGACTGGCCTTGTAGATGATGCAGGCGCTTACCGCAGAGGTAATGTGGGTGTAATGAATGGTGAGCAAGTGGTGCATATGGCACCACCGGCGAATCGTATTAAAAATCTTATGGGGGATTTATTGGGTTGGCTTGCCGCTACTGAACAACACCCATTAATTGCCAGCTCTATTTTCCATTATGAATTCGAATTTATTCACCCATTCAGCGATGGTAATGGCCGTATGGGGCGGCTGTGGCAGACGTTAATTCTCAGCCAGTGGAACCCGCTGTTTGTAAATATTCCGGTAGAAAGTATGGTGCATGAACACCAGAGAGATTATTACCGCGCGATAAATTCCAGTACCGCCAAAACAGACTCAGCGCCTTTTATTGAGTTTATGCTGACGATGATCTTAAACACTATTGAATCACCTAACTCTTTAAGCATCTCTCAAACCACCCCCCAAGTCGCCCCTCAAGTCACCCCCCAAGTCAAAGAATTGCTTCTTGCGCTCAAAAACGAAATGAGCCGCGATGATTTGCAAAGCGCTTTAGGGTTGCAAGATCGAAAATCGTTTAGTGAGCGTTACCTGAAACCTGCACTGAGTGCAGGTTTGATTGAAATGACTATTCCTGATAAACCTAACAGCCGTTTGCAAAAATATCGGTTAACGCAGAAAGGTAGAATCTAAAATTTCTTGCAATTGCAGTAATCAGCTACGTTGAGCTAGACAAGATTTCGGTAAGCCGTTCTAGCGACGCTGGTTTGGTCAAGTGATAGTCAAAGCCTACCGCGATTGCTTGTGCTTTATCAGTCTCGGCGCCACGTCCTGTTAGTGCAACAAAACGAGTGTGTTTCAGGTTCGCCATTTTCCGCATCTCGACCGCGACTTCGTACCCGGACATATCAGGCAGGCCGATATCCAGAAATACGATGTCCGGTAAAACATCTGCTGCGAGTGCCAGCGCTTCTTTCCCGGTCGCCGCCACGTATCCCGTATGACCGCAGTACTCCATTAACATCGATAGCGTTTCGGCACCGTCGCGATTGTCGTCGACAATCAAAATACGTAAAGATGTTGCACTCTCGGTTTGAGTGCCCGTCTCGATATTTTGGGAGATCTGTGCCGTCACAACGCGAGGTAAACGAATAGTGAAGGTACTGCCTTTTCCTTTGCCAGGACTGCTAACAGCAACAGAACCATCGTGCAAATCAACCAACCGTTTAACCAAATGCAGGCCAATTCCTAAACCGCCCTGCGCGCGATCAACTTCAGTTTGAATTTGTGAAAACAGTTCGAACACCGAGGACAAGGCTTCCGTCGATAAACCAATACCGTTGTCTTTCACGGTCAAGACCGCAACGTCGCCTTCTGCAAACGCAGTTAACTCAATCTTGCCACCATTAAGCGTGTATTTGGCGGCGTTGTTTAAGACGTTACTGAGCACCTGAGTAATGCGGTGCGGATCTGCATCAATCGTAAGATCTTGATCGCGCACATCGACGATCAATTCGTGTTGATTTGCTTCGATTAGCGGCATGCTGATTTCTACTGCATTCGTCAGAACGGTTTTCAGCGCAACGCGCTCTTTTTTCAGCTTGATCTTTCCTTTGGTAATCCGCGCGATATCGAGCAGATCGTCGACCAAATGCGTCAGGTGATTCACCTGTCGATCCATCATTTGATGGATGTTGTTATTGGCCGATGTCGACAGGCGCATGATCTCAAGACCATTGCGGATTGGCGCCAAAGGATTGCGTAATTCGTGCGCCAAGGTAACCAGAAATTCATTCTGTCGCTGGTTCACTTCGGTCAGATCGTTCGCGAGTACTTTAAGCGCTTCCTTGGTCACGCGCTCATCATGTACATCCACAACAGTCCCGACAAAGCCGGTGACTATACCCTTGTCATGCAACGGAGCACCTGAATCTACCGCCCAGCGGTAGTCGCCGTTGGCATGTCGTAGTCGGTAAATAATATTAAAAGGATGGAGCGATTGTTGCGCCGATAAAAACGTCTCGCGAGTATGCGGTTGATCATCCGGATGAACGTTATCGATCCAGCCGAAACCTAAATCCAACTCGGTATTGCGACCAGTGACTTCGCCCCACCGCTTACTCAGATAGGTGCAATAACCGGTCGCATCACAGGTCCAGATGATTGCCGTTGAGGCATCAACCAGCGAGCGAAAGTATTTCTCACTTAATGCCAGCTCGGACTGCGCTGCCTGACGACGGCGTGCCGAATCAACTTGATATTTGACGCGACTAAGCAATTCATTGGCAGAAAACGGCTTGACCAGATAGTCGTCAGCACCGGCAGCCAAACCTTCGATCTTGGCTTCTTCGCCAGCACGCGCCGATAGCAGGATGATCGGAACATCTTTGATGGCTTCGTTGTTTCTGACTTTTTCAATCATGCCGAAACCGTCCAGCACCGGCATCATCACGTCGCTAACGACCAAATCCGGTCGCTCACGGCAGATCGCCTGATAGGCGGCCTCGCCGTCGCCGCAGGTTTCGACCAACGCATAATTTTCCATCAGCCGTTTCAGATAACCGCGCATATCGCTGTTGTCGTCTGCCAACAGAATACGAATTGGCTTCTCGTCGCCGATGGTTGATTGCGCGACGAAGCGCGACGGTAATCCTTCTACATCCTGTTGCGCCTCGGGCAACCAGCTCAGCGCTTCCTGGATATACGAAGTGCCCAAGGTGTCTGCTGGAGCCGTGATAACGGCGTCGCCTTGCAAAGTGGCATTGGCAAGATCGGCTGACGGCACATGCGCCGTGCCGAAGGGAACCTCAACGTAAAAGGTTGACCCTGTGCCTGGCTCACTGGTAACGCCGATTTTTCCTTTGTGCAGCTTGACCAACTCCTGGATCATCGCCAAGCCGATACCGGTACCTTCGTAGGTACGACCTTTTGAGTTTTCAATCCGATGGAAACGCTCAAATACACGCGGCAATTCTTCCGCAGCGATGCCGGAGCCGGTGTCATTAATTTCCAGTCGGGCAAAGCCGTCGACGCGCTTCAGCGTGACGCCAATGCTGCCGCTAAAAGTAAATTTGAATGCATTGGACAGCAGGTTGAAAACGATTTTTTCCCACATGTCTCGATCAATATAGACTGGCTCGCCAAGATCGGTGACGGTGACGTCATAACGCAGCCCGGCCTTTTCTATGGCCGAGCGAAATACGCCGCTCAAATCTTCAGTGAGCTGCGTTAGATTGGTCGAAGCAAAATTGCCCTTGGCGCGGCCTGCTTCAATACGCGAGAAATCGAGTAGCGCGTTGACAAGCTTTAGCAGCCGCAGTGAATTACGATGAGTGACTTCCAGGCGTTTGCGCTGCGCGTCGCCAAGTGGTTCGTCTGTGTCGGCCAGAGCATCTTCCAAGGGGCCGACCATGAGCGTGAGCGGCGTGCGGAATTCGTGCGAGACATTGGAGAAAAATGCGGTTTTGGCGCGATCAATCTCGGCCAGCTCCTCCGCCTTGCGTTGCTCATGTTGATAGGCGACGACGTTGGCGACTGACGTGCTTACCGCATTCGACAGTAATGCATAAAAATCCGAATATTCGGCATCGAGCGCACGCCGCGCACTGACACCCGCGATGAGAAAGCCGAAAGGTCGCTCAGAGCCGACGACCATGATCGGCAGCATCAACGCGCTCGATGGTATCTCGGGATATGGGCCAGAGGGCTCATTGCCGAAACGCGTCAGAAGGTCGTTTACCTCGGTAATCGTTAGCGACTGGATTGCCTTATCAAAAGGCCAGCCGTCGGCATCGCCTGATTCAATCTTGTCCAGTTCAACCGATTGGGGCGCCATCCTTGCGTCGCTGCTGAGCCCGGCAACCCCCATGCGCTGCAGCGTATTGCCGTTCAGTTGATAAAACAGAACGAAGGGTAAATCGAGTTCCATCGACTCGTAACGCTGCGTCAACCCTTGGCACAACTCTTCGATAGACAGGCTTTTGGCGATGGCGGCCGACACGTCACGTAGCACCGCGGTACGACGCGCACCGAGCACCTTGTCTGTCGTTTCTGAAATCGGGTGAAAGACACCGCCCACTTCGCCTGACTCGACACCGATCGGCGAAAAAGAGAAGGTCATGAACGCCTCTTCCAAATAACCATAACGATCAAGAAACATACGTTGATCGCGAATGTACGTACCTTCGCCTTCATGCGCGCGATCAAATGCATCGCCAACCACAGGCAATGCGGTGGCCCAACAGATTTTGAAGTTTTGACCGATCGCTTCCGGGTGCTTGGGACCGCAAATGGGACGATAGGCGTCGTTGTATATTTGAATATCTTCCGGCCCCCATGCAATCAGGATCGGGAAGGTCGACGACAAACATAAGCTGACAGCCGTACGCAGGCTCTGCGGCCATTCGTCGATAGGCCCCAACGGCGTCTTCGACCAATCTTTTGATCGAATGAGCTCGCCTGCTTCGCCGCCGCCCGTTAACCAATTCATTTTTTGCTGCAAACTCACAAGTTACTCCGTTTTGGGTTGGGCATCGGCACTAGCAAACTTCTTATGAAGGAGACAAGTTGGGAATAGCGGCGAAGTCGAGGCGGATTGTTATTAAAGGGGAATTCTGACTGAAGCTAGCCAACTTTGCAGTAAACAAATGCGGTTAAACCAATACTAGGGATAGCAATGACTTTTATTGTGAGGCGAGGCGGTTTTTTATTACACACTTTCGCTGCATTTTGGTTGGAGTGTAATAACGTGTATGTGTGCAGCGTTTAATCCGGTGTTGTGGTTCCCTACTTCGCCACTTTAGCCCAGGCGTAAACGCCGCCCGGCATTTTGACCCACGCAAAACTGCCAAACTTACCTAAGGTTGGCAATTTATCGCCCGCAGAAAAATTACCGACAACGGGTGCGGTGTCCTCGGGCAAATAAAAAGCCACGTAATTTTCAGTGAGCGTTAATAGCGATTCGGGCGGCATCTGCGTCAAACTCCGCGCAATAAATCCTTTGGTGCCCTCGCCTGTGGTAACCCGTAACCAATCCCCGGCGACCGAATCTACTTGTACTAATTCCGCGCGCATCAAAGAAGCGACGCTGGTGGTTTTTAGGGAAGGGCCGCTACGCAGATTTGTTTTCTCTGTTTTAACAGACAACCAACGCGGCGCCAGTTCAACGCGGGGCGGAACGTAAGTAGTTACCGATTTTTTTCGGCCAACCAGCGGCAAAGGATCAACCGCGCCCTGCGCGAATTTGTAGATTCCAAAATGCAAATGCGGGTTAGTAGTGACTGCATTTCCGGTATTACCGACGGTGCCGAGAATTTCTCCACGCATGACACGGCTGCCAGGTGACACTGCGATTGAATCGAGATGCGCATAATAAAATGAACGCTGGTCGCCACTGACCCACACATTTTTTCCACCCCTTGTTGTATTCCCCACCCGGGTCACCTGACCTGCTTCAGCCGCAATGACCGGCGTGCCACGCGGTGCAAAAATATCGATGCCATCATGCCGTCTCGCACCACCATCGCGATCAACACCAAACACACTCTGCACCGTATTTTCGCGCTCGGTATCAACAGGAAAGCCATAACGTAGCGGTGAGTTTATGGCGATATCCATTAAGCCTTGCGCAGCATGCGATGGTTGTATGCGCACCAAGTAATGGCCAGTATGTTCAGCCGCTATTTTGAGTTGTTGTTCCTTCACCGCCATGCTGCCAATACGTGTTGGTTCGGTTGCTGCGTCCTTTACATAAAACACATCGACGAAAACCTCGGCGCGCGTATTGATTGATGGAAAAATATTGACCTGGATAAGCTCATCCGTTTTAAGATCAAACGTAAATGTGATGGGTTGTACGTAGTCAGCTTCAAACAGGCGTCGCTCGCTGTAGGGCAAAGATATTGGTAACGGCGCAGTTAAGGATTCTTCCGCTTCCATCTTCCAACGCTCGGCGGTGGCTTTGAGATTTTCGCGCAGCAACGCGGAGTAATAAGAATCGTGCGGCGACAGCAGCACTTGGTCTTTAAAGTACAGCGCGACTACACCGAGAAGCACAATCAATATCATCAGAGCATATTTCATGCTGATTATGACTGCGTGATAAAGAATTAATTCACCCGCAACGCTAGCACCAACCTTCACCGATTGGTTTCACTGGTTGTAAATATCCCTACTGACTGGAAGTACGGCGCATGAACACCAGAGAGAAAAATGCTAGCAATGCAAAAAACAGACTTATCGCCCTTTATTGAATGTATGCTAACGATGATTTGCAAAACGTTTTAGGATTGCAAGATCGAAAATCGTTTAGTGAGCGTTACCTGAAACCTGCACATTCAATAATCAGCAATGCACCTTTGCATCAACTATATACATATTTATTCCTCAAGGCGTTCAGCTGCCTATAGATCATCAAGCTATAAATAGATTTTCTATTAAGCCTCTCTCCTAGAAAATTTATAAAAAGAATAACGTTAGTCTTATAAGAGTTGATCTACATCAAGCTGGCCGTATGCATATTTGCAATATTGGTAGTGCACACAAACACAAAACAGTATTGGCTGTAATAGGGGAAAGTCGTATGCAGGCCAATAGCAATAAATTTCTTTCCAAACGCCGCGAATTAGCAGAGCGCGAATGGGCGCGCTTAAAAGCTAACGATTCGCTTGAGTGCCGCAACTGCCATCATGTGGAATCTATGGACTTCACCTTACAATCGCCGCGCGCTCAAGCCATGCACTCCACCCTACTCGCCAGTGGTGAAAAAACCTGTATCGACTGCCACAAGGGAATCGCACATCACTTGCCCGATATGGAAGGTGTTCCAATGATCACCCAGTTACAGCACGATCAAATATTGTTAAAGACCTTGCAGCCTTTTGAGCGCTACATCATGCAAGACTTATATGTTTTAAATTGAGATTGAACTATGTCGAATGTTTCACGATTTACTGCTTTGCTCGCGTCCCCCTTCAGACCATTTTTTTTATTAACCGGAATTTATGGCGTCGTAACCGTATTGGGCTGGATGAGTTATTTATTCGGTGGAATTCCTTTACCACTCGGTTTATCTCCAATGCATTGGCACGGCCATGAAATGTTATTTGGTTTGGCTACTGCCGCTATTGCTGGCTTCCTGCTCACCGCTATGCCTAATTGGACGGGGGCAACACCACTTAAAGGCGCAGGCCTGTTAGCACTAATTGCATTGTGGATAGCCGGGCGAGTAGTTATGTGGACAGCAAGCTGGTGGCCAATCTGGTGTGTTGCACTGCTTGATTTATTATTTTTGCCCGTGATGGCCATTTACGTGGGTAGTGTGTTGCTGCGTTACGGCAATAAAAAAAATCTCGTAATGGCAGGTATATTAATTGTTCTTGCATTCGCAAATGTCATGATGCATTGGGGATTCATCACTGGCAGCATAACGTGGCTTCTGGCAGGCGAATTACTTGCCTTCAATGTAATTACACTCATGATGGTTATTATTGGTGGCCGTATTATTCCGCTGTTTACGGCGAATTGGTTGCGCAATAACGGGCTGCGCGCGGAAGACGTGAAGTCACCCAATGCGATTGAACGAACAGCATTAATCACAACGGCATTAATGCTACCTGCCGATTTTTTTAATACTATTTTTTCTACTATTACTCCCTGGGTCTCCGGTGGCCTCGCCGGTGTTGCCGCCATCGCGCATTCGTTACGCTTAATTGGCT
>Ga0247803_1000224_pt1 | contig 33164 bp, 28 predicted proteins | sample UWRJL014104B1_FD_180928 | JGI IMG/M metagenome (GOLD analysis project Ga0247803, IMG submission 180928) | Plant litter microbial communities from Arlington Agricultural Research Station in Wisconsin, United States - UWRJ-L014-104B-1 | ecosystem: Environmental > Terrestrial > Plant litter >... | reverse complement strand
GCAGGTATATGTGAATGGCAGAACCATCAAAGAAATCGAGAAAATATTGATCGGTAAATTTGCCAAATTCATTCCCGGTCTTCTGGGAACTGGAGGAGAATCTGCCAAGACCAAATTAATGGTAACGCTTACGGAAGTGAGGACGGTAAAAGTTTTTGTAACCGGTGAAGTTATTAACCCGGGAACGTATGAACTGTCTTCCCTTGCCTCGGCATTCAATGCATTGTATCAGGCAGGTGGACCTAACGAAATAGGATCATTCCGCGATGTACGGGTTATCAGAGAAGGTAAAGTTATTTCTCACCTGGACATATATGATTTCCTGACAAATGGCAAAATTGACGGAGATATACGCGTACAGGATAACGACAATATCAAAGTAGGTTACTATTCCAAAAGGGTTGAAATAACGGGACTGGTTAAAAGACCAGGTATTTATGAACTTTTACCGGAAGAAAAATTACAGGACGTAATCAATTATGCAGGTGGATTTGATGATCAGGCTTACAGAGGCTTATTAAAATTACAACGCATTACCTCCAAAGAGAGAAGGATATTCGACATTTCGGAGGATCAGTTTAGTACATTTGAGCTGACTACCGGAGATAATATCAATGTAGAGACCGTTCTTGACCGTGTGGCAAACATCGTAACCGTAAGCGGCGCGGTAATGCGCCCGGGAGATTATTCCCTGGACAGCAGCCCGTCCCTGAAGAAGCTGATCGATAATGCACAAGGGTTAAGAGAAGATGCTTTTCTTGGCCGCATCAGTGTGTTAAGAACCCGTGAGGATCTGACCATCGAAAGTATTCCCTTCAATTACGCTGATGTACTTAACAACATCGTTCCGGATCTTATGCTTACACGTTTGGATCAGGTTGTTGTGCCTTCCAAATTTGACATGGCGGAAACTGCATTTGTGCAAGTGGAAGGTGAGGTCAACAACCCCAAGTTTGGTGAAAATGACGGTAAATTCCCATACACGACGAATATGACCCTAGAAGATCTGTTGTTACAGGCAGGAGGTCTGAAAGAATCAGCTTATTCTACGGAAGTCGAGGTGATACGTCGTAAAAGAAACAGTCCGGCAGGAGCTGCTAATGCACAAATTTCGGAGGTTATCAAGTTCAATATCAACAGGGACCTTTCGCTTAACAGCAAGGAAAGTAAATTTGTAATGTTGCCTTTTGATCAGGTCATTGTCCGCAGATCACCCAACTATGTTGAACAGCAGGCTGTATTTCTGGAAGGGGAAGTTTTGATCCCGGGTTCTTACAGCATTATCAACAAAAATGATAAAATCAGCGACGTTATTAAAAGAGCAGGTGGGTTGACCGAGCTGGCATATCCCGAAGGAGCTACACTTCTCAGAAGATCAATCGTGAACAGCCTTCAGGAACCTACCAATTATGTAGCCGAACAGGCAGTTGCTGAAAGTATTAAAAGTGGAACAATCACCGGCGACCAGCCTAATGTAAAGGAAGAGTCAATCGGTATTAAATTGAAGACAATTCTTAAAGACCCGGGATCTTTTGAAGATCTGATTATTCAGGAAGGAGATATCATCCGTATTCCAAAACGTCTGGAAACTGTTCAGGTTGTTGGAGCAGTATTGTATCCAACCACTGTGAAATATGGCAAAGGAATGACCTTTACTGATTACATCTCGCAATCGGGAGGTTTTACCACGCAGTCATTGAGAAAAAGTTCTTACATAAAATATCCAAATGGAAATGTTGACCGGACACGAAGATTTCTTTTCTTCAACGTCTATCCAAAAGTTGAACCGGGTTCCGAGTTGTACATTCCGAGAAGACCTGCTCCGGCTCTTAATCCACAACAAACTATTTCCACAGCCACAGGGTTACTTGGCTCATTGATGGGATTAATCGTTACAGTTCTTGCATTCCGTTCAATAAGATAATCAATATGTCGAATACTGTTCAACCAGTTCCTGAGGATCAACTTAGTCCAAGGGAAGTTATAAATAAAATTCTTGACGTAAAGAATGCCCTGTTGAGAAACTGGGTGTTTCTGATACTCTGCCCAGCGATTGGCTTTGGAATCGGTTATGCCATGGATGCTTACCTGAAAACACCAAGCCAGTATACGGCAGATGTTGTGTTTAATTTGGGCGGAAGCGGCTCCGGAGGCGGAGGAATGGGCGACGTTGCAGGGCTTTTAGGATTGGGCAATGCGCCGGATGCCAATATTTTTACCGGAGATAACTTCTTCTACTTTGTAAGATCCAGACCAGTTATTGAAAGGAACTTAATGAAAGAAGTGAATATCCGCGGACAAAAAGTGATTCTTGCCAATTTCTATATTGACTCCAGCGGAATTAAGGACAAGGAATGGAAAGATCAGCCCGACTATCAGAATTTCCATTTCACATCCAGAAGACTTGACTCTCTTGATATGAAAACGAGAGTAGCTTTAAACCAGATCGTTATTAAAGTAACTGCCGTGACCGAAATTGGGCCGCTTGAAAGAAAATCTTCATTTACCAAAATTTCGACCATGATGGAAAATGAAACGCTGGCTGCTTTATGGGTGACAACCCTGCTTAAAACAGTGGAAGAAATGTACACCGAAAACCAAACTCAAAAATCAAGAAAAGCCCTAAGAATGTATCAGAATCGCGCTGATTCGCTGGGCCGAGTTTTGGGCAGAACGGAATACAGTCTTGCAAAAGAAATGGATATGACTACGCTCGTACTTGCACCGGAAGCAAAAGTGTCAACCAACAAAATGGAGCGTAAATCTAATTTTGTGATGCAGCTTTATCAGGAATCCCTGGCTAATGTGGAAAGGATGAAAAGTTCGCTGGTGCGTGAAGCGCCATTGTTTACAGAAATTGAAGGGGTAAAGATACCTCTGGACGTAAAATCAGAAGATCAGAAAAGAGCAAAAATTGGTGCGTTAACCGGTTTATTCGTCGCCCTTGTACTAACTTACCTGAGGGCAATATTTTCTTCTGCAAGCAAACCATCCAAGGATTAACAAAATATGCAGTATACAACTACGATCAAGGCCGGTGGATCTGAAAAAGATTACTGGAAAGAACTTTGGCTGAACAGGCAGTTACTATGGATCTTGTCCAAAAGGGATATATCCGTCAGATATAAACAAACACTTCTTGGAGTGGCATGGAGTGTTTTGAGACCGCTGATGACGATGGTCATTATGGTTTTTGTTTTTAGTCTGGTCGCAAAACTGGAAGGAGATCCCGGAATCCCTTATCCGCTAATGGTTCTTGCCGGAATAACCATCTGGACATTTTTTGCCAACACTTTTACTCAGATCAGCAACAGTATTTTAATAAACTCGAATCTGGTATCCAAAGTTTATTTTCCAAGGCTGCTTATGCCATTAAGCTCCGTAGCGGTTGGTTTGGTAGACTTTATGATTTCCTTTACAATTTTCCTTATATTCACAGTATTATCAGGCTATCCTCTAAGCTGGAATATTTTATATCTCCCTGCATTTGTTATATTAACTTTTGTAATATCGCTCGGGTTCGGTCTGTTTTTCGCCGTGCTCAACGTAAGGTTCCGGGATATAGGTCAGCTTATTCCATTTATAATTCAGGTAGGTTTTTATATTTGCCCCATTGCATACACCAGCAGATTGGTTCATGGGCAATGGTTTGAAAAATATTATAAATTGAATCCGATTGTAGGAATAATTGACGGATTTAAGTGGTGTTTGTTGGGTGACAAGGCTTATTTCGACGTGCAAAGCCTGTACTCAACTATCGTAATCTCATTTTTCATATTGATATTGTCTGTGCTTTATTTCCGTAAAAAGGAAAATACGTTCGTTGATCATATCTGAAATAGCTATTTTTGTAAATGCCTGTAATTGTAGCTGAAAATATCAGTAAGAAATATATCATAGATCACCAGAGAAAGGGTGGTTCTCCGAGCATTCGCGACATTGTTAACGAAACGGTTGACAAAGTGTTTTCGCGAAAAGGAAAGAATTCGGATTTTGCAGAAAAAGAAGAATTTTGGGCATTGAAAGATGTAAATTTTTCAATTGACCAGGGTGACAGGATTGGAATAGTAGGACACAATGGTGCCGGAAAATCTACGCTTCTCAAAATACTCAGCCGTATTACGGAACCCTCCACGGGTCAAATTAAAATTGAAGGCCGAATCGCCAGCTTACTTGAAGTTGGCACGGGCTTCCACCCGGAGTTAACAGGACGGGAGAACATATTTCTCAACGGAGCAATTCTGGGGATGGCTAAAAATGAAATTAAACAATCATTTGACGCCATAGTAGATTTTGCAGGTGTAGAGAAATTTTTAGATACACCGGTGAAACGCTACTCTTCAGGTATGTATGTGAGGCTCGGCTTTGCAATCGCTGCGCACTTAAATCCTGAAATACTGATTGTGGATGAAGTATTGGCCGTAGGTGATACCGAATTCCAGAAAAAGTGCCTTGGTAAAATGAGGGACGTCTCGGAAAGCGGAAGAACACTGATTTTTGTAAGTCATAATTTAACCGCAATTCAGGCGCTTTGTAATAAATCATTCTACTTTGAGAAAGGCCGGCTGATTGACCAGGGAGAAACAACACATATCGTTACAAACTACCTGAGCAAGGTCTCACATAAATCCCTTGAAAAACATTGGGATAATATTGACCAGGCTCCGGGAAGTGACCAGGTAAGGGTTAAAAGTTTCAGGCTTTTACCCGAATATCAGGATAACCTTTCGCATATCGATGTGAGAACTCCGATGCATTTCCAGTTCGAATTCTGGAATCTGGAGGAAGGTGCTAACCTGAATTTGAGTATGCATCTTTACACCTTCACCGGCGAATGTATATTTAATGTAGGAACCCAGTCCGAACCTTTTGCGAAAGGGCTGGTTACAGGGACCTGTGAAATCCCCGGTAATTTCCTTAATGATGGCTCGTATGTCGTTTCCATGATGATTGTTAAAGATACCAGCACGGTACTTTATAACATGGAAGAAGCCCTGATTTTTGATATAGAGGATTTTCGTGAAAATGTGACCTGGTACGGTAAATGGCCTGGTTACATCCGCCCTCAACTTAATTTTTCCATTCGCCAAACTGAACACGTAGTGAATGATTAACGTCACTAAAACTTTTTTACCTGATCAGGAAAAATACCTCCAATATGTTCGTGAAATCTGGGAACGCGGGTATCTCACCAACAATGGTCCTCTGTTAAAACAACTCGAATCGGAATTAAAGGAATACCTCGGAGTTGATTATCTTTATTTTTGTGGAAACGGTACCATCGTTTTACAAATTGCAATTAAGGCGCTTGAAATTACGGGAGAAGTAATCACGACTCCGTTTTCTTACTGTGCTACTTCAAATGCGATATTGTGGGAACATTGTACGCCGATTTTTGTTGATATAGACCCGAAGACTTTTAATATCAATCCTGATTTAATAGAAGCTTCTATCACGTCTTCAACCACAGCCATACTTGCAACACATGTTTATGGCAATCCATGCGATGTGGAAAAAATTGAACAGATAGCAAAAAAGCACAATCTGAAAGTCGTTTATGACGCGGCTCACGCATTTGGTGTTAAATACAAGAACCGATCTTTGCTGTCCTTCGGTGATCTAAGCACGTGCAGTTTCCATGCAACCAAGGTATTTCATACGATCGAAGGCGGCGCCTTGGTCTCGAATCATCCTGAACTGGATAATAAACTGAACCTGCTTCGTGCATTTGGGCATAAGGGCGATGAATCGTACCAATTTGCAGGAATTAACGGCAAAAATTCCGAATTTCATGCAGCCATGGGATTGTGTACGCTTCCGCACGTTCCGGAAATAATCTCGGCAAGAAAGGAAGTATTTGATGTTTATGACGATTTGTTAAACTGGGAAATTCTGGAAAAACCTGTCATGGCGGAAGATATTGAGTACAATTATGCTTATTATCCCCTTGTCTTCCCTTCCGAGGAAATCCTGAAAAATGTAATGGAAGCCTTACGGTTGGAAGACATCATTCCACGCCGCTATTTTTATCCATCCCTAAATACGCTGTCATTTATGCCACGGCAAATATCATGTCCCGTATCAGAAAATATCTCTGAAAGGGTGTTGTGTCTGCCTTTGTACGTAGGACTTCCTTTGGCTGATGTTGAACGAATTTCTACCATTGTCAACAGTAATTTATTACCATAGTACTATGGTTATTTTATATTGGCTCTCTTTCTTGCTGTTTGTTTACAGTGTTGGATATGTATCTAGAAAAATAGCTACACCATCCCTCACGGAGTGGGTACTTACCTCTTTCATTCTTTTTGTTGGAAGTATTATACCAACCGGTTTCGCACTTTCGGCCTTGGATCTTACTGCGAGTACCATTTCGTGGATCCTGGGTAATTTTGTTGCATTGGGCCTGCAATTCCTGATATGGTCATATCTGGTTCCAAAACAACATAATTACTCCGTCTTCTCGGTATTCAGAAATCGTATTTCCACATTTAAGTTGTGGACAAAAGAGTTGTCCGCCTATCTTAAATTCATATTTATTTTGATGTTTGGCACGATGCTGATCGTCTGCGTCACCAATCTGGTCCTGGTTTTGTTTACCGTACCCAATGAATGGGACAGTATGACAGGCCATTTAAACCGGGCGATCCGCTACATTCAGCGGGGAACGATGGAGCATTTCGGTGGAACAAACTGGAATATGGACACGTATCCCAAGAGCGTAACTACCATTCAGATTTACTCCTATCTGATAAGTGGTCGCATCGAAAATGCTTTTAAGCTGATTCATCATCTCTCCTACTACATTACCATCCTCTCGGTATTCGGTATTACACAAAGGATCGGGCGTAATCTTTCCGCCAGTATTTTTTGTGCACTGGCCTATGGCATGTTTCTGGATTTCTTAATGCAGGCAGTTACAACAGAAACCGATATTGTTCTGACGGCCTATCTTAGTTGCCTGCTTTATTTCCTTTTTACTTACTATAACACAAGAGAAAACAAATACTTGTATCTCGCGGGATTATCTTTCGGAATTGCAATAGGCCATAAGGCAACTTTTGCATTGCTGCTGCCTTCGGTTTTTGTGATCATCCTTTACACGGTTTTCCTTGCTCCGGATTTTAAGGTATTCTTTCAGAGATTCCTCAAACTGGGCATTGCTATTTTTGTTTCCGTCTTGATTTACGCTTTACCAACGGGATACGTCAGAAACATACAGGTATTCGGCCACCCGATTGGTCCGCCAACGGCGTTACGGCACCAGTCAGTTGAGCGATTTGGCCCCTTTTCCAATCTTCTGGAAGAAGGAAGCAGGAATGTGGTAAGATACTGCTACGATTTTTTTAACCTTGATGGTCTTCGCAATGCGCAATGGGGTTATGATATCAACACTGCAATTCGTAAACCGATTGTGATACTGGAAGATAAATTGCATATGCGACTGGACGAGGAGATTAATTATTCCATTGTTCCTTTCAAATTCCAAAGGCGATTTGAGAATTACAACGCCAATCCTTACTGGGGCGTCTTTGGTTTTGCACTTATTTTACCTGTCATTTTACTGGTTTTGTTTCGGGTGATCTGGTCAAGGGTTCACTGGTTTTTGGCATTGGCTTTCGTTTTACACCTGATAGGAATCTCCTATTCAGCGGTTTATGACCCATTCAAGGGTCGCTATTTTATTGAGTCAGGATTATTTGGTGCACCTTTCCTGTTACTCCTGTTCTCTCACCATCGCCTGTCTATCATCAAACCCCGCCGCAGGTTGTGGAAAGCGTATGTCTCACTTATTGTGATGGTTGCCTGTACATCCGCGGTAATGGCCGTTTATTTAAATATCCGTTGTCTGCCCATTGCTGCTTACGGTCATGAATCCGCTTTTACCATGCCGCGTATCAACTTTCAGACCTTTGCGAGGCCTGATATTACCCCGGCATATGTAAAATTTGATTCCATCGTTCCACAAAATGCAACGGTGGCCTTGGCAACGGTCAACAGCGATTTTGAGTATCCGCTTTACGGTAAGGATTTATCGAGAAGGCTGATTTCTATTAACCCTTTCGAAGAAGGGCTTCGTCCCATTCCGAAAGATGCAGACTATCTTTTTTATGCAAGAAAGGTGGTCAATGACACCAGCCGTATCAAAGCCCTCCCGACAGACATCAGACTGGGTTCCGACACAACGATGACTAATCTGGATGAAAAAGGAGAAGATTATTACCTTCGCAAGCTCAAATAACATTCAAAAATCGGTTGAGGCAGCAAACACAAATTGTACCAACCGTATTATTCCATACTGGCAAAAGCCGTCTTAATTTGACAATCAATGACTATTGCAATTATGCAGCCCTATATATTTCCATATATCGGGTACTTCCAGTTGATCAATGCAGTCGATAAATTCATTATTTACGACGATGTGAATTTTATCAATAAGGGCTGGATCAACCGGAACAATATTCTGGTTTCGGGTAAACCACATCTTTTTACCATTCCGTTGAAAGATGCAAGCCAAAACAAACTTATCAATGAAGTAGCATTGCTGAACAGCGATCCCTGGAGGAAAAAATTCCTCAAAACCATTCAGCAGTCCTATCAAAAGGCACCTAATTATCCAACGGTTTTTGTTCTGATCGAAGAAATTGTAAATTTAGAGTCGGAAACAATCCAGGAACTTACATTATATGCACTGCAAAGGATATGCGCATATATGAAAATAAATACGGAAATTGTTCCCTCCTCTGCCGTTTACAGCAACACAAATCTTAAAGGACAAGACCGGATACTGGATATCTGTAAACGTGAAAAAGCTGCTCAATACATCAATCCAATCGGTGGAATGGAATTGTACGAAAAATCCAGATTTGCAAATGAGGGTATTCAGCTGAACTTTTTAAAAAGTGTGGCAAGCCCGTATTCTCAATTCAAAAATGCTTTCGTACCTTGGCTGTCGATTATAGATATCTTGATGTTTAATGATCAGGAAAATATCAGCAAACTCATTAAAGAATACGAACTTATATAGGAATGGCTAAGGTTATAATTTTCGGAGTTTTGGATACCGCGGAACTGGCTCATTATTATCTCGAACATGATTCAGAACATCAAGTCGTTGCTTTCACAGTCAATCGGGAATACATTCAGGAAGAGACGTTTCATAGTCTTCCGGTAGTTCCTTTTGAAGACGTTGAAAAAATATTTTCGCCTGCCGAGTATTCCTTTTTTGCTCCCATGACAGGACGGAATATGAACCGCAACCGAGAGAATATTTACAATGAAGCCAAATCCAAAGGCTATTCTTTTATATCTTACATCAGTTCGCATGCCACCATTTTTGATAAAAGTGTGGTAGGTGAAAATTGTTTCATACTGGAAGACAACACCATTCAGCCTTATACAACGATCGGGAATAATGTAGTCATGTGGAGTGGAAATCACATTGGTCACCACGGTAGAATTGATGATCATGTATTTTTTACATCACATGTGGTCATGTCCGGTCATTGCCAGATTGGATCTTATTCGTTTTTTGGAGTAAATGCCACCATCCGCGATTACACTCAGATTGCTGTTGGTACGCTGGTAGGAATGGCGTCGGCCATTACGAAGGAAACGGAAGAATGGGGTATTTACATTGGTAACCCGGCAAAAAAGGTCCCTGGTAAAAAGAGCTTCGAAGCTTATTGATCACATAACGATACAAAAACATGTGACTTTGATATTTGATCATAGCAACGCACTAAGTGAATGGAACAAAAGAAAATATTATTTGTAAGTCATGATGCAAACAGAGCAGGGAGTCAGCTTCTTTTGCTCCAATTGATAAGGCTCCTGAAAGAACGTGGGGTTCCCATGCATTTGTTGCTCTGCAACGGCGGTGTACTGGAAAGTGAATTTGAAGAAGTAGTGTCAGTCACCCGTTTATATCAGAATTATTCAGTCTCCCCTAATTTGCTGTCAGGCAAAATACTCAAGAAGATTAATCTGCATAAGTTATATGAAGAACATTCTGCGCAAAAGGAAAACGGGCGGATTGTTGCCGAACTCGAAGCGCAGAATATCGGGGTTGTTTTTATAAATTCTATTGCAAATGCAGGAGTTTATTATGAAACGTTAAATTTCCTTCATCATCTGCCCCTGGTTTTGTTTGTGCATGAACTGGCCATGTCGGTTAAAATGTATACGCATGAAAAACAGTTGAATTTTTTACTGAAACAGACTGATCACCTTATTGCTGTTTCCCATGCAGTTGCGAAATATTATATAAAAAAATACGACTTTCCGGATCAGCATGTCAGCATGTTCACGCTTATTGATCACGATCACATTGATGAAAAGCTTAAACATGTCCAGACAGAGTTGCTTGAAAAAACGTACAGGCTTCCTGAAAATGCGATCATTGTAGGCGGTTGCGGTAACGCAGAGTGGCGCAAAGGAAATGATATTTTTAACTGGATTGCCAGAAATGTGATCCAGAAAACGAGCCCCCTTCCCGTATATTTTGTCTGGATTGGCGCGGGGCCTCAGCACCAGATTTATGAACTGATCGAGAGTGATATCCGGCAAATGGGGCTTTCGGACCGTATTATTCTGATCCCTCCTACTCCGCAGGCATTGGATTATATCAACCGATTTGATATTCTTTTGCTGAGCTCGCGCGAAGATCCATATCCGCTCGTAGTTTTGGAAGCAGCTTTGCAGGAAATTCCGGTAGTCTGTTTTGAAGATGCCGGCGGAGCACCAGAATTAATTGAGGCTGATGCCGGCTTTGTAGTTCCCTACATGGATATTACCGCAGCTTCCGATGCTGTTATTCAATTGGTACTTGATCCTGGCCTGCGTCATATGATGGGCGCAAAGGGCCGCAAAAAAGTATTGGAAAGACACAACACAGAGAAGAGTATCAGTAATATTGAAGCGATCATTCAAAAGTACATACCTTTGCAGATTTCGGAGCAACAAAATCAATGACCATAGTTTTCACGATCTGTTCGATAAATTATCTTGCCCAGGCACGTACATTGGGAGATTCGTTAAAATCTACCAATCCTGACATACTTTTTGTCATCGGGTTGGTTGATAAACTGGACGGTGTCCGTTTTGACGATTCTTTCATTCCGGAATATCAAATGGTTGAAATAGATAAAATCGGTATCGCCGGTTTTGAAGAAATGGCCGACAGGTATGACATTACCGAATTGAATACAGCCGTAAAACCTTTTTATTTCACCTATTTTTTTCAAAATTATCCGGAAGCAGAACATGTAATTTACTTTGATCCGGATATTATTGTTTTTCAGCCCTTAACAAATTTGTTGAGTTCATTGGAAAACCATCCGGCTGTTCTGACACCACATATCAATACGGCTATCGATGACCGACTGACTCCCAATGAATTACACCACTTAAATACCGGAATCTATAACCTGGGCTTTGTGGCATTTCACAGAACAAATGAGGTTTTGGAATTTATAAAATGGTGGGAAGAAAAACTGCGTTATGAATGCCTGATCGATTTGTGCAACGGACTGTTCGTGGATCAAAACTGGATGAATTTTCTACCTGTGTTTGTCAAAAACGTACTTATCGAACGAAACCCGGGTTATAACGCCGCGTATTGGAATTTGCACGAACGTCAGTTTTCTTTTAGCAATCATACCCATCTGGTAAATGGTGATCCGCTGATTTTTTTCCATTACAGTGGATATGATCCTGCAAAACCGGATATACTGTCCAAATACCAGGATCGTTTTGAACTTTCCAAAAGACCAGATCTGACAGAATTATTTAAGTTATACCGCAACAATCTTTTAAATAACGGGAACGCTTACTATCGGCAATTTCCTTGCTTTTACATAAAACCAACTCGGGTACTTCGTTATCAGCGCGTAAGAAAATGGCTTAAAAAACCGTTAAATTATGCGATAGATCAGCTCGCAACCATTTAAATGAAAGAGCTCGTATCCATTATTATTCCCATATTAAATCCAGATCTTAATCCGACACATGAGCGGTTGTTGCACAACAGCCTACAAGTGCTGGCAAATTATCCCGTCGTTTTCATCACGTTTCCCGATGCAGATCTGAGCATCGTAAGGGAGCATAAGGAGGAAATTGATGTGGTTTACTTTTCCAAAGAATATTTTGAATCCAGAGAAGCACTTGGTAAACTCTTTCTCATGGCGGATTTTTATGAACAATTCAGCTGGAGTAGTTTTCTCTTAATTCATGAATTGAATACCTGGATTTTTAAAGATGAACTTCATTACTGGTGCAAGCAGGGGTATGATTATTTAAGAGCTGCTCCCGTGTCTGATAAAACGTCCGCATTTGATCATTTGCTGGATGGCTTATCCCGCTTTAAGGGATTGAGTGGTCAGGAAAAGGAAAATCTGGGAATACGATTTCAGGATAACGGATTATACCTTTGTTTAATAGAGCGCATGGTTAAAACGCTGAAAAGCAGGCAGAAAACTTCCTACCAGTACAGGCACGAACATAATCTCGTTAACCGCGACTCCGTTTTTTGGGAATTAGAAGCAAACCGATTCTGGACAAGTTTAAGAAAGCCAACAGCAATAGTCCAAAGTTATTTTGCACAACATATTGACAACCAGACAAACGGCATCCCGGGAATTAAAGATAATTTACCCTTTGCTTTAACAGGCATCACTGCCAAAAATATAGACAGTCTGGCTCATTTTAAATAATGGGGAGAATCAAAATAGCATGAATATTATTTTTACAGTTTGCAACAGAACCAATTTGACCAACGCCCTGGCTTTGGGAAGTTCTGTGATGCAATTTCCGGGATACATTTTTTATTTATGCTGGGTTGATACAGGAATGATCTCAAATCTCCCGAATAATATTAAGCTTTTACCAGTTGCCGACCTGGCCATTCCTGAATGGCAACAAATGGTTGACACTTACTACGACTTCGAGTTGCTGCCAGCCTGCCGCCCTTGGTTTGCCAAACACCTCGTTACCGTCCACCAAAACGAGGATACATTCACCTTTCTGGCTCCGACCGTTTTTGTTTTCAACGCATTAGACCGCGTATTTAACAGCCATTCAGATCTGCAACTGACGCCTCATATTTCCAGTCCGCTAAGCAAATCTTCTGATTTGGATGATAAACGAATTCTGAACATTGGCATGTTTCATTCAGGAAGCTGGATATTGAGAAAAAATGAAGAAAGTCTGAAATTTCTTGACTGGTGGGCAATCAGGACTGTTGACAGAGCTAAATTTGATCTTTGCAATGGCATGTGTCTGGATCAGTTGTGGCTCAATTTCGCATTGGTAAGGATTAAGAATGCCGATCAAATTTCCTGCTCTGGCTGGCATTATGGGTTACATTCCGTTTTAAATCACAAACTTGCCTTCTCAAACGGACAATATTACGTTGATGGAAAAGATCTGATTTCCGTTGACTTTGCGGGTTTGGACACTTTCGATCCGATTTGGTCTGATCATCAACCGTTGATTTCCAAAAGTATACATTTCAAAAACCTGCATACTGATTACAAAAAAAGGCTCAGCATGTTTCAACCGTATCAACCACAAGAACCGACACCGGCATACGGAAAGATTCCGGAAATCAAAAAGGACCGGCTGTTAAGGAAAAATATAGCAGGAAAGCTCAGATCAGTGACCCGATTTATTGATCGATTCTAAATTTTAGTTATTTAATAAGCAGGACACCATGAAATTTCTTGAAGAAAATACACGTAATCTTCGCGCCTTTATATCAACACTAAAAAATAATCAGCAAAATTCTAACGACTTTCCGAAACTTACGATCATTACGCCGTCTTACAATCAGGCTGATTTTCTGGAGAGAACAATTCTGAGCGTTTTGAACCAAAATTATCCTAATCTTGAATACATCATTATCGACGGAGGTTCGACGGATAACAGTGCAGAGATTATAAAAAAATATGAAAAATTCTTGTCTTATTGGGTTTCTGAAAAAGACCGTGGACAAGTACACGCCATAAATAAAGCTTTGGAAAAGGCAACGGGCGAATATATTGGTTTCCAAAATTCGGATGATGTATATTTTCAGGGCACTTTTACACGTTTTGGAGAAGAGGCTTTAAAAAATCGTTCAGACATATTGTATGGCGATCTGTTCATGATTTCAGCGGATGACGAAGTAACGGAAATTCTGAAAACGACATCGTATAATATTAATTGTCAGGTCCTTGAAGGAATGCAGATTCATAATCAATCTTTATTTTTCAAAAGGTCACTGGTCGAGAAATACGGTATGTTTGATGAATCCTATCGTTTTGCTTTCGATTATGAATTTATAACCCGGTATACTTCTCATGAAACGACCAGTGTCAGAAAAGTAGACGGCCTTGCAGGAGCACTCCGCGTACATGCTGACGCCAAATCTTCTAACATTGCAGATGTGGGTAAAGAAGAGCACGAAAAAATTCATAAATTGTACATTTCAACGATTGGCTCCCCTGCTCTCAACAAATTGAAGTATCTTTGGTGCAGATTTCGTAAAATTGCTTATTTCGTAGTGCGATTTGATTTTAAATACATAAGTTTCAGATTGTCCAGATGAATTGGAGTCTTTTAAATATTGCTACAAATTACAATAATCTCAGGTATTCTGCGGGCATCGCCATGATGTTCAACGGCTTCCCTTTGATCTTTTTCATCAGGGATACTTTGAGAATAGGGCCTGCTAGCAGTGTTTTTACTGCTGTTTTTTTCGGTCTTGCACTTTTGCTAATGATACCGACTCATATTTTCAAGCGTTTTTATAAACCTAACACGATCTTGTTTAACCTGGGAGTTGGCTTTTTGTCTATCTCCTTCTACTATTTTCTATTCATCAATTACAATGGTAAAGCGATTGCGGATATAGGGAATTATGTGTTTTTGTTTGGGTTTCTGATTCTTCTGCTTCACATACCCAACGATGTAAGCGAAACACTTGTAACGGTACTATTTCTATTTTCACTTTTCGCGAATGTTACCCTGGTCTACTCATTGCTTACGGATCCAAACTGGACTCCCGGGATGCGGGCTGCTGTGAATTTCTCTAATGATACAGCTCAACCTGGCGGAAATCCGCATATTACAGCCAGAAATGCAGTAATTTGCCTCGTCACAGCCTTGGTCCTGATCGGCAGGACACGCGGTGTGCTTACCAAATTATTTCTCGCTTTTTCCGTTCTTTTTAGTCTGGCAGTAGTTGTGCTTTCACTCGCGAAATCCAGTTATATCGGAATTGGGCTGATGCTGGCTGCCTATCTGATATTTCACTTTAAGGTTTCAAGTCTGGTGAGTGCGGTGGGAAGTCTGTTTAAGGCAAGTAACCTGGTATTCATTGCGCTTATTTTCGTCGGAATCAGCTATTTCCTTAGTAAATATGCAAGCCTGTTTAATCTGCTGCTGGGGTATTGGGATATGTTCGAGGACCGTATCATGGATGTAATTTTTACTTCATTGGGCGTAAAGTTATCCGAATCGGCTAATATTGACTATTCAGCCATGGGTCGTGTCAGTGGTTTTGGGGAATTTGTCAATACGATTTTTTCCTGGGATGTTTTCTTTGGAAGAGGGTTTAAAAATGATTATCTCGATGTACCGATTCTTGAGGCCTTCGTTAATCATGGCGTATTTGGCTTTCTGTTTTTTGCCACATTCAATTTTTTTACGCTGTTGTTTGCAATCCGGGAAATCAGAAGGTATACCAATCCATTATCTACGTTTCTGGCTTATTTCTTTATCACATTAACCATATTGCTTATAACCGGCGGACGTCCCACAGACATTGCATTCTGGTTTCCGTATCTGGTCATGATCCGGTTTTTGGGTATTCGGTATTTTGACAACTTTTCCTCGACAGAGAGTCAAACTCCGCTTAAAACTGTTACGGCTTAATCAACATTTTCAATTTTATCTTTAAAACCCTTAGTATACATTTCTGTTAATGCCGGGTTCATTAACATTTCAACCACACATGAGAGAAAGAGTAGAACAACTCGACGGATTAAGAGGCATATTTTCTCTTCTGGTAGTTGCACATCATCACAACGCATTCAAAAATTCAATCCTTTACAACAATTTCTTTGTTATAAATTCAAACCTGTTTGTTGATTTTTTCTTTGTGTTGAGCGGTTTCGTAATCGCAATGAATTATATAAACAGGCTGGATAACAAACGAGATTTTCTGCAATTTGTAAAAAAGAGATTTATCCGGTTGTACCCGCTTTTGGTTTATACCGAAATTGTATTTCTGATTTTAAGTCTCTTAGGCGAACATAGTTTTTTAAAAAACGCTCCCGATCTCGAGCTGTCTTTCTACTTCTTCACTGTCCTGGATACGATCACCTTCATGGGGTCCACACCGATTCTGGGCGGCTGGCTTGGCCTCAATTATCCTGCCTGGTCCATTTCGTCTGAAATGATCTCCTATGTGGTCTTCGGATTGGTTTTACTTTTTTTACCACGTAAAAAGAGTCTGGCTTTTGCCATCATTGTGCTACTTTCCGCCGCTTTCATCATCAATCATGGCGAATATCTGCTGGCTAATGATTACGGTTTTATACGAGGTCTGCTTTGCTTTTGTCTTGGAATTTTCACGTTTGAACTGATTAAAAACAGAAAAGCCAACGTATCCTTTCTTGAAATTCCATATCTGATTTTTCTGGTTGCAGCCATGTACCTGGCTCATCATCTCGAATTGAATGTCTGGAAACTGGTCTTTCCGGTCATCTTCTCTTTCGGGATTTTCATATTCAGTAACTCCACTGGAGTTGTGACCAGATTATTGATGACTTCCCCGTTTCAGTACCTGGGAAGAATCTCCTACTCCATTTATCTTAATCACGCCATTGTTCTGATACTCGTAAACATTGTACTTTTCCGAGCATTGAAATCTCCGGAAACGATTTGGATGATAGGGTTTTCCTTGCTGCTATCGATCACGATCACAATCATTTATTCACATTTTACCTATGAATGGATAGAAAAGAAGTTTGGACAATACCTAAAATCAAAGCTTTAAGAATCTTTTCAATTTGGGCTTTGCGCGTTGCCGACATATTATTTTAATTTCCTAAACCATTCGCACCGCATATTGGTTAACATTAAAAGGCTTTAAGCTTTTTTAGTTTGAATGCAATTGTTTATTCACGACTTCAAACCCCAATATTATGTCAACATTCAAAGAACTTATAAACGGAAACAAACCGGTTTTGGTGGATTTTTCAGCAGAATGGTGCGGACCATGTAAAATGATGAAACCGATCCTCGACACTTTGAAATCGGACCTGGGAGATACGGCCACGATCATCAAAGTAGATGTAGATAAAAATCCGTCTGCGGCACAGGCTTACAAAATCCAGGGCGTTCCTACTTTGATTGTGTTCAAACACGGGAAACCGATGTGGAGACAATCCGGAGTGGTGCAAGCAGACCAGTTAAAATCAGTCATTAAGAAATATTTATAAATTTCAGAATTAAGAGTAATGTTTGTAAAAGGCAATTTGGAAACCATCAAAGGTGTCGATTTTTCTGTCGGCACTTTACCTGAAAACGAATTTGAACAATATGAGTTCGTCAACTGCACATTCGCAAATGTTTCAGGAACAGAGTTTACAGATTGTATTTTTACAGACTGCAACCTTAGTAATGCCATCTTTACAAATTGTAAAATGAATTCGGTTGAGTTCAAAAATTGCAAATTGTTAGGTGTAAATTTTTCGGATACCAAAGACTTCGGCTTTATGGTGAAGTTTGATAACTGCATATTGGACTACACGATTTTTGACAATAAAAAACTTAATAAAAGTGCTTTCAGTAATTGCAAAATCCATGGTGCAGACTTCACACAGGCAGATTTATCCAAATGTAAATTCCACAACTGCGACTTTTGGGATTCTGTCTTTGTAAACTCCAATTTAGCCGGCGTGGATTTTACAACCAGTAAAAATTTCACCATCGACCCTACGACAAATAATATCAAAAAAGCCAAATTCCTTTCTTCCGATCTTGCCGGACTTTTGACAAAATTTGATATAATCATCAAATAAATTTTGAGCCGAAAGTCATTCTTCGTTTATTCGTGAGAATTAACGTTTCATTGGTGTCATGCAGGAATTTTTGTTTGCAAAAAAGGTTTTTACCGGAAAAGAGGTTTTAAATAATCAACTGCTTACCTCGGAAAATGGCGTAATAACCCATATTACTTCGTCTGACAGCTTTTTTGAAATTAAAACCGTAGATAATCTTGCTCCTGGATTTTTCGATAGTCATATCAATGGCGGTGAGCAATTTCACTTTACACAAAAGGCTGATGAAGAGACGATTGATGACATTTATCAGTCCAGCTTTCGCACCGGTGCCGCTTATGTGCTGCCGACTCTGATCACTTCTCCGCAAGAAAATATCCTGAAAGGAATTGCTGCAATAAAGAGTTATCAGGAAAAACATCCCGATTCCGGTGTACTGGGAATGCATTTGGAAGGACCGTTTTTAAATCCAATAAAAAGAGGCGCGCACCTCACTGAATATGTGCGAAAGCCGTCCAACGCTGACCTTGAAGAAATAATCCGATACGGAAAAGGCATCATACGGCTGATAACCATTGCGCCTGAAATGTTCACCAAGGATCAGATTCAAATGCTTTTGGACTCAGGCATCACTGTTTCTGCCGGACATTCCAATGCTACTTATGAAGAAGCCATAAATGCTTTTTCTCAAGGAATAAATCTGGTGACACACCTGTACAATGCCATGTCCGCTTTTGGACACCGGCAACCGGGGCTTGTTGGAGCCACATTTGATTCTCCTTCCGTTTACGCTCCAATCATTGTCGATGGGGTGCATTGCGATTATGCGGCGGCAAGCGTGGCATACAAAATCAAAAAAGACAAACTTTTCCTGATTTCAGACGCCTTGTTTCTTGGTGAGAAAGTGACTGAATTTAAATGGGAAGAATTTGACGCTTACCTGAAAGATGGCAGATATACGAATTCGGATGGAAACCTGGCAGGCGCCACGATTTCACTGAGCGATGCTGTCCGGAACGCAGTCAAATTTGTAAACATTCCTTTGCAGGAAGCTATTGAAATGGCAACGATAAGACCTGCCAAAGCACTGGGATTATCAAACAAAATCGGGCAAATTGCAACAGGCTTTCCAGCGGTTTTCACCACGTTTGATGATGGATTGGAGCGTTTTGAGGTTTGGAAATATTAGGATTATCGGTGGTACAGCTCCGCACACCTGGCTGATTCAGGTCAGTAACAGGCCTGATTACCAGCTGTGCCACCGGTGACTCGCACAAAGCATTTCAAACAATCAACAATCCTCCTTTTCGCAATTCCTTCCATGTTTTGGACTGAATTAAAATTTCAAAACTACCCAAACCGAAAGTTTCAAAGTTGTTTTTCAATTGTTCCAAAGCGTAAGGCTCAGAATTGGAGATCAGTATTCTGGGCATCATTTCTACAAGCCATTCAGCGATCGAGACTTCGGCCTCAACAGCCCATTCCTTCTTTTTATTGTAAAAAACGAGCTCGGCAATTTCAACAACCTTTTTGCCTTGTTTTTCCTCAAATACCGTGAGCTCCGGCAAGCTTCCCAGCCAGGTTACAATCGCGTTGGGCCTTTGTGATGCATCTGGTAATTCGCTGATACTTTTTTCTATATATTTTGGAGAAATAGACGTTGCAGGCACCTTAAAATCAAACCATCTTGACAGAGGAAAATCCAGGCAAACACCATGCATGTAATTGAAAAGAGACTTTCTTAAACCTTCTGCAAACAAATCATGATTTGCTCCGGAAGGATCATGGTGCTCCAAATCATTATTGGCAAATTTGCCGGGATCCGGACCAATCCGCATTACGTCAAATTCCTCAGGATGAAGTCCGACCGGACTATGTGCCGTCATCGCAAAGCGGTGCCAAAATCCCGACTGCACAATTCCCTGCTGAAAAAGCTGTCTCACCATTTCCAGCGCATCAATCGTTTCCTGGGCAGTTTGCGTGGGAAAACCGTACATCAGATAAGCATGCACCATGATACCTGCCTGCGTGAACGCATCCGCAACTCTGGCCACCTGCGCCACGGTTACACCCTTTTTCATCCGTTCCAGAAGCCGGTCAGACGCCACTTCCAATCCTCCCGATATGGCAATACATCCGGAAGCCTTCAGAAGTAAACACAAATCGTACGTGAAATTTTTCTCAAAACGGATATTTGTCCACCATACAACGGTCAGTTTTCGCCGGATGATTTCCAATGCCAGATCTCGTAACAAAGCCGGCGGTGCAGCCTCATCCACAAAATGAAATCCGTTTTGCTGGGTTTGCCCGATAATTTCTTCAATACGATCACAAAGCAAAGCTGCCGTCATGGGTTCATAGCGCCTGATATAATCGAGCGAAATGTCACAAAATGAGCATTTCCCCCAATAACATCCGTGCGCCAGAGTCAGCTTATTCCATCGACCATCGCTCCAAAGCCTGTGCATGGGATTTACGATTTCAATCACCGACAAATAGTCGTGCAATGGCAAATCGCTGTAATCCGGTGTGCCCGTGTCCCGTTGCGGAACATCCTTTTCCCTGGCACCATTGTGGTAAATTACCTCGCCGGCACCACGTGAATAGACCCGTTTCAGCTGCGCAATTTCCCGTTCCCCATCCAGAAATTCCAGTAATGATAAAAGTGGCGCTTCGCCGTCATCCAAACAAACAAAATCAATGTAATTAAAAACACGCGGCTCTTTTAGCGAACGTAATTCGGTGTTGGCAAAACCGCCCCCCATAACGACTTTGATGTAGGGATAATGCCTTTTCAAATATTGCCCGCACTTAAATCCCCCATAGAGATTCCCCGGAAAAGGAACCGTAATACAGACCATATCGGGCTGATATTTCTGAATTTTCTGTTCCAGTATTTGTATTAATATTTGAGATAGAAGTGTGTCAGGCATTTCCAGAGCCGCTTCCATTTCATCAAAATGTGTCGCTGATCTTCCCAATCGCTCAGCATAACGGCTGAATCCAAAATGCGGATCGACGGCTTCCTGAATTAAATCACCCAAATCCTCTAGATACAATGTAGCAAAATGCCGGGCTTTGTCATGTATACCCATCGTGCCAAATGCCCAATCCATGTCTTCCAATTGTTGAAAACGGCTGGCTTCCGGAAGATAACTTCTGTCACAAATACTATGTGCAAGCGTGGGATTATTATTTTTCAAAAACCGGATAACCGGATCAATTGTGGAGATATAATCTTCTTTTAGAGAAAAAATCCGGAAACTGTTCTCGGTTAATTCTGCATCCGAATCATCAAGATCGGCGAAAAGCCGGGTCAGCCCTTTTGAAGAAAACAACGCTAAAATCACCTCAATCCCCAGATCAGCCTGATACGATTCGCGTCCCAAAGTATTTAAAAAACCTTTGAGATAAGCGGTTGCAGGATATGGGGTATTGAGCTGGGTAAAAGGCGGCGTGATAAATAGTGTTTTCTTTTTCAACAGTTCTGATCAATTTCTTTCATGCAAAGTTAATTGTTTTAAGCCGGATTAGCCGCTTTTCGGCATCAGGCCAGTTTAGTAGAATAATTGAAACGGTATGGATCGTTAACAATAATTTAATCCTGTTTCGTAGCCTCATTCTCCAGAAATCAGGTACTCTTGTGAAAGCATAAAAAACCTGATTATGAAATACATTTTGTCGAGAATTTACACGTGCTGCTTTTTATACATCCTGGGTTTCCCGTGCTTATTATTTGCTCAGGATAACAAATCGTATCCGGCCTCAAAGTTTCCGGACAGGATAGTTCTCGGTTTCAAAGGAAATCCGTCTGTGTCACAAGCAGTTAATTGGCGAACGGATCATTCGTTAGACAACGCAGTTGCCGCCATTCACGAAGCTGATCCTTCTCCTGATTTTCAGTCCAAAGCGCGCACCGTAAAAGCAGTTACGCAACAACTCGTTATTGACGGCAAAACGGTACATTATCATGAAGTAAATTTTACCGATCTGAAACCAGCAACGCAATATATCTATCGGGTTGGAGCTGGTTCTCATTGGAGCGAATGGTTTCATTTTACCACTGCTTCGGACAAACCGGAACCGGTTTCTTTTATGTATTTTGGCGATGCGCAAAATGACATTCGTTCATTATGGTCAAGAACAATTCGAGGCGCTTATTCTACTTTGCCAAAAGCGAATTTCATGATTCACGCGGGAGACCTGATCAACCGCTCAAATGTGGATTATGAATGGGGTGAATGGTTTGAGGCAGGTGGTTGGGTAAATGGCATGATCCCAAGTCTGGAAACGCCGGGAAATCATGAATATTACAAGGATAAAGACAGCAAACCGCAAGTTTCCATGCACTGGAGGCCGCAGTTCGCTTTACCCGAAAATGGCCCGGAAGGATTATTGGAAACCGCTTATTTTATCGATTACCAGGGCGTTCGCTTCATTGCTCTGAATTCGCAAGCCGCCAATCTCGATTCTTCGGTTATGGACAAACAGGCTGCATGGTTTGAAAAAGTCATAAAAGAGAATCCCATGCGCTGGAATGTTGTTATTCATCATCATCCGATTTATTCCACCAAAAATGGAAGGGACAATGATGAATGGCGTTCAAAAATGGAACCGCTCTACAAAAAATATCATGTGGATATTGTGCTTCAGGGCCATGACCACACCTACGGCCGCGGCATAAACATGCCTCTGGGTGTAAGCAGAAAAAAACCGGATGGCCCGATTTATGTCGTTTCCGTAAGCGGACCAAAGATGTACGACATTGGCTTGCAAAACTGGATGGATCGTGCTGCTGCCAATACGCAATTGTATCAGGTCATTACAATCGATAATGGCAAGCTGGCATTCAAAGCTTACACCGTGAACGGCGATCTGTATGATGCATTTGACCTCGAAAAGGATAAAAAAGGAACAAATACGCTGGTCGAACTCTCGAATTCTTTGCCCATGAAAGAAAGGCTGGATTTATCTGAACATTATAAAAAGAGCTTTAAATCAGAAGAATTGAAGGAATACAATGAGCGTTATCAGGAATATAAAAAACGTAAGGGCCTGAAATAATCTGAAAGATTCAAAAACGTTATTTTTTCGCTGCCCAGAAAATAGCGTTTTTGAATATCGTTTTGTATTCGTCGCTTTCAAACAAAAGCGGGGAATGCCCCATAAAAATATAAACGTTTTTTGCCTTCACATTTCTATTGGACCAGATTACCGGATGATCGCCCATTTTGATTTTCGAATCTGGTGAGTAAGTGCTTTCATCCACACTGGCAATGACTTCCACATTGGGTCGTGGACTTTTATCATAAATATACCATTCTTCCTTTTTCACCAGAAATGAAGCAGGAATTCCTTTCATAACCGGATGGTTTCTGTCTTCGACTTTAACACTCGCAGCAGCAAAATCGCCAATATAATTTTTGTATTTGATTCCTCCCATAAAGTCGGAAAACCATGGCCAGATTTTGTAACCGTCAAATTCTCCCAGTAATGTCGCATGATGAAAACCAATCCACCCGCCTCTTCCTTCACTGATATATTTTTCAAAAGCGGAAATTGCCTCAGGTTTCCACGCATAGGGCACAAAATCCAGTTGAACAAATAACTGATACTGAGCTAAAAAAGCGTCGTTTATTTTATCCGTATTTTCTATGTAATCTATTGAAAAATTACCTTCTGCCGCCTGCTTATCTAACCATACTTTTGCAGCTTTTGAATATTCAATGTGATGACCGCCACTCTCGGAAATGGCCAGGACCTTGAAGTCTGGCTCTTTCTTTTGAGCGGAAACGAAATGCACTGAAAATAAGATGATAGCAAAAAATAAAAGTGCTTTTCTGGTCATACAGGTTTCCTTTTGAAGCTATGTTTCATCCTTTTTCCGGGATAGAAGAAGGATGAAACCTTGGATGCTTGTTTAAAAAAGTTATTATTTCAAAACTGGCAGCACCACATTGCTGCTATTTTTTGCATCGTGATGGATTACAATTTTTGATTTTTGAAAATCCTCCTCATTGGCTTCAAAAATATTCATAAATTTTTGTGGATTTCTATCTACCAACGGAAACCAGCTGCTTTGAACCTGAACCATTACACGATGCCCTTTTTTAAAAGTATGCGCGACTTCATTTAATTTGAATGAAACCTTTTCAATTTTATCCTTTGCAAACGGTTCAGGTTTACTGAAACTGTTACGGAATTTGCCGCGAAATACTTCCGCACGTACCATCTGCTGATAACCACCCATTTGCGTTGGACGCTGCCCTTCTGAGATTGCCGGAACAATGGATCCTGCCGGCCAAACATCAATGACTTTCACAATAAAATCGGCGTCACTGCCCGACATTGACACAAAAAGATTCGCTGCAATTTCCCCCGTCAGCGTCATATCCTGCGTTAAAGAATCAGTCTGAAAAACCAAAACATCAGGCCTCTGGGAAGCAAATCTTTGATCCTCAGCCATATATTCGTTATTTCGACGACCGGTTATCATATTTGTATAAGGGACCGGTTTTGCAGGATCACTGTCGTATTCGGTGGAGCTTTTGGTCACATCAGGTTTTTTGTCGGACAGTTTTCCCTTTTCGGAGAAATAGAAAGGAACCGGTTGACTGTTTTGCGGCGGCCAGATGTTGTAGTTTTTCCATTGATTGGAACCGGTTTCAAAAACAGTTACCTCCGCCTGGTCAAATTTCCCTTTGTCTTTCAGGTAAAAATTAAAAAACCTGGTTTCAATTTCGTCCTGATAATATTGATTCAAATCAGATCCAAACTGGTAATTAGCAAAAGATTTCCAGGAAGGCGCCGCCCATCCCCCGTGGGTCCAGGGGCCCATTACCAACCTTGCATTGTTGCCCGGCGATTGCTTTTCAATGGCCGCATATGTTTTTAAAGCACCGTAAAGATCTTCGGCGTCAAACCACCCTCCTACTACCAAAACGGCGGGTTTTACATTTTTCAAATGTTGCTTGATATTGCGCGACTGCCAGAAATCATCATAAACCGGATGCGCCGTAACCTGCCTCCATACACTTTTGGGATCTGAAAAATAAGCGCCTGTATTTGCTTTTTTCAGTGGCCCGAAATCCAGGAAATACTGGTACGCGTCACCGCTGGGAGTTGTTTTGAAAAACCGCTCATAACTTTCGCCATTAGCACTTTTTGCACCATCGAAGCCATTATAAAATCCAAAATTATCCATCAGGAAAAAGGCACCGTTGTGGTAGCAATCATCACCTATAAATTCATCCGACATGGGTGCTTGCGGAGACACTGCTTTCAATGCAGGATGGGCGTCGGGTAGAGCTGCGGAGGAATAGTAGCCGGGGAACGAAATACCATAAATGCCCGCCTTTCCATTATTTTTTGTGTTTTTCAACAGCCATTCGATCGTATCGTACGTATCGCTTGACTCGTCCACGTCCTTATTTGACTTCTTATTTGCAATTGCAGGCGTCATTTCACGAAAATTGCCCTCGCTTTTATAACGGCCACGTGCATCCTGATATACAAAAATGTACTTTTCTCTCATCAGCGAAGTATTGGGGCCCAGGCGTCGTCGGTAGTTATTTTCACCATACGGCCCTGCCGAGTAAGGCGTGCGCTGCATGAGAATCGGATACACCTGCGTAGTGTCTTTTGGGGCATAGATCACCGTGTAAAGTTTTACGCCGTCCCTCATGGCAATGGTTTTTTCGGCCTTCTGATAATTATTGCGAATCCAGCTTGTATCGGAAACAACTGAATTTTGCGCGTTGCTTAAAAAGGGCAGTAAAATGAGGATGCAGAATGATAGTTTTTTGGTCATTGGTCAAAATTTGTTGAAAAACATAGCTGGACAAAAATACGGAAAGAATGCCGGGCTTGGGTTTCTGAGTCAAACAATATCGTTACAGATACGCAATTTCATTATAAAGCGCTATTATTTAATCCCGACGATCCCGGTAACTGTAAGAAATATAATTTTATTAATCAAGTGATTAAACTATTTGATTAATAAAAAATTGTTTATAATTTTGGGAAACATTAAGAATACCCGGGTTCAATGAAGCGTAAAATAGACAAGCAGTTAGATCAGTCAACGGAGGAAAAGATTAAGGCGGCGGCATATAAGTTATTTACCCAAAAAGGTTATGCCGGAACTAGAACAAGAGATATCGCGGAAGAATCAGGAATAAATCTGGCTTTGCTGAATTACTATTTTAGAAGCAAGGAAAAGTTGTTTGACCTGATCATGGCGGATAACATGAAACAGTTTATGTTCGGAATCTTTGCCATTACCAACGACGAAAAAACGAGTTATGAAGAGAAATTCACCCTTATTGTAAACGCTTATATTGACATGCTGACCATACAGCCGGACATGCCTATCTTTGTTTTGAGCGAAATAAGATATGACCCAAGTGGTTTGATCGAAAAAATGCAGCTCGACAGCACAATCATGAACTCTCACATGATTAAGCAGTTAAAACAAGCATCCGATTCAGGCGAAATCGAAGAAATAAATCCAATTCATATTTTGATGAATATCCTTGGACTGACGATTTTTCCTTTTATCGGCAGTCCGCTTCTAAAAAAAATCGGAGGTATGGAAGATGCGCAATTTACAGCGATGATGCAGGAACGTAAAAAGCTTATCCCGGCTTGGATCAAAGAAATCATAAAAAAGAAATAGACCAAAGAGAGCTATTTTTTTGGACCAAAATTAATCATATGATTAAGTAAATTGATTAAACAAAATACTGGTGACATGAAAAAAATGACATTGCTGATGTATTTTCTTTCCAATTGGATCTGTTCCAGCACAAAGTCCCAACCGCTTTCTCTGGAAAAATGTTATCAACTGGCAGAACAGCATTATCCCGCTGCAAAACAAAAAAACCTGATTGTACTGACGAGAGAATACTCCATTGAAAATGCCCGGAAAGGTTATTTGCCCCAAATTAATATGGCCGGCCAGGCAACTTACCAATCCGATGTAACCGGAATTCCCATTCATTTTCCTGGCGTTGATATTCCTGCGTTAACCAAAGATCAGTACAAAGTATATGGAGAAGTGAGCCAGACAGTCTATGACGGGGGCGCGATTAAGAGGCAAAAGCAGTTATACGCTGCCAATGCTTCTGTGGAGGAGCAAAATATCACCGTGGAACTCTATAAACTTCGGGAGAGAATCAACCAATTATATTTTGGCATACTACTGATCGACAAACAATTAGAAGTGATCAACCTAAGAAAAATCGATATTCAAACCGGTTTGGATAAGATCAACGGTGCGATTGCAAATGGTGTAGCTTTTAAAAGTAATGCTGACGTGCTCAAGGCTGAGCTCTTGATTGCAGATCAGACGGTTATCGAGCAAAAATCATTGAGAAAACAGTATTTGAATATGCTTGGCTTATTAATTAATGAAACGCTGACGGACGAAACAGTTCCGGAAGAACCCATTATTTTGGAACCAAAGGAAATTGCTGATAACCGTCCCGAGTTGGCCGCTTTCGATTACCGTAAAAAAATCTTTGACTTGAATGAACAAATGCTGACAGTCAGAAATCAGCCAAAAATCAGTTTATTTTTTCAGGGTGGATACGGCAAACCCGGACTCAATGTGCTGAAAAACGATTTTGCAGTTTACGGCATCGGCGGAATTCGGTTCAACTGGCTTCTTTCTGGTTTTTATACCAATAAAAACGAAAAGTTGATAATCGAAAACAACAGGCGATCAGTGGATATTCAAAAAGAAACATTTCTGTTTAATACCAACCTTTCTGTTACGCAGGAACGATCCGAAATAGAAAAGTTTTCCCAGATGATCAGCACCGATGACGCCATCATTGCATTGAGAGCAAATATCAAAAACACCACCAATGCACAATTGAAAAATGGTGTAAAAATGTCCAGCGACTATGTTCGGGACGTGAATTTAGAAAGTCAGGCGAGACAAAACCTTGCGATCCATCGCATACAGCTGCTTTATGCCTGTTACCGGCTAAGAGTAATTCAGGGAAACTGATGCAAATGAATGGCCAAAAATTGAAAGAGTCGAAACGAAAAAAGAAATGTAAGATGAAGAATTTGTTTAAAAATGGCTTCCTCCTATCGTCTGTTTTGCTGGCAATCATTTCATGCCAAAACAAAAAAGAGGACTTCGACGCCTCCGGTTCATTTGAAGCAGAGGAAACAATTATCTCTGCGCAGGTCACCGGCACGTTGACAAATTTCAACCTGGAAGAAGGCCAGCTTCTCGAAACAGGACAATACGTCGGATCCATTGACAGCGTTCAATTGTATCTGAAAAAGAAACAACTAGAAGCCCAGATCAAGGCGATTGGAAGCAAAACCCCTCAGATCCAAATGCAGACAGGTACTTTCAAAAAACAGCTGGCATTAACCCAAAGCCAGATCAATACACTTCTGATCGAGAAAAAACGAACAGAGAATCTGTTAAAGGTAGATGCAGCAACCCGCAAACAGCTTGACGATATCAATGGGCAACTGGATATGCTGGAAAAGCAATTGGATGTCATCCGAAATCAGGATATCGCCCAGACCTCAGCCCTTTCCACGCAAAAAAGTGGTCTGCTCAGTGAACGTTCCCCTCTTGAAGTACAGGTTGAACAGATGAATGACCAATTATCGAAATGCAGGATTGTCAATCCCTTGAAAGGAACTGTTTTGACCAAATACATGGAAACCAATGAGATGGCAGTTACCGGAAAACCACTTTATAAAATCGCGGATCTCACGGGCATCATCATGCGCGCCTACATCACCGGCGACCAGCTTTCCACGATAAAACTGAACCAGAAAGTCAGGGTTCTGGTAGATGACGGTCGGGATAAATACAAGGAATACCAAGGTGTAATAACCTGGATCAGTAATAAAGCCGAGTTTACACCAAAAACCATTCAGACCAAAGACGAACGTGCCAATATGGTCTATGCCATCAAAGCCATTGTAAAAAATGACGGTTTTTTGAAAATAGGCATGTATGGTGAAGTGAAATTTTGACCAGAACCGAGATCGTAAACACAACAGGCCAATCAATGGATTCTAAAATGACAAGTGTTGGCGTGAGATGCAAGTCCCTGACAAAAACGTATCAAAAAGGCGGTGTAAAAGCTGTGGATCATGTCTCATTTGAAATTGAAAAGGGAGAATTATTCGGATTGATCGGACCGGATGGAGCGGGTAAAACGAGCATTTTTCGCATGCTCACCACTTTGCTCCTGCCCGATGAAGGCAGTGCAGAAGTGGACGGCCTGGACATTGTGAAAGATTATAAAGCAATCCGAAGCACGGTGGGTTATATGCCAGGGAGATTTTCACTTTACCAGGATTTAACTGTGGAGGAAAACCTGACGTTTTTTGCGACGCTTTTTAACACAACGATCGAGGCAAATTATGACCTGATTAAAGATATTTACGTTCAGATAGAACCTTTTAAGACCCGCCGGGCAGGAAAATTATCGGGCGGGATGAAACAAAAACTGGCACTTTGCTGTGCATTGATTCACAAACCGACAGTGTTGTTTTTGGATGAACCCACGACAGGTGTTGATGTGGTTTCCCGAAAAGAGTTCTGGGAGATGCTGCAGAGACTTAAAGAACAGGGTATCACCATCCTCGTTTCGACGCCGTATATGGACGAAGCCACACTCTGCGACCGGATTGCACTGATCCAGAACGGCAAAATACTGTCAATCGATTCTCCCGCCAACATCATAACTACTTTTCCCGAGAAATTATATGCGGTGAAGGCGGCGGACATTTATCAGCTACTGAAAGACATCAGAGCGTATGAAACTGTTAAAAGTTGTTTTGCATTTGGTGAATATTTGCATGTAACCTTCAAAGAGCAAACCATTGATACTGAAACGGATTTACATCATTATCTGGTTTCTAAAAACCACGAAGCTTTGGAAATTAAAAAGATAGATCCAACCATTGAGGATTGTTTTATAAGGCTGATCAGCTAGCAAATAACTGTGTCATGGCTTGAATAACAAAATTTTATAAAAAGTAATGAGCGACAATCAAACTGCTATTTCAGCAAATCATTTAACCAAACGTTTTGGTGATTTCATCGCAGCCAATGACATTACTTTTGACGTAAAACAAGGTGAGATTTTTGGTTTTCTGGGTGCTAATGGTGCAGGTAAAACCACGGCGATGCGCATGCTGTGCGGCTTGTCGAGACCAACATCCGGAACATCAACCGTTGCAGGATTCGATGTGTACAAACAAACGGAGCTGATCAAAAAGAACATTGGTTACATGAGTCAAAAGTTTTCGCTGTATGAAGATTTAACCATTTCCGAAAACATCAGATTCTTTGGCGGAATTTACGGATTAAGTAATGCGCAGCTTAAAGAAAAAGGTGAAATCCTGATTGCAGATTTGGGATTAGAAAATCAGACCAAAAAATTGGTTGGCGAATTGCCATTGGGCTGGAAGCAGAAATTGTCATTTTCAGTTGCCATGCTGCATCATCCTAAAATCGTATTTCTGGATGAACCCACCGGCGGCGTTGATCCGGTCACCCGACGCCAATTCTGGGATCTCATCTACGCGGCAGCCAATAGCGGCACAACGATTTTCGTAACCACGCATTACATGGACGAAGCAGAATACTGCAACCGGATTTCCATCATGGTCGACGGTAAAATTGAGGCGCTGGATTCTCCTGCAAATCTGAAAAAACAATTCAAAACCGATTCCATGGATGACGTTTTTTACGAATTGGCAAGAGGAGCAAAGCGGGGAGAATGAGAACTTTATACAAATACCTGACGCACAGCGGACACCGCGCGAAACAACGGAGAATAATGAGGTGCACAGTGAAAAATCAAAGAACTGGTCTAAAAATAAACCAATACGCTCTGTGGCCTTCTCCCTAACTCTTTGACACGCTGCGTAACCTTTACACAACAATGACAACAAAAAAAGCACTTTTTACGCAAATGAAAGCCTTTATCCGAAAGGAATTTTATCATGTTTTTCGTGATAAAAAATCGCTTTTATTGCTATTTGGCTTACCTATTGTGCAAATTACACTATTCGGTTTCGCGTTGACCAATGAGATAAAAAACTCAAAAATTACAGTCCTGGACTATGCAAAAGATGAAGCTACTGCTTTTATGATCAAGCGCATAGAAGCCAGCAGATACTTTGAAACAGAAAAACATTTATCAAGCCGAAAAGAACTGGAAAATTCTTTTAAAACCGGGAAAGCCAAAATTGCAGTTGTTTTTCCGGCAAATTTCAACCAGGATTTATCACATCTCCATAAAGCGCAAATCCAGATTATTGCGGATGGCTCCGACCCGAATACGGCAAATACGCTGACCAATTATCTATCCAATATTATCCAGGATTATCAGACCGACCTACAAAGATCCAGCGTTTCACCGTACCATATCACACCGGAAATCAGGATGTTGTATAACCCGCAATTGAAAGGAGCACCAAATTTTGTACCGGGTGTGATGTCGCTTGTGCTGTTATTGATCTGTGTCATGATGACCTCCATTTCAATTGTTCGGGAAAAAGAGCTGGGAACCATGGAAATCCTGCTCGTTTCACCCTTTATGCCCATTCTGGTCATTTTGTCCAAGGCCGTTCCCTATTTGCTGCTTTCTCTGGTCAATCTCCTGATCATCCTTTTGTTAAGCGTTTTTGCTCTTGATTTACCCATCAATGGAAGCGTTCTCCTACTTTTTATCATCAGCACGCTTTACATCATTACCTCACTTTCCCTGGGATTGTTGATATCAACAATAACCACGTCCCAGCAAGCAGCCATGCTGATTTCTTTGATGGGCATGATGCTGCCGGCTATGCTTTTCACGGGCTTCATGTTCCCGATTGAAAATATGCCGTTGCCGCTGCAAATCATTTCACACCTTGTTCCATCAAGGTATTATTACATCATCGTCAAAGCCATTATGATCAAAGGGCTTGGGATTTCGGCCATTTGGAAAGAGACACTGATCCTATTTGGAATGACCGTTTTTTTGTTATTTCTCAGTCTGAAAAAGTTTAAAATCAGACTCGAATAACCGGAATCAACAGAAAAGCAGCCAATCGCTAACAGCCAACAGCTAGTAACCATGAGAACGATAAAATTTTTATTGGAAAAGGAATTCCGGCAAATATTCAGGAACAGGGCACTTTTGCCCATGTTGCTTGTTTTGCCAATCATCCAGCTTCTGGTACTGCCTTTGGCGGCAGACTATGAGGTCAAAAATATTAATATTGCAATCGTAGACCATGATCATTCTCCGTATTCCCGGAAGCTCATTTCGAAAATTACAGCGTCTGGTTATTTTCGACTTGCCGGTTACAATCATTCCTTCAAAGAAGCCGACAAATTAATTGAAACCGATCAGGCAGATCTGATCCTTGAAATCCCAAAAGGATTTGAACGGAACCTGATTCGCGAAAACGAAGAAAAACTATTTATTGCCGTCAATGCCATCAACGGCACAAAAGCTGGCGTCGGAGGGGCTTACCTGGGTCGGATTATTAATGATTACAATGGTGAAATCAGGTTACAATGGATTTCGCAGGAAAGGCTTAATCCTCAGCCGGTGATAGAAGTCACCTCTTCCAACTGGTTTAATCCGCATATGAATTACAACTTTTTCATGGTTCCCGGCATACTGGCTATCCTGGTTACGATGATCGGAGGTTATATGTCCGCTCTAAATATTGTGAAAGAAAAAGAAATCGGAACCATTGAACAGATCAATGTAACACCCATTCGTAAGTTTCATTTTGTTCTGGGCAAACTCATCCCTTTCTGGATCATCGGTATCGCGGTTTTCACTTTTGGACTGCTTGTAGTAGCGCGATTGTTTTATCAGATTGTGCCAGTCGGCAGTTTCATACTGCTTTATGCATTTTTGGGATTATATCTTTTGGCCATTCTTGGTTTCGGTTTACTGGTTTCGACTTACTGCGATACGCAGCAGCAGGCTATGTCGGTTGCCTTCTTCTTTGTGATGATATTCATGCTGATGAGCGGACTATTTACACCCATCGAGAGCATGCCGGAGTGGGCCAAAGTGATCGCGTACCTGAATCCGGTCACTTACTTTATTGATGTGATGA
>Ga0247803_1000223_pt1 | contig 33264 bp, 39 predicted proteins | sample UWRJL014104B1_FD_180928 | JGI IMG/M metagenome (GOLD analysis project Ga0247803, IMG submission 180928) | Plant litter microbial communities from Arlington Agricultural Research Station in Wisconsin, United States - UWRJ-L014-104B-1 | ecosystem: Environmental > Terrestrial > Plant litter >... | reverse complement strand
AGGTCTCACTAACACCCGACGAAGGAGTCTCGGCATGCCCGCACCCGAAACCGCGCAGTCCTCGCACGCCATCGTGATCGGGGCGGGGCTCGCCGGCCTCGTCGCGACCGCCGAGCTGGTGGCGGCAGGCAAGACCGTGACGGTTCTCGAGCAGGAGTCCGAGGCGAATCTCGGCGGTCAGGCGTGGTGGTCGTTCGGCGGCCTCTTCCTCGTCGACACCCCGGAGCAGCGGCGCATGGGCGTCAAGGACTCGCTCGAGCTGGCGCGCCAGGACTGGTTCGGCGCCGCGGGGTTCGACCGTCCGGAAGACGCGTGGGGCAGGCAGTGGGCCGAGTCGTACCTGCAGTTCGCGGCGGGCGAGAAGCGGGCATGGCTGAAGGAACGCGGCGTCGGATTCTTCCCCGTGGTCGGCTGGGCCGAGCGCGGAGGCTACGGCGCCAACGGCCACGGCAACTCCGTGCCGCGGTTCCACATCACCTGGGGCACCGGTCCGGGTGTCGTCGCCCCCTTCGCCCGGGCGGTGAGGGAGGGCGTCGACCGCGGTCTCGTCACCCTCAAGTTCCGCCACCGCGTCGACGGGCTCATCGTGCAGAACGGCGAGGTCGTCGGCGCACGCGGCGCGGTCCTCGCCCCCGATGCCGCCGTACGCGGCGCCGCATCCGCCCGCACGGTGGTCGGCGACTTCGAACAGTACGCGGGCGCGACCATCGTCACCAGCGGCGGCATCGGCGGCAATCACGACATGGTGCGCGCCCAGTGGCCCCAGCGTCTCGGCACTCCCCCGAAGCACATGCTGAGCGGCGTGCCCGCCCACGTCGACGGCCGCATGCTCGGCATCAGCGAGGAGGCGGGTGCGAACCTCGTCAACGGCGACCGCATGTGGCACTATGTCGAGGGCATCACCAACTACGACCCCGTCTGGGCCAGGCACGGAATCCGCATCCTCCCCGGTCCGTCGAGCCTGTGGCTGGATGCCTCGGGCAGGCGCCTGCCCGTGCCGCTGTTTCCCGGGTTCGACACCCTCGGCACCCTCGCGCACATCCAGTCGACCGGCTACGAGCACTCGTGGTTCGTTCTCACGCAGAAGATCATCGAGAAGGAGTTCGCCCTCTCCGGCAGCGAGCAGAACCCCGACCTGACCGGCAAAGACGTCAGGCTCCTCGCCCGCCGGGTGCTGCCCGGCGCGCCGGGCCCGGTCGAGGCGTTCAAGGAGAAGGGCGTCGACTTCGTCGTCGCCGAGACCCTGGGCGAGCTGGTGAAGGGCATGCAGAGGCTGAGCCCGGATGTCGCGATCGACGCTGCCCTCGTTCGCCGCGAGGTCGAGGGGCGCGACCGCCAGCTCGACAACGACTTCTCCAAGGACGCGCAGATCACGGCGATCCGCCAGGCCCGCCACTACCGGGGCGACAAGCTCATCCGGGTCGCCGCTCCGCACAAGCTGCTCGATCCGGAGGCGGGACCGCTCATCGCCGTCAAGCTGCACGTGCTCACCCGCAAGAGCCTCGGCGGCATCGAGACGAACCTCGACGGGCAGGTGCTTCGTGCGGGCGGAGAGCCGGTCCCCGGCCTCTACGCCGCCGGCGAGGCGAGCGGGTTCGGCGGTGGTGGCATCCACGGCTACCGCTCGCTCGAGGGCACCTTCCTCGGCGGCTGCATCTACACCGGGCGGCAGGCGGCGCGGGCTGTGGCCCGCGGTTGAGCGGATCGGTAAACTCTGTATCGACCCGAGGGAGCCTCATGACAGACGACAACCCGACCACGCCCGCCGCCGGCTGGTACCCGGACCCCGCCGGCTCCCCGCGCACCCGCTGGTGGGACGGCACACGCTGGACCGAGAACTACTCCGCGCCTGCGGCTCAGACGGCGGCGACCCCGTGGTCTACTCCGACCAGCCAGGCGTCGAACGGCGTCGACGGCGCCCCGTCCGCCTACCCGGCCATGCAACCGTACGGCGCGGCTCCCGCGCTGAAGGCGCCAGAGGGAACCTCGCCGTCGACTCCGTTCATCTGGCTGCTGGCGGTGCTGCCCATCGTCACGCTCGCGCTGTCGGTCGTCCAGCTCGCCACGATCGACTCTCTCGTCGAGAGCGCCCTCGCCGACAGCGGCTCCTCGTACACGCCGCTCGACATAACCAACTACGGCGTATCGCTGCTCATCGCCGCCGCGACCGTGATTCTCGCCTTCTTCGACGCGCGCACCCTCGCCGCCCGCGGGGTGCCGCGCCCCTTCCACTGGGCATGGTCGTTCTTCGCCCTGCTGGGCGCTCCCGTCTACATGATCGGCCGCAGCGTCGTCGTGCGACGCCGGGTGGGCTCGGGCCTGGCTCCGATGTTCGTGAACCTGTCGCTCATCCTCGTCGGCTTCATCATCGGCATCGTGGCGGCGGTCATCGTCACGACGCGCATCTTCGAGTCGATCCCCGGCCTCTAGGGCGTTCCCGGAGGTTTGCCTCGGTTGGGTATGCTGCGTGCACTCACGACCCCTGGAGCGCAGCATGCACGCCACCGAAGTACGCAACCTCGACAGCACCGTGATGGCGCGGCTGCGGGCGGCGCTCCCCGTGCTCGGACCGAGCGAGCGCCGCGTGGCGCAGGTGATCCTCGCCCGCCCTGCGGCGGTGACGGAGTGGTCGACGGCCGAGCTCGCCCAGGCTGCCGCGACCTCGCCCGCGACCGTCGTGCGCGCGTGTCAGACGCTCGGCTTCCGCGGGTTCCAGCACCTGCGGCTGGAGATCGCCCGCGCCGCGCCGAGCGACCGGGAGGAGGGCGCCGCGGCGCATCCGCTCACCAGGATCTTCTCGGATGCCGCGGACGCGATCACGATCGGCCGTGACAGCGTCGACGTCGCGAGCATCGATGCCGCGGTCGACGCGCTCGCCGGAGCCCGCCGCCTCGTGCTCGTCGGCACCGGGTTCTCGGCGCCGCCGCTGCAGGACGCGGCCATGCGGTTCGCCACGGTGGGCCGCCCCGTCGAGGCGCCGAGCGACGTGCTCGGTCAGCAGTTCGCCGCACACTCGCTCACCGCCGACGACGTGTGCCTCACGGTCAGCTACTCGGGGGCGAACACCCACACGCTGAGCGCCTGCCGCGCCGCCAAGGAGGGCGGGGCCACCGTCATCGCCGTCACGAGCTTCGCCCGGTCGCCGCTCACGCTGCTCGCCGACATCTCGCTCGTGACGGGACCGCTCACCCGGGCGCACGACATCGACCCGTTCCTCAGCCGGCTGAGCCACCTGCTCGTGCTGCACACGCTGCATTCGGCGCTGTTCGACCGCAGCTCGAGCTCCGACGTCGCCCACATGCGCGAGGTCGTCGCGGAGGCGCTCGTCAGCGACGAGTAGCCGCGCGATGCCGCGGTCCCGGCCGTGTAGCCGGTGCCCGGTGCCCGTCGCCCGTCGCCCGTCGCCCGTCGCCCGTAGCCCGCGAGAGTGCACTTCTACCCCTGATATCCCGCCGAAACGGCGCACAACTGCACTTCCGACGTCTGGCGGGCGGGCCCGAGTGGCCAGTCGGCGCGAATCCGACCGCAGGCAGGCCGCCATAACCGGCCAGCCAGCGTGGCTAAGCGCCCGCGACCGCCGAACGCGAGGTTGGCGCCGCGTTTCGCGGCAGGTCGTCGGCCGTCTACCGTTCGTTCACCTCGCCCGCACATCCTGATTCTCGTAACCACGTTTCATAACTCATGAAACGGTGAAACGAAATCCGGGTAGGTCATGTCGGGCATCACCATCGAGGGCACGTACAACGCCCGCTGGGCAACCCCCGGCCCCGAGACGACGCCGTGGCTCGCCCGCGCCGCCGCACTCGACGAGGTCGGCGACGTCGGACGGGCGCAGCTGGCCGAGCTGGGCATCTCCCTCGTGCTCGACCTGCGCGAAGACGGCGAGCTCACGGCGAACACCGAGCCGCGGCACGGGGTGCCTGTCGCCCGCGTCGCCCTCTACCGGCTTCCCGACGGCCCGCCCGCCTCCGGCAGCCTCGAGCAGGTCTACGAATTCCTCCTCTCCGAGCGCGGCGCTGCCCTGGCCGAGGCCGTCGCCGCCATCGCCGACTCCGGCGGCCCCGTACTCGTCCACTGCACCGCGGGCAAGGACCGCACAGGACTCGTCGTCGCCCTCGCCCTGCTCGCCGCCGGCCACGACGAGGCACACGTCGTCGCCGACTACGCGCTCTCCACCGGCGTCGTGCGCGCCCGGCGCGAGCAGATCGCCGAGGAGACGCTGCGGCCGATGGGGCTCGACGTCGACGCCCACGCGGCCGCCCTGCGCCTCCACCTCGACAGTCCGGCCGAGGCTATGCTGCACTCCCTGCAGACGGTCAGCGCGCTGGGCGGAGCCGAGGCGTATCTCATCCGTCACGGGCTGCGGGCCGAACAGCTGCAGGCCCTGCGCAGAACACTCGGGCGGCCGAGCGATGACTGAGCACTCCAAGTTCACGATCGTGCACCTCAGCGACGTGCACGCGACGATCGGCGAACTGCTCTACGGGCAGGTCGACGGCGTCGCCCGGCTCGAGCAGGTCGGCGACTACGTGGCCGCGGCCGGCGTCACGCCCGAGGCGGTCGTCGTCACGGGCGACCTGGCGCAGCGCGGTCACTCCGCCGCCTACCCGGCGGTCAACGCCGCGTTGCGGGCGCTCGGCGAGAAAGTCGGCGCACCGGTGTTCACCACTCTCGGCAACCACGACGACGCCCGCGCCGCCCGCGTGCTCGACGGCCACGGCGCGAGCCACTACCGGGTCGTCACGGTCGGCGAGACGCGCATCGTGCTGCTCGACACCAGCACCGGCGCGATCGACGACGAGCAGCTCCACTGGCTGCGCTCGACCGTCGCCGAGCCGTTCGGCGCGGGTACCGTCATCGCACTGCACCACGCGCCAGTGCCCTCGCCGCTGCCCACCCTGTCGAAGATCGGCCTGCGCGACCCGGAGGAGTTCGCCGCCGCCATCGAGGGCTCCGACGCGCGGCTCATCCTCGCCGGCCACTACCACCACCCGATGACCGCTCTCTTCCACGGCCTCCCCGTCGCCGTCGGCCCGTCGCTCGCCTACCACCAGATCATGAATGCCGGTCCGGAGACCGTCAGCGGCCACGATCTCGCCATGTTCTCGCTCGTCCAGATCACGGCCGACCAGGTGAGCACCGCGCCGGTCAGCCTGCAGTCGCCGAGCCCCCTCTTCTCCACTCCCGTCCCCACCACCGCATCCGCATCCGCATCCGCATCCGCATCCGCATCCGCACTACAACCACAAAGGACACCATGAACCGCAAGCACTACGTCGCAACGGCCGCCACTTTCGTGGCCCTCGGCCTCGTCCTCACCGGCTGCACGGCCGCAGAGCCCGCCCCCGCCGAAGACACCGCGACGACCGTCACGCAGCTCGACGCCGCCACCATCACGGTCTACACGTCGGAGCCGCAGGAGAAGATCGATGCGATCGTCGCCGCCTACAACGAGGAGCAGCCGAACGTCACCGTCGAGGTCTTCCGCGCCGGAACCGGCGACCTCACCGCCCGCATCGAGGCCGAGCGCACCTCCGGCGACGTGCAGGCCGACGTCCTTCTCGCGGCCGACTCCGCCACGTTCGAGGCCTACGCCTCCGACGACCTGCTGCTGGCCTACACCCCGGCCGACGTCGAGTCGCTGAACCAGGACGTCGTCGACCCCGAGGGCTTCTACACGGGAACCCGCATCATCCCCACGGTCATCGCCTACAACACCACGGCCATCGACACCCCGCCCAGCTCGTGGCACGACCTCACCGACTCTGAGTACGCCGGCAAGATCACGATGCCGAACCCCGACGTCTCGGGAGCAGCCGCCTACAACGCGGCCGTGTGGATGAACACCGACGACCTCGGCGAGGCCTGGCTCGAAGACCTCGCGGCGAACAAGCCGGTCATCGCCGACAGCAACGGACCCGTCTCCCAGGCGGTCGCCGCCGGCACGCAGCCGGTCGGCATCGTCGTCGACTACCTCGTGCGCGAGCTCAAGGCCGCCGGCTCGCCGATCGACGTCGCCTACCCGACCGAGGGCGTGCCGTACGTGTCGCAGCCGGTCGGCATCTTCGCCAGCACCGACGCGCAGGAGGCGTCGGAGTCGTTCGTCGACTTCCTCGTCAGCGAGGCCGGCCAGACCCTCGCCGTCGAGCAGTCGTACCTGCCCGTGCGCAGCGACGTCGGCACCCCCGACGGCGCCCCGTCGATGGACGACATCACGATCCTCTCGCCCGACCTCGACCTGATCGCCGACACGAAGACCGCGGCCGTGGCCAGGTTCAACGAGCTCTTCCAGTAATGAGCCCCAACCCCACCCCACGCGTCGCGGGCCCGGTCGTCACCGACCGGGCCCGCGCCCCGCGTTCCCCACGGGGCAGCGCGAGACGCGCGGGCCGCCCCGACGGGGTCGACGCCGTGCGCATCGCGCTGTGGCTCGTGGTCGCGGCGGTCGTGCTGCTTCCCCTCGGCGCGATCGTCTGGCTCGCGGCATCCGACAATCACCTGCCCCTGCTGCTCGGAGGCGACATCGCCGAAGCCGGGCTGAACAGCCTCGTCTCGTCGGTCTCCTCGGCGATCGGCGCGGTCGTCGTCGGCACGGCCCTCGCCCTGCTTCTCGACCGCACCGACCTGCGCGGCCGCCGCGTACTGCGCCTGTTCGCGCTCACCCCGCTGCTCGTGCCGCCGTTCGTCGGCGCGATCGCCTGGATCGGCATCGCCGGCCCCACCGGCTCGGCCAACGCGCTCTGGACCCAGTGGTTCGGCGCCCCGCTGTGGAACATCTACGGCGCCGACGGCGTCATCTTCCTGCTCACTGTGCACTCCTACCCGGTCGCGTACATCATCGTCTCCGCTGCGCTGCGCCGCATCCCCTCCGACCTCGAGCAGGCGGCGCGGATCAGCGGCGCCTCGGCCATCCGCGCGGTGCTCACCATCACCGTGCCGTTGCTGCGCCCCGCGATCCTCTCGGCGTTCACCCTCGTCGCCGTGGGCAACCTCGCCGACTTCGGCATCCCGTCGATCATCGGGCTGCCGGAGCGCTACGTCACGCTGTCGACGCTCATCTACCGGTACATCCAGTCGGGCACCGTGGAGTCGCCGCTCGAGGTCATCGCCACGATCGGCGTTGTGCTGCTCGTCGTCGCTGCCGCCGCCATGGTGATCGACATGCTCGTCTCCCGCTCGCGCTGGGAGCTCGACGCCTCCGCGTCGTCGGCGCAGATCCTCCCGCTCGGCGTGGCCCGCCTGCCGCTGACCCTGGTCGCCTGGGCCGGCGTGCTCGCGATCACCCTCCTCCCGCTCAGCGCGCTGCTCACCCAGTCGCTGCTGCCGGCGCCGGGAGTGCCCCTCGCCTGGGAGAATCTCACCCTCGACAACATCGTGCGCGCCACGACCGCCCCCGCCACCGTCACCGGGGCGGTCAACTCGGTCGTGCTCTCCGTGCTCGCCGGAATCATCTGCGCCGTGATCGGGCTCGCCATCGGCACGCTGGTCACCCGCACGGCGGCGCGCTCGAACACGGCGCTGCGCACCGTGGCGATGCTGCCGCAGGCGATCCCCGGGCTCGTCATCGCCGTCGGCTGGCTGATCATCGCGCCGCGCATCGGGTTGTTCAACACACCGTGGCTCATCCTCTGCGCCTACGTGATGGCGTTCGTCGCCATCGTGGTTCAGTCGGTGAGCGCACCGCTGCGGTCGACGCCCATGACCGCGGAGGAGGCCGCCCGCATCTCCGGCGCGAGCCGGCTGCGAGCCCTGTTCGACATCTCCTGGCGGATGGCGCTTCCCGCGGCGATCTCCGGTGGCACCCTCGTCGTGCTCACCGCCGTGCGCGAGCTCACGATCTCGGTGCTGCTGCTCGCACCGGGCGCGCAGACGCTCGGGGTGTCTATCTTCAGTCTGCAGCAGGCCGGCGCCTACAACGCGGCCTCGGCCCTCTCGCTCATCATCACCCTCGTCGGCCTCGCCGGCCTCGGCCTCGCCGCCCGCCGGGCGCGCTGACCTCCACGAAAGGCATCTCCCCGTGTCATCCGTCACCCTCTCCGACGTCGGTCTCACCTATCCCGACGGCACCGTCGGTCTCTCCGGCATCGACCTCGCGATCGCCGACGGCGAGTTCGTCGCCCTCGTCGGGCCCTCCGGCTCGGGCAAGACGACCCTGCTGCGCGCCATCGCCGGGTTCCTGCGCCCGACGAGCGGGTCGATCCACCTCGGCGACTCGCTCGTCGCCGACGCGTCGACGCTCGTCGCGCCGGAGAGACGCGAGCTCGGCATGGTGTTCCAGCAGCACGCCGTGTGGCCGCACTGGAGCGTCGAGCGCAACATCGCCTACCCGCTGCGGCTCGCCGGCGTACCGAAGGTCGAGCGCCGCGCCCGCGTCGACGAGGTGATGGCGCTCGTCGGCCTCGAGGGGTTCGAGAAGCGCAACCCGACCACGCTCTCGGGCGGCCAGCGGCAGCGGGTCGCCCTCGCGCGGGCGATCGTCGGTCGTCCGCGCGTGCTGCTGCTCGACGAGGCGCTCTCGGCCCTCGACGAGCCGCTGCGCGACAAGCTGCGGCTCGAACTGCAGACGCTCACCCGCTCGATCGGGCTCACCGTCGTGCACGTCACCCACGACCGCGACGAGGCGCTCGCGCTCGCCGACCGTGTCGTCGTGCTCGACGGCGGGCGCATCCAGCAGGTCGGCACCCCGCCGGAGCTCGTCACCTCGCCGGTCTCCCCCGCCGTGGCGACGTTCCTGTCGGACGCCACGATCTTCACCGGCCGGCTGCTCGCCGACGTGTTCAGCGCCGCCGGGCACGAGTGCCGGGTCGACGCCGCGCTGCTCGAGGGCGGCGGCTCCGACGGCGACGGCTCGATCGCGGTGCTGCCCGAAGACGTCACGCTGACGCCGGGCGCCGGCGCCACCGTCATGTCGTCGCTGTACGGGCGCGGCGGCAACGACGTGGTCGTCGACTGGAAGGGCATCGCGGTGCGTTGCCGGGTGTCCGGCCGCCGCCCGCTCGCCGGAGAGAGCGTCGACGTGCGCATCGCCCGGGCGATGTTCTACCCGTCCCGTCTTCCGGCAGCGGCCGACGCGCACGTCAGGACCGCCGCGGGCAGGCTCCAGGGCTAGGCGGCGGACTGGGCGATGACCGGGGTCGTCGCCAGCATGCCCAGCATGTAGTCGAAGAAGCGCTCGCCGTCGACGGTCTCGATGGCGGTGACGTTGTTGTCGTCCGACGCCCAGTCGAACACGGTGGCGCCACGCGTCAGCGTGCCCTGCGTCTCGACCTCGAGGCGGTAGCGGCGCTCGGCCGTCGACAGGCTGCGGTCGAGCGCGAGCAGCACCGAGAGCGAGTCGCAGTGCGACGAGCCGGCTAGACCCACAGCGGTGTCGAAGTCGAACGTGGCCTGGTTCGCGCGCACGAAGAAGCGCGAGAGCGGGGTGTCGAGGGCGGCGATGCGGTCGATGCGGCCCTGGTCGAACAGCGCGTCGGTGATGGTGAGCGGGTCCCAGCTGATCACGACGACGTCGGAGAACCCGGCCGAGAAGACGATGTCAGCGGCCTCCGGATCGACATAGATGTTGTACTCGGCGGCAGGAGTGATGTTGCCGCGGGCGTTGATCGAGCCGCCCATGACGTAGAGGCTGCCCACGTTCGACACGAACTCGGGGTCTTTCTGCACCGCGAGGGCGAGATTCGTCAACGGGCCGATGGCCACGATGCGCAGCTCCCCCTTGTGCTCGCGCGCGAGACGGATCATCGCGTCGACCGCGTGCTCTGCGGATGCCTCGTGGCCGTCGTCGGGGCGCTTCAAGCCGCCCACGCCGTCGCCGTGCACGTCTTCTGCGCTGAGCCACGGGCGGACGAGCGGGTCACGGGCGCCGAGGTGCACGGGGACCTGCCCGAGGCGGCCCGCGAGCCCCACGGTGAGGAACGCGTTGTCGACCTGCTGGTCGAATCCGACGTTTCCGGCGACCATCGTGATGGCGAGGAGGTCGGCGCGGGGGTCGAGCAGCCCGACCAGCAGCGCGAAGCAGTCGTCGGCGGCGGTGTCGGTGTCAATGAGGAGGGGAATCGGCACGGAGAGTCTTTCTGGGGTGGGGCAGGGCAACGCGCAAGATTACCATTCGGCTCCGGGTCCCCCTAATTGCCGACTCGGGCGTACCCCGAAATCAGGGGTTCATTCGACCGGAGGGATCGAGGCGAGACTCAACTCCACGTCCATCGAAGCGAACTCGACCGGGACGCTCAGGGACGACCGCATTGCACGGGTGGCGGACGCGACATCTGCCGCGAGCTGCTCGTCGTCGGTGTAGAGCGTCACCACGAACGCGCTGTTGCGCGGGTTCGATTCGACACTGAAATCGGTTTCCGCACCGACGCGTGCCAGCACGGCCTTGCTGATCCTCGTCATCTCGTCCTCGAGCGCGAGTTGAGGGCGGCCGACGCCCGTCACGACGTCGAAGTCGATGCCGGTGGCCTCGAGCCTGTCGATCGCGGCATCCGGCGCTGCCCCCGCGAACGCGACGGTGAATCCGGTGGCGGTGAATTCCGAGTAGGCGAAGTCGTCGGGAAAGTCACGACTGATCGTGTAGAGAGCGTCGGCCGCCGGACCCTGCGCCTCCCCTCGAGCCCCATCGTCCGCGAAGACCTCGGCGGGCTGGATCGGCGTCGCGGCCAGACGGGCGGCTGCCGTGGCCGTCGCCAGTCGCGAGGCGTCGACCGCGACCGCGCCTGATGTCGCGGCGACGATGACGATGACGACGGCGACGACGATGACCGACCTCACCGGCAATGCTCCCGGTAACCATTGCGCAACGCGCATCGCACCCTCCGTACATGCCAGCATGACGACTACTCAGCACCACGGTACAGGTCGGGGTGCAGGCTGTCAGCGGGCGAGGGTCCAGGCTCGACGCTTGGCGAGCACGTGCCCGCGCTTCGTCGTGAGGCGGGTCCACGGCCCGGTCTCGAAGATCTGAACCGACTCCTCGCCGCCGAGGAACCCGAGGCTGAGGGCAGCGAACCCGGCACCGGCCGGCACGTGCTCGAGTCCGGGGATGGGACGTCCCCACACCTGCGAGCGCACCTTATGCACGATCTGCTCGCCGGTTCCGGTGGGTATGGCGGTCGCGACCTCGTCGATGCCCGCGCGAGCAACGCCGTCGAGCACTCCGCTCGACGTCGCGGGCAGGGGGCTCCAGCCGCCGCGCGGCGGCGAGATGGCCGCCCACGACACGGTGTGCACCTGCATCGGCAGGTTCACGGTGACTGGAGCCGAGACATCCGTCACCTCGTTCTTGCGGTTGGTGAGCCGCTGCAGCAGCGAGCCGACCGGCACGACGGCGTCGAAGGTCTCCTTCTCGGGCAGCGAGAAGGTGCGCAGTCCGAGCACCGTGGGGCTCTCGTCGAGCAGCCCCGAAGGGTAGAACACGGCGACGTAGACGGCGAGCACTCCCGCCCCGGCGATCAGGCGCACGGAGCCGTCCTCGACGCGGCCCGCGCGGCTCAGGTAGGTGCTGAGGTCGTCGAGGGCGAGGGAATCCTGGAGGGTGAATGCTTGGCTCATCTGCGTTCTAAACTACAGGGCATGAGCGACCCCGTGAGCGGACTGTTGACCGCACTCGACCTGACCGACACCCACGCGCGCACCAGCGAGGACATTTTCACCGGGCCGAGCCAGCCGCAGCCGCTCGGCCGCGTGTTCGGCGGTCAGGTTCTCGCCCAGTCGCTCGTGGCGGCGATGCGCACCATCAGCGACGACCGCTTCGTGCACTCGATGCACGGCTACTTCCTGCGCCCGGGAGACGCGGAGCAGCCCATCACCTTCTCGGTCGACCGCATCCACGACGGCCGGTCGTTCTCCACCCGGCGCACGCAGGCCTACCAGAACGGGCTGCCGATCCTGTCGATGATCGCCTCGTTCCAGAGCGACGACGAGGGACTCGACCACCAGTTCGAGATGCCGACCGGGCTGCCGGAGCCGGAGTCGCTGCCGAGCGCAGCCGAGACGCTCGCCGGCGTCGACCACCCGATCGCCGAGAACTGGGCGAGCGCACGGGCCTTCGACATGCGGCACATCCCCTCCCCCGTGTACTTCACGGTCGAGGGCGAGCACGTCCCGCACCAGGCAGTGTGGCTCAAGGCGAAGTCGGCGTTGCCCGACGACGAGAACCTGCACCGCGCCGCCCTCGCCTACGCGAGCGACTACTCGATCCTCGAACCGATCATGCGCGGCCACGGCGTCGCCTGGGGAACCCCCGGGCTCAAGGCCGCGAGCCTCGACCACGCCATGTGGTTCCACCGCTTCGGTCGCGTCGACGAGTGGATGCTCTACGTGCAGGAGTCGCCCACCGCCGTCGGCGGCCGCGGCCTCTCTCTCGGCCGGATCTACTCGCGCGAGGGCGTGCTGCTGGCAAGCGTTGCGCAAGAGGGCATGGTGCGAGTACCGTCGCGCTGACCCGGGAATATCTCCACGGGTCCATTGTTGATAAGAGTAATCAACAAGAAAGCTGGTGGGCCATGCACGTACGTAATTCGCTCAAGTCGCTCAAGAAGGCACCCGGGTCGCAGGTTGTCCGCCGTCGCGGACGTACGTTCGTGATCAACAGCAACAACCCGCGCATGAAGGCGCGTCAGGGCTAGTCCTCACGCACCTCAAGTGCCCGCCACTTGACCAGAGCCCGTCGTGATCACACCGGCGGGCTCTCCGGCGTTAACGGCACCTTCAGAAGCGGGGCGGATGCCTCGGCCTGACACTTACGGCCGCTTGGTGAACGCGACCGGCTCCTCGACGTAGGGCTCCCACGCCGCGCGCTGCTCGTCGGTCATGCGTTGCGGCCGCCCCGTCGCCAGCTCCACCATCACGAGGGTCGTCGTCGCGCGCGTGTACAGCGCCCGCGGCTCCATGCCCTCGGGCGAGTAGACCTCGTAGCTGATCTCGAGGCTCGCGCCGCCGAGGCGGCCGATCCACAGCTCCACGTCGAGCGGCTGGCGCATGTACGGGATGGGCAGCAGGTACTCGATCTCCTGCCGCGCGATCAAGGCGACCACCTTCGCGCCGGGGCGCGCATCCAGAATCGCCATCGCCGAGTCGCCCCGACCGTCGTCGTTCACCCAGAACGCCTGGATGCGCGCCTCCTCCAACAGGCGGAACATCTCCGCGTTGTTGACGTGGGCATAGGCGTCGAAGTCTGACCAGCGGAGGCTGATCGGAACGGTGAGTCTCACGAGCGAGCCGCGATCAGTCGCGCGAGAGCTTGCGGTAGACCGAGCTGTTGGGCTTGGCCGCGTCGGCTCCGAGGCGCTGGATCTTGTTCTCCTCGTACGACTCGAAGTTGCCCTCGAACCAGTACCAGTTCGACGGGTCTTCCGCGGTTCCCTCGTAGGCGAGGATGTGGGTCGCGATGCGGTCGAGGAACCACCTATCGTGAGTGATCACCACCGCGCAGCCGGGGAACTCGAGCAGCGCGTTCTCGAGCGAGCCGAGGGTCTCCACGTCGAGGTCGTTGGTCGGTTCGTCGAGCAGCAGGAGGTTTCCGCCCTGCTTGAGGGTGAGCGCGAGGTTGAGACGGTTGCGCTCTCCACCGGAGAGCACGCCGGCCTTCTTCTGCTGGTCGGGACCCTTGAAGCCGAACTGCGACACGTAGCCGCGTGACGGGATCTCGGTCTTGCCGACCTGGATGTAGTCCTGGCCGTCGGAGACGACCTCCCACAGGGTCTTGTTGGGGTCGATGCCGCCGCGGTTCTGGTCGACGTACGAGATGTCGACGGTGTCGCCGATCTTGAGGTCGCCGGAGTCGAGCGGCTCGAGGCCGACGATCGTCTTGAACAGCGTCGTCTTACCGACACCGTTCGGGCCGATGACTCCGACGATGCCGTTGCGCGGGAGGGTGAAGCTGAGGCCGTCGATGAGCACGCGGTCGTCGAAGCTCTTCTTGAGGTTCTTCGCGTCGATGACCTGCGCGCCGAGGCGGGGTCCGACGGGGATCACGAGCTCTTCGAAGTCGAGCTTCCTCGTCTTCTCCGCCTCGTTCGCCATCTCCTCGTAACGGGCGAGTCGCGCCTTCGACTTGACCTGGCGGCCCTTGGCGTTGCTGCGCACCCACTCGAGCTCGGACGAGAGACGCTTCGCGAGCTTGGCGTCCTTCTTGCCCTGGACGGTGAGGCGTTCCTGCTTCTTCTCGAGGTAGGTCGAGTAGTTGCCCTCGTAGGGGTAGAGCTTGCCGCGGTCGACCTCGGCGATCCACTCGGCGACGTGGTCGAGGAAGTACCTGTCGTGAGTGACGGCGAGCACGGCGCCCGGGTACTTGGCGAGGTGCTGCTCGAGCCAGAGAACGCTCTCGGCGTCGAGGTGGTTGGTGGGCTCGTCGAGCAGCAGCAGGTCGGGCTTCTGCAGCAGGAGCTTGGTGAGCGCGACGCGTCGCTTCTCACCACCGGAGAGGCTGTGCACGGGGTAGTCGCCGGGCGGCGTGCGGAGTGCGCTCATCGCCTGCTCGAGCTGCGAGTCGAGGTCCCAGGCGTCTGCGGCGTCGATGTCTTCCTGCAGGGTGCCCATCTCGGCGAGCAGGGCGTCGAAGTCGGCGTCGGGCTCGGCCATCTCGAGTCCGATCGCCGCATGACGGTCGACCTTCGCCTTGATCTCGCCGACGCCCTCCTGCACGTTCTCGAGAACGGTCTTGGTCTCGTCGAGCTCTGGCTCCTGCATGAGGATGCCGACGCTGTAGCCGGGGCTCAGCCGCGCCTCGCCGTTGCTGGGCGTATCGAGCCCGGCCATGATTTTGAGAATGGTTGACTTACCGGCACCATTCGGGCCGACGATGCCGATTTTGGCACCGGGAAAGAACGACATGGTGACGTCATCGAGGATCAGCTTCTCGCCGACCGCTTTGCGGGCGCGCACCATCGTGTAAATAAATTCGGCCATAGGACCATTCTACGTAGGGCTCAGCGGGTGCCCATGCTCGGGCCTTCTCAGAAGTCGATGGCGCGGGTCGCGCCGACGAGACACTTGCCCGTGCCGAGCAGCGGCTCGGCGATCGCGTTGTAGCCGGCCGCCCCGGTCTGGCCGACGAGGCAGCTTCCGTTGATACGCACGGAGAACTGGATCGCCTCGGCCGCCTCCGACCCGACCGTGGTGTCGGGGGTGAGCTCCATGTCGGCCTTGACGAAGCCCGCGGTGACGAGGTTCTCGACGAGCTGCTGCCCGTTCGGCGTCGGCACTGTCGCCAGCAGACGACGGTTGACGAAGTCGAAGTAGGCGAGGTTCGCCTCGGAGTCGCCGGACGGGTCCAGCACGGGATCGGGCTCCGCGGTCGGCGTGGGGCTCGCACTCCGCGACGCGCTCGGCTTCGGCTTGTCGGGGGCGGGCGCCGTGCACGCGGCGAGCCCGGAGACCAGCGCCACGGCGGTCACTACCGCGAGAAAGCCCGCACGCGAACGACGGATGCGGTTGCTGGCCATCAGGAATCCCCTTCGACGGTCGGCGGTCGCGTTCCGTACCCTCGGATTCTACGATGGCGCGCTGTGCGCTCCCCACTCGGCGCCCGCTCGGAACGGCCCCCGATCAGAACGGAGTGGCCACCTCGGAGTCCTCCTCGGCTGCATCCGGGAACGACGACGGCTCGAAGTCCGCTTGCGACGGGAACTCGTCGGCCGCGCCGGTGGGCTGCGTCTCCGCCGCCTCGCTGGACGCCGCGGATGTGGATCGGACGCGGGTGAAGCTCGTCGTTCCCCACGTGAGGTCGTGACCGACGGCATCCGCCTCGATCTCGACGTTCGTTCCCGACTTCTCGCCCGCCTCCCAGTCGCGCACCTTCAGCCGGCCGGTAACGACGACGCGGTCGCCCTTCACGACCGAGGCGGCGACGTTGAGAGCCAGCTGACGGAACGTCGTCACGGTGTACCAGTTGGTCTCGCCGTCGACCCAGCGGTCGCGGCCCCGGTCGAACCTGCGCTGGTTCGACGCGACGCGGAACGAGGTGATCTTGAGGTCGCCCGCGGCGGTGATGGGGTTCGGCGGAGTTGCGACGAAGCCGCTGATGGCGATGGTGTCGGACATGGGATCTCCTGAGGTCGGTGGCGGATGGGGGCGAACCCCGCGGAAACGCTCGTGCCGGGACGGCTTCCGCGGGATCCGCTTCGTCGAGCATGCCGACCCGACGCGACGAAAAGGGCCGGCTCCCCCCCCACAGGTGGAGAGAACCGGCCCTTCGTCGTCTGGTGAGGAGGGGAGCCTAGTGCTCCCTGAATTCGGGCCAGTCGGTTCCCGGCACGAGGGCGGCGTGCAACGCGCTCTTCGCCACTTCGAGGTTCGGATAGACAGCCCGCTCCTGCGTGTCGTTCACGAGCTTGAAGGTGTAGCCGCCTTCGCCCCCGGTGATCCAGCCGATGGTGCCCGCCGGGCCCATCGCCACCCAGGTGTGACGGGTCAATGTGGTGTCGCTCATCGTCGAGCTCCTTTTCTACGCCGTCGAGATCCGCGGCGCGGTTCAACGATAGGACCCGCGTTTGACCAGTACAAGGGATCGGAAATTCCCTACGAGGCGAGTACGTACTCCGCGTACGACTTGCGGATCTTGTTGACCTTGGGGAGCGCTACGGCCATGCAGTAGCCCTGACCGGGATTCTTGGCGAAGAAGTCCTGGTGGTAGTCCTCGGCCCGGTAGTACTCGCCGAGGGGCTCGATCGTCGTGACGATGTCGCCGTCCCAGTATCCGGCGGCGCGGACGCGCGCGGCCTCGAAGACCTGCTTCTGCGCGTCATCCGTGTAGAACATCGCAGACCGGTACTGGGTGCCGACGTCGGCGCCCTGTCGGTTGAGCTGTCGCGGGTCGTGCAGGCTGAAGAAGACGTCGAGGATGACGCTGTCGGGGATGACTGCCGGATCGAATGTGACTGCTACGGCCTCGGCGTGTCCGGTCGTCCCGGTGCAGACCGCCTCGTACGACGGGAACACCGTGCTCCCGCCGGTGTAGCCGGAGACCACATCGGTGACGCCCTTGAGCGTGCGGTAGACGGCGTCGAGACACCAGAAGCACCCGCCGGCGATGACGAATGTGTGCATAGCAAGATTCCTGTCCATGGATGTCGAGGGCGGAAAGCTACCGCCCGTCCTCCTGTCACAACGCCGTCACGGTCGACGCAATTCCCCGACTGACCATAGGCTGGGAGCATGCCCTATAACGCCGATGAAGCCCGTTACAACGACGTCGAATACAAGAGAGTCGGCAACAGCGGCCTGAAGATCCCCGCCGTTTCGCTCGGTCTCTGGAACAACTTCGGCAACGACAAGCCCCTCGAGAACCAGCGCGCGATTCTGCGTCGAGCGTTCGACCTCGGAGTGACGCACTTCGACCTCGCCAACAACTACGGCCCGCCCGCGGGAAGCGCCGAATCCAACTTCGGGCGCATCCTCGCCGAGGACTTCCGTCCCTACCGCGACGAGCTCATCATCTCGTCGAAGGCCGGATACGAGATGTGGGACGGCCCCTACGGCGAGTGGGGCTCGCGGAAGAACCTGCTCGCATCTCTCGATCAGAGCCTGAACCGCCTCGGCCTCGACTACGTCGACATCTTCTACTCGCACCGCCCCGACCCCGAGACCCCGATCGAGGAGACCATGGGAGCGCTCGCCACCGCGGTCACCTCCGGCAGGGCGCTCTACGTCGGTGTGTCGAACTACAGCCCCGAGCAGACGCTCGCCGCGCAGAAGGCCCTCGCGGTACACGGCATCCCGCTCACGATCCACCAGCCCCGCTACAACATGTTCGACCGTCACATCGAGAACGGGCTCTTCCCGGTGCTCGACGAGATCGGCGCGGGCAGCATCGTGTTCTCGCCGCTCGCACAGGGACTGCTGACCGACCGTTACATGCAGGGCGTCGTGCCCGACGGCTCGCGTGCGAGCGAGGGACGCTGGCTGAAGCCCGGTGCCATCAGCGACACCTACCTCGAGCGCGTCCGCGGCCTCAACGAGATCGCGGAGGGCCGCGGCCAGACCCTGGCACAGATGGCACTGACCTGGGTGCTGCGCCACCCGCAGGTGACCTCAGCGCTCATCGGCGCGTCGAGCGTCGGACAGCTGGAAGACAGCCTCCAGGCGCGCGACGCTTCGCCGCTCACGGCCGAGGAGATCGCCGCGATCGAGCCCTTCGCGGTCGACGGAACGCAGCTGCGCTAGCCGGACCGCAGCTCAGGACCGCACTCCCGACACGTCGGGGGTGCGGTTCCTTTATGCCCGCCCGCTGATGTCGGTGGCCGCTTCTACCCTGACGGAGTCACCCGATCGCGGTGGCATCCACCACGGCCAGCAGCGGGAGACAACCATGACAGTTCTCGACTTCGCAACGACGATCGACAGCCGCTCGAAGGCGGGCGCGGGCAGCCGCACCCGCGGCATCACCGCGGTGCAGCTCAACGACTCGCTGTGGCGGGTGGTGCGGCCCGACGGCGAGGTGGTCGGCTACATCGAACGGTTCGACGAGAGCCGCGGCATCCGCTACCGCGCGAAGCGTCTCATCGTGCGGCAGCAGCGGTTCGTCTCCGTCGGCGAATTCTGGGGCATGGATGACGCGCTGGAATGCTTTCGGCTCGGCTGATCCCCGGCCCGACCACCCTCGAAAGCGGGGTTTCACCGACACGCGACAGCCTCGCGGATATACGCCGATCGCGGCGTATGGTTCCTCCCATGCAGTGGTGGAATGATTTCTTGGATTGGTTCAACTCGACCGAGGGCATGCGGGTCATAACGACCGCGGTCCTCCCGTTCATCGCGATAATCATCGCCGGTGTGGTCGCGGCGCTCGTGGCCCGCAGCGCGATCACGCGACTCCTCGCCAAGCAGGATCGCGCCCATCGAGCCTCCGCAGTCGAGGCGCTCATCGCCGTGGGCGAGAAGGCGTCACAGTGGAGCGGCCTCTCCAACCAGACCCGCGAGCACTTCGAGGCACAGGCGAGTGTCGCCAGCATCCGCGTGCGCCTCGTGCCCGCGCCCGGCGCCGCCATGGCCAGCGCCTGGGCCGAGTACCAGCTCGCCGAGATCAAGCGCAACTCCGCCAACTTCAGCGTGCAGGCCGACCAGGGGTTCGCCGAGTACCGCGACCGTCTCATCGAGTGGCACCACCGCCCCGCCCGCGCCCGCAAGCTGTTCGTACAAGACCTCGACCGTTTCCGTCTCGAGAGCGCGAGCGACGACACCGACCTGATCGAACGCCAGCGTCGCTGGAAGGCGGAGCAGTCGGCCCCGGCCACGGTCGCGACGCCGGCCGCCGCGCCCACCCAGGCCCCCGCCCGTCCCGGCGCATCCGCCGCACCGAAGTTCGAGGCCTCCGTCGCCCAGCCGACCACGCCCATCGTGCCGGCGGCATCGACCCGCAACTTCTCCCCGACGACGAGCTCGGCGACGACCCCGGCGAGCTCGACAGCGGGCTCGCCGCTGGGCTCGCCGCTGGGCTCGCCGCTCGGCTCCACGGCGACGACCGGCTCGAACGAGGTCATCGAGGCGACGATCGACGACGACGCGAAGCCCGAGCCGAGCCGCACCGTCTGACGTAGCGAACGGAGAAGGGGGCTCGCCAGACGGCGGGCCCCCTTCTCCGTTCGCTTTTCGTCATTTTGCTGGCGGCCTGTCGGAGGCCCGACCTAGGCTCGGGGCATGACTCACGGCATCGTCCCCCCGTACCTGCTCGCCCGCATCGCCGAACTCGACGACGAGCGGTTCGCGGTCGCCGCAGAGGCGGCGCGGCGGGCACTGCGCCACGAGGCACCGTTCCGGGCGGCACGGCTGAGCTTCAGCCTCGACGAGTCAGACAACCTCGTCGTCGAGGTCGGCGCGGGACCCAACCGCACGATCGCCGACGCCGGTCATCTCGAAGAGCTGCCGGGCACGGTGGTTCGGTCGGAGGGTGATGAGCCTACCGGCGACGACGCCGTAGACGAGGCCTACGACGGGCTCGGCGCGACGTTCGCGCTTTTCGCCGAGGTCTACCAGCGCAACTCGATCGACGGAGCCGGCCATCCCCTCGATGCCACCGTGCACTTCGGCACCCAGTACGACAACGCGTTCTGGAACGGCGAGCGCATGGTGTTCGGCGATGGCGATGGCGAGATCTTCAGGCGGTTCACCGCCTCGCCCTCCGTGATCGGACACGAGCTCACCCACGGCATCACGCAGTACACGGCGGCCCTCGAGTATCAGGGGCAGTCGGGCGCGCTCAACGAGTCGATCTCCGACGTCTTCGGCGCGCTCGTCGAGCAGTACTCGCTCGACCAGACCGTCGACGAGGCGACCTGGCTCATCGGCGAAGGGCTCTTCACCGACGAGGTCGAGGGGTCGGCGCTCCGCTCCCTCAAGGCCCCGGGCACCGCCTACGACGACGATGTGCTCGGAAAAGACCCTCAGCCCGGCACCTTCGCCGACTACGTGGAGACGGAAGACGACAACGGCGGCGTGCACATCAACTCCGGCATCCCGAACCGGGCGTTCTACCTCGTCGCGGAGGCGCTCGGAGGCAACGCCTGGGAGCGGGCCGGCCAGATCTGGTACGACACCCTGAGCCTCCCGCTCGATCCGAAGTCGACCTTCGCCGAGTTCGCCGAAGCGACCCTCAGTGCGGCCGTGACGCGCTACGGTGAATCATCGCCCGAAGCCGCCGCGGTTCGCGCCGGCTGGACGGGCGTGGGCGTGGAGATGAGCTCGGATGACGGACGCGCGGCCTGACACACTGACGATCCTCGTCGTGCGCAGCGGCGGGTTCGCCGGGCTCAGCCGCGAGTGGCGGGTGAGATCGGACGACCATCCCGAGGTCGACTGGGCGCGGCTCGTGGAGGCGTGCCCGTGGGACGCGGTATCTCCCCCCGACCACTCGCGCGATCAGTTCATCTGGCGGATCGAGGCGCATGCGCCGGTGAAGAGACGGCGGGCGACCCTGCCCGACTCCCGTGTGCGCGGCGCCTGGCGCAGCCTCGTCGACCAGGTCAAGGCCGTCAACGCCAAACCCTCGACGGAGAGGTGACCCGGCTCAGCCCGCGCTGAGCAGCCGTGACCCGCCGCCGCACCGCGCCGCGTGCGGCGAGCGGCGAGCGGCGAGCGGCAGGTCCAGTCTCGTCAGCCGTCGCTCAGCATCCCGCGCGCGAAGTCCGACGCGCGCGTGCGCAGAACGGTGATCCGCTCGTCCCGGGCCGCCTCGACGTCGAATCCGATATAGGCGACCGCCGGCCTCTTGCGCACGTTCACAGAGCACTCGAAGTCGGCGCAGACGAGGATGCCCACGGTGTTGCCGTTGCGCCCCGCCGCACCCGCCCGTCGGGCGCTGTAGAGCAGAACGTCGTTCGGCAGCTGAACGTCTTGGCACCACGAGCACTGGGCACGCGAGCGTGGGGCGGTGTCGGCCTGTTTGAGCACGATGCCGACGGGACCGTCGGCGAGGGCGACGACGATGTAGGCGCGTTTCGGCATTTTCGGATCACGCCAGCCCAGATAGTCGAGGCGGTCCCAGACGAGCCCGGCGAAGCCGGCGGGAAACACGATGTCGGTCACTTCTTTGCGCGAGGCGTTGATAAACGACGCGCGGATGGTCTTCTCGTCGATCGAGAGCATGCGTTCTTCTCCGGTTGGGTCTGGCCCACGGCGGACGTCGTGGGCATTAGTTCGTGTGATGGGGGTAGAGGGAAGAACTACCTGCCGCCGACGCAATAGCCGTCGACGACCCCCAATCGCCCCAAGGGCGTCACGAACGAACCGGAGATACTCACACAGGGAGCCTAGCCCGCTCCGGGCAGCATGAGCTCGACCTGGCCACCGATGACGCGTGTGTCGAACCTCGGTTGCGGCGCCGTCGCCGGGCCGTGCACGACCTCGCCGTCGCTCAGCGAGAAGACGCTCTGGTGCCACGGGCACTCGATGCAGGCCTCCCCCGCGACATCCACCAGCTCACCCTCGTCGAGCGGGCCAGCGAGATGGCTGCAGGTGTTGGAGAGCACGTCGACCTCCGCGCCGCGCCGCACTACCAGCACCTCGACGCCGTCGACCGTGCGCCGTTCCGCAGTGTTCTCCGCGAACTCCTCGAGACCGCCGAGCGGACGCCAGCCGGACGGGAACCGGTGCGGCACCTCCTCGGCATGGTTGACCCCGGCGGCCTGCCGGTAGGCGAGATGACCGCCCAAGTAGCCGGAGAGGCCGACGCAGGCGAGACCGGCGAGTCCGAACATCCGCCCGCTCGCGTGCTTTCCACGGCTGCGCTGCACGAACGACACCGCGTAGAGCCCGGTCGCGGCGACGTTGGCGGCGGCGTGCACGAGCCCCACCCGCTGCTGCTGCTGGTGCAGTTCCGACCAGTCGGTGAGCCCGGTGACGACCGAGGGCAGCACGGCGGCGACGCCTGTGCCGACGAGCACACGGGAGGCCCGCTCCGTTCCCGGCACGACGTCGAGGATGGCGCTGCCGATCCACGAGCCCACCGGCAGAAGCACGAGCGCGGGGTGCGCGGCGTGACCGATCGGCACTCCGTGCAGCACGTCGCGCACGGCGCGGGGGCGGATGACGGCGTTGACCGCCGACCGCACCTTCTTCACGATCGGATCGAGAGCCTCGGCTTCCTCGAGTGCCGTGACTGTCGTGAAGATTCTGAGTTCTCGCACTTTCTCCTCCTATCGAATGGATTCTGCGTGGTCGGGCACGTAGCGGTACAGGTCTTTCGGCGGGCGGTCGTAGTTCTCCGCGTTCGGCCGCGCGGGAATCTTCACCTTGGGCGGTGTGGACGACTCGTAGGGGATCTGTGAGAGCAGGTGCTTGATCGTGTTGAGCCGCGATGCACGCTTGTCGTCGCTCTCGATGGTCCACCACGGCGCCTCGTCGGTGTCGGTGCGGGCGAACATGTCGTCTTTGGCGCGGGAGTAGTCCTCCCACTTCGTGATCGACAGCACGTCGACCTCAGACAGCTTCCAGCGGCGCATCGGGTCGTTCAGGCGCGAGTGGAAACGCGCCTCCTGCTCCTTGTCGGAGACCGAGAACCAGTACTTGATGAGGATGATGCCGTCGTCGATGAGCATGCGCTCGAAGACCGGCGTCTGCTCGAGGAACAGCTCGTACTTCTCGATGGGGCTGTAGTCCATGACCCGCTCGACGCCCGCGCGGTTGTACCAGGAGCGGTCCATCAGCACGATCTCGCCCGCCGTGGGCAGCTTCTCGATGTAGCGCTGGAAATACCACTGGCCCTTCTCGCGCTCGCTCGGCACCGGCAGTGCGACGACGCGCGCGCTGCGCGGGTTGAGGTACTGCATGATCCGCTTGATCGCGCCGCCCTTGCCCGCCGCGTCACGACCTTCAAAGACCACGACGACGCGCGCGCCGGTCTTGGTAATCCACTGCTGCATACTCACGAGCTCGACCTGGAGGCGCTTGAGCTCGGCCTCGTAGACCTTCTTCGGGATTCGCTTGGTCGTTCGCTTGCGGTGCTTGGTGTTCGACTTCGACACGTCGCCCCGTCTAGCCGGAGGGGTTCTCGACGGGGGTGCCATCCTGGTCGGTGCCCGAGTCGAGGTCGACTTCTTCGGGCGCGGTTACTTCGGGTTCCGGGGTGTTCTTGGGATCGCTCATGCTGGCCACGTTAGGTCGTGTGCCGCCGACAGGAAATGGCGAGCGGAAAACCGCGATCGGTGCTAAGCGCCAGACCGGCGACCGGGCAGAAGGATTAATGGTGCCCCTGGCAGGAATCGAACCTGCGACCAAAAGATTAGAAGGCTTTTGCTCTATCCACTGAGCTACAGAGGCGCGTCTATACGATAGCGCAGGAGCCGCTAGACGGCCTTCGCCAAGGCCACGAGCACCTGGTTGACGGTCGGCACGCCCTCGGCACGGAACACCTCGGTGCCGTCCTCCGCCGCGATCACGATCGTCGGCGTCGAGCGGATGCCGGCCTTCTCCGCCTCGGCGGTGTCCCGCGCGACATCCAATTCTGCGATCTTGACGTCGGGCAGCAGCATGGCCACCTGCTTCAGCACACCCCGCGTCTGAATGCAGGGGTCACAGAACGACGAGGAGAAGAAGAGGAGATTCACGCCAGAGCCAACCGCCGAGCCGGGAGAAAGATTCCTACTGCTCGCTGAGACGCTCGTCGGGGTCTTCGAGCGCCTCGCTGGCCGTGACATCCCAGGTGTAGTGAACCTGGACCTGGTCGCCGATCGACTTGGCGACGGGGCTGGCGTAGACGACCTGCGACTCCTTGCCGTCGAGGGAGACCAGGACGGTCACCGCCTCGTCGAACGAGCCGTCGGTGCTGATGCGGGTGTCGGTCTGGCCGTCGTAGGGTCCGCCCGTGTAGAAGACGATGTACTCGTCGCCGTGCGTGAGCGATACCTCGTTGTTTGTCATAAGACAGGTCTACCAGACGCCGAGCAGGGCCAAGACACCGGCGAGCAGCGACACGGCCGCGAGGGTGAGCGCGACGATGACGATCACGAGGTGCACCGTGAAGAAGGCGGTGGGCCTGCCCGCCGAGTCTCGCGCCCGCGGATCGCGTGCGACGCGGCGGAAGAAGGTGGGCCACACGGCGATGTTGAAGACGCCGTTGAGGATGAGGAGCACGCAGAGGGCGGTAGTCATGGTGATTCGAGAATAATCGGATGCCACGGCCGACGCCGCTCGACGGCGCGCCGGTGTCGGCGGCCCGAAGATAGAATGAGCGAATGGCTACTGCTACGGACCGACTGGTCTGGATCGACTGTGAAATGACCGGACTCGACCTCGCGGTCGACGAACTCGTAGAGGTCGCGGTGGTCATCACCGACTACGACCTCGTGCCGATCGCTCCGGGGTTCACCATCGTGATCAATCCCGACCGCTCGGCGCTCGAGAACATGGGCGACTTCGTGCGCAACATGCACACCGAGAGCGGGCTCATCGACGAGATCCCGAACGGCGTCAGCCTGGCCGACGCCGAGTACGCCGTGCTCGAGTACATCCTGTCGCACGTTCCCGGCGTGCAGTCCGCGCCGCTCGCGGGCAACACGATCGGCACCGACCGCGCGTTCCTGGCGAAGTACATGCCCCGCGTCGACAGCCACCTTCACTACCGCAGCGTCGACGTGTCGTCGATCAAGGAGCTGGCCCGTCACTGGTTCCCCCGCGTGTACTTCAACGCGCCCGCCAAGAACGGCGGACACCGTGCTCTGGCAGACATTCTCGAATCAATTCGCGAGCTCGATTACTACCGAAAAGCCGTATTTACCGCGGAACCCGGCCCCACGACCGACCAGGTCCAGGTCATCTCGGCCGAGGTAGTGGAGAGATTCGCCCCGCACCTGTAATAGAATCGTCTGGTTGCTTCAGTGAGAGATCACGAAGCAGCAGCTTGGTGGGCGTAGCTCAGTTGGCAGAGCGCTGGCTTGTGGAGCCGGATGTCGCGGGTTCGAGCCCCGTCGTTCACCCCAATGTTGCACCACGGCAACACACGAATGGCCCGACTGCGAAGTCGGGCCATTCGTGTTTGTGGAAAGCTGGATTCATGGCCAAGACACTCGAGAGCACCGAGCTGCACGAGCAGACGGTTCTCGACAGCCCGTGGGTCTGCCTCGTCTGGAACGACCCGGTCAACCTGATGAGCTACGTGTCGTACGTCTTCCGCAGCTACTTCGGCTTCTCGCGCGAGGAGGCCGACCGGCGAATGCTGCAGGTGCACAACGACGGCCGCGCCGTCGTCGCCACCGGCAGCCGCGAGGAGATGGAACGCCACGTCGAGGCCATGCACGACTTCGGCCTCTGGGCCACACTGCAGAAAGCGGATGCGTGACCCCCTTCTCCAAGACCGCCTCCGGAACGATCGTGGCCGGCTTCAGCGCCGTAGAGGCCGACATCATCGGCGACCTGGCGGCGCAGATCGCCGGGATGCTGGTCGACCTGGCGGGTTCGCGAGACGTCGACCCGCTGTTCGACAGCGTGGGCATCGGCGGTTCGGCAGCGCTCCACGACGACCCCGCGATCGCCCGACTGCTGCCCGACGCCTACGGTGACGACGCCGACGCGTCGCGCGACTTCCGTCAGCTCACCGAGCGCGGCCTCGCGCGCCGCAAGGTGACCAACGCCGGGATCGTGATCGCCAGCCTGGAGAGCGGCGCGGGCGACGTCGAACTCGACGAACAGCAGTCACAGGCGTGGTTGCGCACCCTCGCCGACATCCGCCTCACCATCGCCGCCCGCCTCGGAATCGAGAGCGACGGCGACGAGGGAGAGGCGGACGGCGACGCAGCGGAGTCGCTGCGCGAGCTGTACGACTGGCTGGCATTCGTCACCGAGAGCCTGATCGACGCCCTCGAGCAGTGACTCCCTCTGCGAGACTTGCCCCGTGGACGCACTGACTGAAGACGAGTTCGAGCAGCTCGTGATCGACGAGCTCGACGCCCTGCCCGACGAGATGGTCGACGGCCTCGACAACGTCGTCTTCGTCACCGAGACCCGGCCGGAAGACGGCTCGCTCGACCTGCTGGGGCTCTACGACGGCGTGGCGATCACGGACCGCGGCCAATACGGCTTCGGCGAGCTTCCCGACCGGATCATCCTGTACCGAGAGCCGCTCATCGCTGTCAGCGAGGACCTCGACGAGCTCAAGGACCAGATCCACGTGACGCTCGTGCACGAGATCGCCCACTTCTACGGCATCGACGACGACGAGCTGCACCGCCTCGGCTGGGGCTAGGGCGCGCTGGCGACCTCGAGCGGCAGTGCGGGGTTCGCCGACCACTCCTCGAGCGAGCCGTCGTAGATGCGCACCGCCTTCACGCCGATCGCCGCCAGCGTGAGCGCGCCCGCGGAGGCCGAGATGCCGCCGCCGCAGTAGAGCAGCACCTCCTCGGTGCCCGAGCTGCCGACGGCCTTCGTGTCGACGCCCGCACCGTCGTAGGCGAGGATGACCTCGACGCGGCTCTTCAGGGTTCCGTCGGCCTTGAACAGGTCGCGGCTCGACACGTTCACACTGCCGGGGATGTGCCCGCGCCGCGAGTACCGGGTCGGGTCGGTTCCGTTGAAGCTGCCCGCAGGCAGGCTGCAGACCAACGGACGCGAGTCTGCGGCGCTGCGCTCCTCCAGCTCTTGCCGGCTCACCCACGCCTTGCGGGCGATCGTCGCGGGCCACGACGCGACGGGGGCCGCCTCGACCGCCTCCCCCGTCTCCACGGGCCGCCCCGCCGCCTGCCAGGCGCCGAAACCGCCGTCGAGCACGCGCACCTGCACGCCGATCCACCGCAGCAGGTACCAGAGTCGGGCCGCCCACATCGTGCCGGTGGTGTCGTAGACGACGACCTGGGTGTCGGGCCCGACGCCGAGGCGCGCGAGCTCGTCGGCGATCTCCTGGGGCTGCGGATGCGTGTAGTTCAGTCTCGCGGTCGTGTCGCTGAACTGGGTGGGCACGTCGACGTGGTGCGACCCGGGGATGTGGCCGGCCAGCCAGCGCGGGCGGCCGCTCGACCGGCGGTAGTCGCCGTCGTACGCGGGAGTATGCAGTTCGAGGCTCGCGTCGAACACGACCGGCGGGGTGGCGCTGCCGAGGGAGTCGGCGAGCTCGGACACGGAGATGAAGGGAGAGGTCACCGCTCCACTCTCGCAGGATTCGCGTTCGAGAGTGCAGTTACCGCCCCTCAGCAGCAGTGAGTCGGGGGTACAACTGCACTCTCGCGCAAGTCCGGTGAACGGCTACACGCGCTCGAGCACCGCACGCCAGCGGGAGACGTCGGCCGTGACGTCGTGGCCGTCGACGATCGCGTCCGCGTGCGCGGCCGGATTCTCGCGGGTGATGAACGCCTCCTCCTGCGCCGCCCACTCGTCCCAGTGCGGGGCGTAGCTGTCGCCGTCGCGGGCGAGGGCACGCGATTTTCGCAGTCCCGCGTCGAGAGCGACCCAGATGCCGAAGCTCGCCAGGGCCCGGTTGTCGCGGCTGAGCGCGCCGCACCCCTCGATGACGAGCGGTCGGTCGGGGTCGAGGTCGTGCCATTCCGCGTGCCGTCCGGTCACCCAGTCCCAGCGGCGCCATCGCGGACGGTGTCCGGTCGCGAGTATCTCGTCGTGCGCGATGCGGCTCCCCGCGTCGAGGCCGCCCCAGCCGGGGTAGAGGTCGTCGAGGCGCACGAGTTGGGCGTCGGGTGCGCCGGCGACGATCGCGCGGGCGAGCTCGGTCTTACCGGATCCCGACCGGCCGTCGATGAGGAGCACCGGTGCCCTCACGCGCGTGCCCCGTCGACGAACGGGCTGTCGTCGGCCGCGCCGCGTGACGCGACCACGCCGCCGACCGGGGAGCCGCCGAGCGAAGAGCCGCCGAGCCGGGCGATGCCTGCACCGTCGAACCGCACGCCGACCACGTCTCCGGCAGCCACGGGCAGACCGGCGCCCGCCACCCCGTCGACCTCGCCGATGCCGTCGACGGCGAGCCGCACCCGCGCCCCGTCGACGGCGGGGGTGCTGCGCACGACACGCGCCGCGACCTGCCCGCCATCCGCCACCACCACCCCGGATGCCCTCAGGGCTATCGCGCCCGGCGCGCCGGCGTCGACCAGTCGGGCCGCTGCGCCCTCGAGCACGGTGGTGTAGCCGAGGAAGCGCGCGATCTGCGCGGAGCCAGGGCGACGCCAGACCTCAGCCGGGGTGCCGACCTGCACGAGCCGTCCGGCGATCATCACGGCGACCCGGTCGGAGACGGCGAAGGCCTCGTCCTGGTCGTGGGTCACGAACACGGCCGTCGTGCCCGTGTCGACGAGGATGCGCCGCAGGTCGCCGGCGAGACGCTCGCGCAGTTCGCGGTCGAGCGCCGAGAGCGGCTCGTCGAGCAGCAGCATCCGCGGGCGCGCCGCGAGCGACCGCGCGAGCGCGACGCGCTGCTGCTCGCCGCCGGAGAGCTCGGTCACCCGTCGCCTGCCAAATCCGGCCAGCCCCACGAGCTCGAGCAGCTCGTCGACGCGCCCTGCCCCGCCGCGCCCGGACCCGCCACGCCCGCCCGCGATGCGCAGCGGGTAGGCGATATTCTCTTCGACGGTGCGGTGCGGAAACAGCTGCCCGTCCTGGAACATCAGCGCGAAGCCGCGGCGGTGCACGGGCAGGGCTGTGATGTCGTCGCCGTGCCAGCGCACCCGCCCGGCATCGAGGCGTTCCAGCCCCGCGACCGAACGCAGCAGGGTCGACTTGCCGCTGCCCGACGGGCCGAGGATGCCGAGCACCTCCCCCGCCGCGACGTCGAGCGTCACGGCGTCGACGGCCATGGTGCCGTCGAACGACACCGTCACGCCCTCCACCGAGAGTGCTGTCATCAGAATGCTCCCATCGTTCCCACGCGCAGCCTCTCGACGAGCGCGATGATCGCCACCGTCACGGCCGCCAGCACGACCGAGGCCGCCAGCGCCATGCCGAAATTGTCGCCACCCGGCAGGCCGATGAGCCGGAAGATCACCACCGGCAGAGTCGGGCGGTCGGGCCGCGAGAGAAAGCTGGTCGCGCCGAACTCGCCGAGCGCCACCGCGAAGGCGAAGCCGGATGCCGCGAGCACGGGCCGGGCGACGATGGCGAGGTCGACATCCCGCATCACCCGCCACGGCGGCGAGCCGAGCACGGCGGCAGACTCGCGCAGCCGGCCGTCTATGCCCGTGAGCACGGGCAGGATGGTGCGCACCACGAGAGGCAGCGCGACGAGCGCCTGGGCGATCGGCACGAGCACCGGCGAGGAGCGCAGGTCGAACGGGGGCTGGTTGAGCGTGATGAGGAAGCCGAAGCCCACGGTGACGGCCGAGACGCCGAGCGGCAGCATGAGCGCCCCGTCGAAACCCGCCAGGGCGCGGCGCAGGCCGGGCGACCGCGGTCGCCGTGAGATGACGAGGCTCGCGGCGAGCCCGATCACGAGGGCGATGACGGTGGCCTGCACGGCGATCTGCAGCGAGTTGCCGAGCGCGACCCACACCGGCACGACGAGCGCGTTGCGGCTGCCGGTTCCGCCGAGCGCGATGTAGTTGCCGAGACCCCAGCCGTCGGCGGTGTGCAGCGACCGCAGCACGAGCGAGACGATCGGCAGTGCGAGGAAGACGGCGACGAGCAGCGTGACGGCGATCGCCGGCGCGTCGCCGAGCCGCGGCGCGTGCACGGCTTCGGCTGCGTCGACCCTGCGCTGTGCCGTGCGCCGGCCGCGGGCGCGCGCGGCGAGCAACAGCAGCGCGACCACGACGACGAGCTGCATGACCGACAGCACGCTCGCGGCGCGCAGGTCGAGGAACTGCGTGGTCAGCAGGTAGATCTCCGTCTCGATGGTGCCGAAGCGGGAGCCGCCGAGCACGAGGACGACCCCGAAGGCGGTGGAGCAGAACAGGAAGACGATGGATGCTGCCGACGTGATCGCGGGGGCGAGCCGCGGCAGGGTGACGGTGAACCACACCCGCACGGGGCCCGCGCCGAGCACCCGCGCCGCCTCCTCCTGCCGGGAGTCGAGGCCCTCCCAGGTGTTGCCCACGGTGCGCACGACGACCGCCACGTTGAAGAAGACGAGGGCGAGCATGATGGCGGCGAAGGTGCCGTCGAGCCGGAGCGAGCCGAGCAGTCCCCCGTCGCGCAGCAGCGTGCGGAAGGCGACGCCCACCACCACCGTGGGCAGCACGAACGGCAGGACTACCAGGGCGCGAAGCATCCGACGTCCCCTGAAGCGGAGACGGTAGAGCACGTGCGCTATCGGAAGGCCGAGGAGCACGCAGATGACCGAGGCGAGCGCCGCCTGACCGATGGTCAGGCCGATGAGCCGCAGGGTGCGCGGGCGGGCGAGCACGTCGGCGAACCCGCCGAGGTCGAGCGTCCCGTCGACGAACAGGCCGCGGCCCACCATGGCGAGCACCGGCCAGGCGAAGAACACGCCGACGAACGCGAGAGGCACGCCGGCGCCGAGCACGATCGCTGTGATCGTGCCCGGTGTCGGTCGTGCCTGCCGCGGTCGGGTCACGGTGTCGCTATCGCCGCCCACTCGGTCAGCCAGGCGTCGCGGCCCTTGTCGATGTCGTCGGGCGAGACCACGAACGGGTTCTCGGCGATCTCGGCGTAGTCGCTCCAGCCCTCGGGAAGAGTCGCGGCCGCGTTCACCGGAAACACGTACATGCTCTCGGGGATGTCGTTCTGCACCGTCGTGGAGAAGAGGAAGTCGACGAGCTTCTGGGCGCCCGCCGTGTTCTCTGTGCCCGCGACGACGCCCGCGTACTCCGTCTGACGGAAGCAGGTGTCGAGCAGCGCACCGGTGGGCGCCTCGGTGTCGCCCTCCTGCACCTCGAACGGCGGGCTCGACGCGTAGGAGACGACGAGCGGGCGGTCGCCCTCGCTCGACGGGCCGGAGAAGTCGACGTAGTAGGCGTCGCTCCAGCCGGCGTCGATCTTCACTCCGTTGTCGACGAGCTTCGTCCAGTAGTCCTGCCAGCCGCCGTCGCCGGGCGCGCCCTCGCCGAACGCCGCGATCGTGGCGAGCAGGAAGGCGAGGCCGGGCGACGACGAGTTGGCCGCGGGAGCCACGAACAGGTCCTTGTACTCCGGTTCGACCAGGTCGTCGAGGGTCGTCGGCTCGTCGATGCCGGCCTCGGCGAACCACTCGTGGTCGACGTTCACGCAGACGTCGCCGTTGTCGATCGGGGTCAGCTGCTCGAGTCCGCTGCCCGCCGGCAGCAGATACGGCTCCTCGGCCGCGGTCAGGTCCTTCGACGCGTAGTCGGCGAGCACTCCCTCGTCGACCGCCCGCGTCGCGAACGTGTTGTCGATGCCGAAGACGACGTCGCCGAGCGGCGAGTCCTTGGTGAGCACGAGCTTGTTGACGAGCTCGCCGGCGTCGCCGAGGGCCTGCACCTCGACTTCGATGCCGGTCTGCTTCGTGAACTCCGCGAGCGTGCCCTTGCTCAGGTTGAACGAGTCGTGGGTGACGAGCACGAGCGTCTCGGGGCTCGCGCCGGGGGCCGCGTCGCTCGCGCACGAGCTGACGGCGAGACCGACGGCGAGCAGAATGCCCGCCGCGGCCAGGGATGTGTTGCGTGTGTGCACTGGTCGTGCCCTTTCATTCGATGAAAAGAGGGCACGGGATAGAAGAGAATGCCTCCCTGCGCTGGCATGATCCAGATCAGGTTCGACGGTCGAAGCTTCGGTTAGCTTCCTCTCAGCCCGGCTCACCGGACTCCCGTGTTCGGGAGCAGTCTACCGCCGGGCGGTCACCTGCGGTACGACGCCACCATCAGCTCGCCCGCGATCGCGGCGAGCTCGTCGTCGAGCCTCTCGATGAGCCGCTGCGAGACGGATGAGGCGACGATGTCGTGGGGACCGAGCGCACGCAGCCGGCCCGTGCGCACCCGCACCACCTCCCAGCCGACGGCACGCAGCATCCGGTCTTTTCTGAGGTCTTTCTCCTCGTGGCGCCCCACGTGCTCGAGCCCGTGCCGACCCACGCTGTCGTATTCGATGGCGACGCGCAGCTCGGGAACGACGATGTCGGGCCAGATCTCGAGGTTGTTGAAGAACGGCTTGGCGACGCGGATCGCGTTGTTGCCCAGGTCGAAGTCGAAGCGCTCGGCGATGCGCTGCCGCAGGTCGGCCTCGACCTGGGAGGCCGGCTTCGGGGCGAGCGCGCTGAGGAACGCCTCCCCCACCGGCACCCGGTCGGCACCCGCTGCGGCGTTGCGGCAGACGCGGCACCGGCGCCCGTCGAGCATGCGCTCGACCGTCGACTCCCAGGTGCCGTGCCCGCGCGAGCACACCCAGCGGTACTTGCGGGCGGTGCCGGTCTCGACCGCGAGCTGGTCGCGCTGCCCCGGGGTGACGGTCGCGAGCAGCTGCTCGCGGGTCACCGCCGAGCCGTCGAGCCGACGGCACAGGTAGCAGCGGTCGTCGCCGCCGGCCTCGATGCGGTCGGGGTCTCGCGGATGCCCGCAGGCGTACGGCGGCAGCACGCCCTCGGGTGCCGTGGCCAGCGGCGCCCGGCGGCGCACCGCGAGCGCGCTGCAGTCGGGACACCACGACGATCGCCTCCGCTCGCGCCCCGGCCGGGCGCGCTGCTCCTCGGGCGTGGCGACGAAGACGTGGCCGGCGTCGCACTGCCAGACGAGCAAAACCTCGGCCAGAGGCGGGATCTGGGTGAGGGTGATGCCGCCGTTGAGGTCGGGGTGGTACTGCCTGATGAGCACAGGGTACCGCTCCCAGTCGTCGCGGTAGGAGCCGATCGGATAGGGCACGGCGGCGCCCTTCGACCACTGGCGGCGTGCCCACCATGCGTCGACCGGCTCAGCCACGATTCCTCACGCGGCG
>Ga0247803_1000222_pt1 | contig 33308 bp, 27 predicted proteins | sample UWRJL014104B1_FD_180928 | JGI IMG/M metagenome (GOLD analysis project Ga0247803, IMG submission 180928) | Plant litter microbial communities from Arlington Agricultural Research Station in Wisconsin, United States - UWRJ-L014-104B-1 | ecosystem: Environmental > Terrestrial > Plant litter >... | reverse complement strand
GTGGGGCTGCGCACCTCTTACCTCAATGTCTCCGCGGGACTGGGCACCTCCATCTACGCGCCAGTGCGCTTCGCCTGCCCGCCCGAGGCGACCCTGCTCACCCTCACCGCCGCGTAGCCGACCCCCGGGACCCCTCGTCCTGGGGTGTCTGCCACAGCCATCCCCCACCGTTGATCCTCTAAGCTCACGCTTATGGGGGAATACAAAAGAACTTTTTCCGGCGTCATCGGGGGACTCGTCGGATTCATAGCCATGAGCGCTGTCGCCGGAGTGCTGATCGCCGTCGGGATCACACCGGCGCTCGCGATCTCGAGCCTGGCCACGAGCAGCACGATCAACGCTTTCGAGAACCTGCCGAACTACCTCAAGATCGACGAGCTGTCGCAGGTGAGCACCATCTACGCCGTGCAGGGCAACGGTGAGCCCTACGAGCTCGCATCGTTCTACGACCAGAACCGGGTCGAAGTTCCGCTGGAGGCCATGAACCTCTTCGTGCAGGATGCCGTCGTCGCCGGTGAAGACCCCCGGTTCCGTGAGCACGGCGGTGTGGACCTGCAGGGCACTATGCGCGCCGCGCTGGCCAAGTTCACCGGCGGCCCCACCTCGGGCGGGTCATCGGTGACCCAGCAGTACGTCAAGAACGTGCTGGTGCAAAAGTGCGAGGTCATGCCAGACCCCGAGGAGCTGCAGGCCTGCTTCGAAGAGGCCACCGACCCCACCGAAGAACGCAAGCTCAAGGAGATGCGCCTCGCCATCGGGGTGGAGAAGCAGTACAGCAAGGATGAGATCCTGCAGGGCTACCTCAACATCACCGGCTTCGGCGGCACCGTGTACGGCATCCAGGCCGCGGCCGAGTACTACTACTCCGCCAGCGCCGCCACCCTCACCCTGCCGCAGGCCGCCAGCCTGGTCGCCATCGTGAACAACCCGGAAAAGTTCCGCCTCGACGAGCCCGAGAGTGAGACCAACGGCGCCGCGAACGGGTACGCGGCCAACAAGGACCGCCGCGACTACATCCTGCGCGAGATGCTCAAGCACAAGAAGATCAACCAGGCCGACTACGACGCCGCTGTCGCCAGCCCGATCGAACCGGCCATCACCGAGCCCAGCACCGGTTGCCAGACCGCCGGCGGCGCCGCGTACTTCTGCGACTACGTCACCTACCAGCTCAAGACCGATCCCACCTTCGGCGAAGACGAAGACAGCCGCTTGACCAACTTCCGGCGTGGCGGCTACCAGATCTACACCACCCTCGACATCGACCTGCAGATGGCGAGCGAGGCGGCCATCGCCGAGAACGTGCCAATGACCGACAGTTGGGACGTGGGCGCCGTGGCGACCAGCGTGGAGGTGGGCACCGGCCGGGTACTCACCATGGCGCAGAACAAGAAGTACACCCAGCTGGAGGTCGCCCCCGGCCCCGAGTACACCGGCATCAACTACAACACCGACTTCAACCAGGGCGGCTCGCTGGGCTTCCAGCCCGGCTCCACCTACAAGGTCTTCACCCTGGCCGAATGGCTCAAGGAAGGCCACCCGCTCGGCGAGCGGGTCGACTCCGCGCGCAAGGCCAACTGGGGCACCTTCCAGGACTACTGCGACGGTGCCCAGAGCTTCCCCGGCTACAACCCGCGGAACGACTCCAACGAAGCCGGCCGCAACTACTCGGCGCTGGAATCGACCATCGACTCGATCAACACCGGCTTCCTCGGCATGGCCAAACGGCTGGACCTCTGCAAGATCCGCGACACCGCCACATCGTTCGGCGTGCACCGAGCAGATGGGGACCCGCTGCAGAAGGGCGCCTCCTCCGTGCTCGGCACCAATGAGGTCGCGCCGCTGAGCATGGCGGTCGCCTTCGCCGGCATCGCCAACAAGGGCACCACCTGCTCCCCCATCGTGATCGACCGCATCATCGGTGGCGACGGCGTGGAGATTCCCGCGCCGGTGTCCACCTGCACCGCGTCGGTGGAGCCCGCAGTGGCCGCCGGCATGGCGTACGCCATGGAGCGGGTGATGACCCAGGGTTCCGCCGGGGAGTCGTACCGCAACACGTATCCGCGGGTCGACATGATCGGTAAGACCGGTACCACCGACGGCTCCAACGACACCTGGATGAGCGGGGCCAGCACCGAGGTCGCCACCGTCGTGGGCGTCGTGAGCGTCACCGGAAAAGAGAACAACCAGCGTCAGCTCAGGTTCGACAGCGGTTCCGCGGCCACCGCCCGGCACCGCATGTGGCCGGACATCATGAGCGTCGCCAACGCCAAGTACGGCGGCGACGAGTTCGACGAGGCCGCCAACAACCTCATCCGCGGCGTGCAGGTCACCGTGCCCGACGTGCGCGGCCAGAGTGTGGATGCGGCCCGCGAGACCATCGAGGACGCCGGCTTCGGCTTCCTCGACGGCGGCCAGACCGACTCGGAGCTGCCCGCCGGCACCGTGGCGCGCAGCGACCCGGCCGGCGGCGCCAGCACCAGCACCGGTGCCACCGTGACGGTGTACTCCAGCAACGGGTCGCAGATCCTGCTGCCCAACGTGGTGGGCCAGTCGCTCGACCAGGCCAAGGGCACGCTCGGCGGCTTCGGCGTGGTGGCCAATGAGCAGGCGGTCACCGACCCGAACCTGAACGGCAAGGTGTTGACCCAGAACCCCGCCCCCGGTAGCCCGGCCATCCCGGGCGGCACCGTGATCGTGGTCGTCGGCAAGTTCCCGTAACCTTCTTGACCGGCCCAGCCATCCCGTTGGTCGAGCCACTCCACCGTTGGTCGAGCTTGTCGACGCCGTGCTGAGCTTGCCGAAGTAGACCTGGTGACTCGCACTCGCCAACGCGGAATGGCCCACGAGATCTCGACAAGCTCGATCAGCGAAAGCCGCTGGTCGAAACCCCGGGACCCGATGGGGTTATACTTGTCGAGGTCCACAGGGCCATCGGGGTATGGCGCAGCTTGGTAGCGCGCGTCGTTCGGGACGACGAGGTCGCAGGTTCAAATCCTGTTACCCCGACAGAAACAAACCCCCACTCGTTGCGAGTGGGGGTTTTTCTGTTCCTTCGCGCCCGGAAAGGCCCGCAATGACTGACTCCCCCCTCGCCGCCTCGGCCCCGGTGGTATCCCGCCGCGCCTGGCAGGCCCTCATCGTCTTGCTCGCCGGCATGTTCATGGCGCTGCTCGACACCACGATCGTGAACGTGGCCCTGCCCAGCATCCAGAACAGCCTGAGCGCCTCAGAGGCCACACTGTCGTGGATCATCTCCGGGTACGCCCTCGCGTTCGGTCTCGCACTCATCCCCGCCGGACGCATCGGCGACCGCATCGGCCACAAATGGGTATTCTTCACCGGACTTGCCCTCTTCACCGTCGCCAGCCTCGCCTGCGGCCTGGCACAGGACCAACTGCAGCTCATCGTGGCCCGGGTCGTCCAGGGCCTGGCCGGCGGCATTTTTGTGCCCGCCGTCACCGCTGTGATCCAGTTGATGTTCCCGCCCCGCTTCCGCGGCAAGGCCTTCGCCATCATGGGTTCGGTCATCGGCGTCTCCACCGCGCTCGGCCCCATCGTGGGCGGCCTGATCATCGAGGCGTTCGGCGAGGAGCACGGCTGGCGCCTGGTGTTCTGGGTGAACCTGCCCATCGGCGTCGTCGCCCTCATCGCCGCCGCCGTGCTGCTGCCCTCGGGCACCGGCACCAAGGCGGATGCCGGCTCCCCCGCATCCCGCATCGACGTGGTGGGCCTGCTGCTGCTCTCCGCCGGCCTGGTAGCCCTGCTCGTGCCGCTGATCGAGGGCCAGGACCAGGGTTGGCCGCTCTGGACCTTCCTCGTGCTCGCCGCCGGCGTGCTGCTCATCGTGGCGTTCGCCGCCTGGGAGGTGCGGGTGAGCAAGCGCGGCCAGAGCCCGCTCGTGCCGCCGCACCTGTTCTCGCACGCAGCCTTCACCGGTGGCGTGATTCTGGCGCTGGTCTACTTCGCGGCCTTCACCAGCATCTTCTTCACCATCTCGATCCTCTGGCAGACCGGCCTCGGCCACACCGCGCTCGAGTCGGGCCTGGTCTCCATCCCGTTCGCGATCGGCTCGATCATCGCGTCGTCGCAGAGCAACCAGCTCACCAAGCGCCTGGGTCGCACCGTGCTCGTCGCCGGCGTGGGCCTGGTCACCATCGGCCTGGTCTGGGTATGGCTCGTGCTGCTGCTCACCGACCCGGCCGATCTCACCAACTGGCTCCTGCTCCCGCCGCTGTTCATCGCCGGCCTCGGCAGCGGCTGCTTCATCGCGCCCAACGTGTCGTTCATCGTCGCCACGGTCGACCGCACCGAGGCCGGCGCGGCCAGCGGTGTCGTCGGTGTGATGCAGCGGGTGGGCAGCGCCGCGGGTATCGCCGTGGTGGGCAGCGTCTTCTTCGGCACCCTCGTCGTGGCCGGCCCCGGCCCGGATGCCCTGGCCACCGGCTTCACAGACAGCGCCACCCTGGCCATGGCCGTCAGCGCCGCGCTGAGCGTGGTGGCCCTGCTGCTGGTGTTCCTGCTGCCCAAGCGCGTCGAAGTTCCCGGCGCCCGCTGAGCGCACACCTGTTGCTCCCAGCCGGGGCTCGCTACGCTGAGAGCTTGGTCCGTTGACGGTGATGTCCTCCCGCGATGCACCCTGCCGGAGGCCGTGACCCGCAGCCCTTGGGAGGTCGCGTGAACGCTCTGGCACAGCGCCGGCACGCCGCCCTCCGCACGGCCGCTCGCTGGCTCGCCGCGGCCTACCTGCTCACGCTCACGCTGATCGCCTTCTGGCCCACCCCGGTGGACCGCGGCGCGCACGGCACCATCGTGAAGGTACTGACCCGCCTGCACGCCCACGGCGTGCCGAACTGGCTCAACTACAACCTGGTCGAATTCACCGCGAACATCGCCCTGTTCCTGCCTGTGGGGCTGCTGGGCGTGGTCCTGCTGGGTTCGGCCCGCTGGTGGCTGGCGATCCTGGCCGGTTTCACCGCCAGCAGCCTCATCGAACTCGGCCAGCTGATCTTCCTGCCGGCCCGGTACGCCACCATCATGGACGTGCTCGCCAACACCGCCGGCGCCGCCCTCGGCGCCGTGCTGGCCCTGGCCCTGCTCGCCACGGTCACCGCCCGCTCCCGGCGCCCTGCGCCCACGTTCCTTGGTTGAGCCGTTCTCGCGGTCCAAGCCCGTCGCAACCGATCGTTGGTTGAGCTTGTCGAAACCTCGCAAGACGCCCCACAAAGCCCTCACCCCGCAGCCTGCAACGCCGGCACCACCCCACTGAGCGAATCGCTCCTATACGCTTCCTGCAGCGCCGGCAGTGCGTCCCAGTCCAGGTTCACAATCGACTGCCCGTCAGCAGAGGTGCCGGTTCCCGTCGTGGGGATGGTGAAGAAGCTCACGTCGCCCTCCCGCACCTCGCGCAGCTCCACCCCCAGGCCCACCAGATCAGTGGCCGAGAGCTCCTCGTCGATCGCCAGGTTCGGGCTCACGGCCTCAACCACCCCGCCCATCGTGGCCGGGCTCGCCAGCACCGACTTCTGCATCAGCCCGCTGAGCAGCGCCCGAATTAGCAGCTGCTGATTGCGCACCCGCTGAAAGTCCCCGTCGGTGAACGCGTAGCGCTCCCGGGCGAACGCCAGCGCCTCTGTGCCGTCGAGGTGCTGCACGCCCTGCGGGAAGGTGTGCCCCTCCAAGTGGTAGGCGTCGAAGGCGATGGGGTTGTCGATGTCCACCCCGCCCAGCGCATCCGTCAGTGCGGCGAACCCGGCAAAGTCCACCACAGCCACATGGTCGATGCGCGAGCCCAGCAGCCCCTCCACCGTCTGCACCGCCAACGGCACACCACCGAACGACAGCGCCGCGTTGATCTTCGCCTCTCCGTGCCCGGGGATCTCCAGCCAGGTGTCGCGTGGAATCGACATCACCGACAGGGTCTTGCGGTCCGCCGGCACGTGCACGATCACGATGGTGTCGGAGCGTTGCCCGCTGAGGTTGGCGATCGACCCCGTGCTGGCGCCCCGACTGTCGGAGCCCAGCAGTAGAAAGTTCAACGCGGATGCCGCCGGGCCGGTCGCAACCGGCGGCCGCACCGACTCATCGGCCGGGAACGCCTCGGGAATCTTCTCCACCGACTCAAAACTGCGCGACAGGTTCCACACCGTCACCGCAGCCGCCCCCAGCACCACTATCGCGAAAATGCCGAACACCACGAAAACGATCCGCCAGGCCCGGCGTCCGGGCGGAGGCGGAGCCAGATGGCGCGTTGGAGCATTCTGCACTTCGGGCATCGGGTTGCCTCCTGCGGACCGGTCGGGTTGCGGTGCGCACACCATAGACCGCCGATTCAGACCCGGATAGTGTCCTCCTTTGTGCCGACACCCGAACTGGGGGTCACCCATTTGGGGTGCAAATTGGCACCTTTTCCGCTAGATTCGCTGCATGGGAATCCGCCGACGGACTCGTCGGATTCGCCGCTGGTACCGACGACACGAGCACAGCGCCGGGATGCTTGCCGCCCGCATTGTCGTTATCGCGGCCGCAGCCGTCGGCGTGGCGGTTCTAGCCACTGTCGCTGTGCAAACGATGTGACTCTTCGCGGGCACACAACTGTTCGTCATCCTGGAATAGGTAAGCTCACGGAATGCGTCTTCTAGCCCCGGCCACCGTACTCCTCGGCGTCATCCTCCTTGCAGGCTGCGCCGCCCCGGCCCCAACGCCGACCGCGACATCCACGCCAAAGCCGACCGCCACGGCCCTGACGGAACCGCAGCTGCTCGACAAGCAGACCAAGACCATGGTGAACCTCTACAGCCAGGTCGTGTGCACCAATCTCGCCGAGCGCCCCGACCTCGACCTCAACGCGGCCGTGGACAAAGTGCTGGCGACCTACGCCACCGAGGGTCTTTCAGAAGAGTCTCGGGTAGAGCTGGCCCACCGCGTGCTTGAGCAGTCTGCCGCCAAGAGCTGCCCCGATCAGAGCGAACGGGTCACTGCCGACCTTACGGAGTGAGTCTTCCGAGTTGAGCACGATGGAGCGCTCAGATGGCTGAAGAAGGGTCGCCTTCCAACCGGCTCCGGGGTATCTTGACACCGATCGCGGCGCTTACCCCGCCGATGTCACGCGCCGGACCCGCCAGCGCGAAAAAACATGCTCCCCGAAGAGGATGTACCCATGCCGTCAACCCGATTTGGCCTACGGCGGTGGCTCGAGCGCAAAGTCGCCACGCCCCTAGCTGTGATGTATGCCCATATCGACCAACACCTGCTTGAAGGTTCAGCCGAGCAGGGTTCGCCCCCGACCGCGCCTAAGACCGTACGCCCGTCAACGTCGGAATGAGCTCGTCAAGAAACGCAGCGGTATCTTCCCAGTTCTCCACGGCAACACAATCAACGCCGAGTGCTTTCACGGGGTAGTCATTGCCGTTCTCGTCAAGCCTGTCTCCTACGAAGAGCATGTCGGCGAGGGGAACACCGGTGAGTTCAGCCAAACGGTTCATGCCGTAGGCCTTGTCGATCCCCCGCCGGGTGATGTCAACCGAGGTGGATCCTCCTGAGCGCACCTCGAGGTCGGGCAGCAGCGCCTGAACTCCCTCGCGCAGCGCGGTCTTCTTCGCGCCTTCGGTGTCCCACTGGGTTTTCGCCGATACAGGCGCCGCCTGTCCCAGGGCCGAGAAGGTGATCTGGGAGCCCCGGTCCTCCAGAATCGGACCCCAGGTCTCGCTCTCCCAATAGCCGAGCTCGCGGGCGATCGATTCCACTGCGGCCAGGGCGCGCTGCTTCTGATCGTCCGTCAGGTTCTCGGCATAGACCTGCTGCCAGCCCCCCGCGCGGTGGCGGTAATACTGAGTGCCACAGGTGGGCATGAGGTGCAGACGCGCAAGAGCTGACTCGTCCACGTCGGCCAGGTTGTCCACGACCTGCATGGTGAACTGAGCGAATTGGCCACCCGAGATCACACAGACCTCCGCAACATCCAACAGCCGCACGAGAAGGGCCGCCATGCGCGGATCGATCGGGGATTTCGACGGCGCAAGGGTGTCGTCCAGGTCGAAGGCAACCAAACGAGGGTTCTGCAATGCCATTTAGGGACGGCCCAATCCGTAGTAGGTCCAGCCGGCGGCTCGCCAGGCTGCTGCATCGAGGGTGTTCCGACCATCGACAATAGTTCGGGTGTTCACCAGGCCTGCGGCCCATTCCGGATCGATCGACTTGAACTCCGGCCACTCGGTGACGAGTACTACAGCGTCTGCGCCGCGAAGGGTCTCTTCGAGGTCAGTGGAGTAGGTGATCTGAGGGTGACGTGACCGGGAGTTCTCGATGGCCTGCGGGTCGGTGGCAACCACGTCGGCGCCCAGTCCTCGCAGTTGCACGGCAACGTCGAGGGCCGGTGAGTCACGCACGTCGTCGGAGTGAGGCTTGAAGCTGAGCCCGAGTACCGCGACCTTGGCATTGTAGACAGGGCGGTCGAGAGCCGAAACGGTGAGGTCGACTACCCGCTGACGACGGCGCAGGTTGATGGCGTCAACTTCCTTGAGGAACGCGACAGATTCGCCGCGCCCCAGCTCCTCGGCCCGTGCGGTGAACGCACGAATGTCCTTGGGAAGGCAGCCGCCACCGAAGCCAACACCGGCATTGAGGAACCGACGGCCAATGCGGCTGTCGTAGCCGATGGCGTCAGCAAGCTGGGTGACATCCGCGCCGGAGACCTCGGCGATTTCGGCCATGGCGTTGATGAAGCTGATCTTGGTGGCCAGGAACGCGTTCGCGGCGACCTTGACGAGTTCAGCGGTGGCGTAATCGGTGACCACTAGTGGGGTTTGGGTGGCGATGGCCGAGGCGTAGATTTCGTTGAGCTGGGCAACTGCACGTTCCCCGGCCTCGTCCTCAGGCACTCCGTAGACAAGACGGTCCGGAGCTATCGTGTCCTGCACGGCGAATCCCTCGCGCAGGAACTCGGGATTCCAAGCCAACGCAGCGCCCGAACCGGATGCTTCGATGACTACCGCAAGACGGGCTGCTGTACCAACAGGCACCGTACTCTTTCCCACGACAAGGTCACCCTCGTTTAGGTGCGGCAGGAGCGCTTCAACGGCCGCATTGACATAGGTCAGATCGGCGGCGTAACTGCCTTTTTTCTGCGGGGTTCCAACTGCGACAAAATGCACCTCGGCGCCGGCCGCATCAGCGATGTCGGTGCTAAACCGCAGCCGCCCGGATGCCATGGCAGAGGCGAGCACTTCGGGGAGACCAGGTTCAAAAAAAGGGGTTCTACCTGCTGACAAAGCGTCGATCTTGGCCTGATCCACATCGATGCCGACAACCTCATGACCAAGCTCAGCCATAGCCGATGCGTGAACTGCACCGAGGTAGCCGCAGCCGATGACAGAAATCTTCATTGTTGAATCCCCATAGGACAAGCCTACCGGCAGCGCCTGAGGTGCCCGGCTGGCGACGAGTGGTGGTTGTAAAACGACGTGCGCTTCAAATTCTGTTCTTAAGAAAAGGCCCCGGACAGTGTCCGGGGCCTTTTCTAGGGCGTTACATCTCGGGCTAGCAACTTCACACAGTGTCGGAAGATGTTGCCTCTAGCGTGACTCGGGATGTGGGTTAGGCGGTTGCGCGCTGGCGGCGAACGACGCCGAGTACAACAACCAGTGCAACGCCGAGCAGCAGCGCGCCGGCTCCAGCCCAGATCGCGAGCATCGGTGCGTTGTAGCCAGTGCTGGCGAGGCCGCCCTTGACGGTGGCTGCGGCACCTGAGTCTGCAGCACCAACGGTGAGCGATGCGGTGCCAACAGTGCCGGACGTGAGGCCGGTCGCGGTGACCGTGTAGGTACCCGATGCGTCAGTCGGGAGAGTGACGTTCAACGCGACGGCTCCCGTAGCGGTGGCCGTCTTGACGAGGCTCTGCGAGTTCACAACCGACTTGAAGGTCGCGAGAGTCGCACCAGCTGCATTTTCACCGGTGAGCGTGAAGGAGACGTCCTCGCCCGGGGTGAAGGAACCCTCGGTGAAGGCCACTGTGACAGTGCTTCCCGGAGTAATAGCACCCGAAACGGTGATGTTGCCGTCCGGGACGTAGCCGGCGGCGTTGGCCGCGGCCGGGACTGCGAATACGGCGAGAACCGCAAGTGCGGCTGCCGCTAAGGACTTTTTGAACATGGAGGTACCCCCTGCTGATGTGCAATGAATGTGCCGACACTGGCGGTGCTTCGATTGAAGCTCTCCCCCGAGAGGGGGATACCCCCCACACTAGGGGATGTTAACAGCCGATATCCAGTTTCTTTGTTTCATTTCTGTGAATTACGGGTGTCATTCGCAACTCAATTTCACCCTCGAACTGTTGAGGACCGAGCCAGCTGTACCGAAGGACGGTACTCTGACCAGGCGAAAGCTCGACCGTTAGCGCACTCACTTGATAACCCTCATCACTTGCGGGCAGATATGGGACAGGTTGGCCATCCTGGGTCACGCCCAAGTTCTGCACATTGGGCGCTGCGTAGACGGAGACAATGGACTTTACGCTTCCGGGTGTGACCCCGAACGCTCCTCCACCCGTGACGTAACGCGGCAGTGCTGTTGCGGCGTCGGCTGGCGCAGTGTTCGTGAGCGTGACTTCCACCGTGTAGTTGGGACGCCCGTCCTTACGGCAGGTAACTTGCCCAACACCAGGAGCCACATCAAGATAGGTTCCCATCTTGGCGCCTGTCGCATCATTGAGGTAGAGCCCGAACCGTTGCGTCGCGACGTCGCTGACGGGGAGCGATCCTGCCAATGAAGTGTCCGCCAGAACAGCTTGCTCGGACTCAGTAGCGCTCCACACCAGCACGCGGTGCTCAGACCCGGCCTTACCCAAGGCTGTGATTAGTTTGACCGGATCGACGTCACCGCCGGCGACGGCCGAGAACACGGAGGCCGCCGCTGCTGCGAAGAATGCATCCTGATCGGACGGCTCTGTGTATCGTGCATACACATCGGTGAGAAGAAGACTGACGGCGTTTTCCGAACTGAGCACGTCTCCGGTTGGGAGCGTGATGGGGCCGGTGGCGGCGAGGATGTACCCCAGCGCCACCGGATCGATGGACAGGACACCGTCTACCTGCACGCCGAATTCCAGACGCCACATCTCCTGAGCCAATCTGGCCGAAAGGGGAAAGTTGGGCGTAAGTCCGACGTTCAGCATGTACTGGCCGGTCCTCTGGCTGTAAAGATTGCTGGTGTCGGGGGGAAGATCAAGCACTGATTCGGCGTGTCGCGGGAAGCTTGCACCGGGCGCCTGTTGAGTTAGCTGAATTGCGCCGTTCTCGGTGTGGATCAGAGCAGCGGCGCCAACAATCCCTCCCGTGGAGCGAAGTTCAGCAGGATTCTGGAAAAGGACTGCGTAGTTGCGTGGACCGCTTGCTCCCAGCATGGCCGGAATGATCCGAACGGCTTTATCGATGGCATCAATGGACGAGGCTGCCTGGTCGACCGCTGAGCTCAGCCTGCCCGCGGCGCCGGAAACTTCGTCGAGGGTACCGGTCGTGTCAAGCGCGTCAATTTGTGTCTGCGCTGCGATGATCGCTTTCGCGGCCGCAGCTATAGCTGGCTGTGCATCGACGAGGGGGCGGACGTCGATCGCGCCATCAACGGGACGGAAGTCGTCGACCGAAATGCCCCCTGCCACTGCGGCGAGCGGTGCGATTCCATCCTGGGCCAGATCGTCGACGACGGCCGCCAGCTGGCGGACGACTGCGAGGTTCGGCCCGAGCGCGGGGATTCCCTCGAATGCGCGCCAAATAGGGTCGCTGGTGAGAGCCGCCGCCGCCGCGGCGCGTTCGGTCAGTTCCTCACCAGTGAGCCGTGCGGCGGTGCCGTCTCCGTCCACGACCTGACGTTGCATGGTGCTGGCGAGGGGAATCGCACCCTCAAGCTCTCCTCGCGCGAGGACGGCGCGAACGCCAACCCATGCGACCGAGCCGAGAATGACGAGACCCACTGCAAGCACGACCAGCAGTACGGCCCTCTTACGACGCTTGGTGCGCGTCCGGTCGCGTCGGCGCGGCCGAGTCGCGGCGAGAGACTCCACCACCTACTCGCGCAGCGTGTCTGCGTGGGCCCGGTACCAGTCGACGGTTGAGCGGAGTCCGTCTTCGAGGCCGATCTTGGCGGTCCAGCCGGCCTGGGCGAGTTTGCTGACGTCGAGCAGTTTCTGCGGGGTGCCGTCGGGCTTGTCGGTGTCCCACTCGGTGGTGCCGGTGAAGCCGACAACGCGGGCGATGGTTTCGGCGATCTCCCGAATGGTGACGTCACTGCCGGTGCCCACGTTGACCTGGTCGGGTCCGTCGTAGTGCTCGAGCAGGTGCAGGCAGGCTTCGGCCATGTCGTCCACGTGCAGGAACTCCCGCCGCGGCGTGCCGGTGCCCCAGTTGGTGACACTAGCAGCGCCGGACTGGGCGGCTTCGTCGTAGCGGCGGATCAGCGCGGGCAGCACATGCGAGCCCTTGGGCGAGAAATTATCGCCGGGCCCGTAGAGGTTCGTCGGCATTGCTGAGATCCACGGCAGGCCGTACTGGCGGCGGATGGCCTGGATCTGCAGGATCCCGGCGATCTTCGCGATCGCGTACGCGTCGTTGGTGGGCTCGAGGTGGCCGGTGAGGAGGGTGTCTTCCCGAATCGGCTGCGGCGCCAGGCGAGGGTAAATGCACGATGACCCCAGGAACAGCAGTCGCTCCACCCCGTATTTGAGGGCGGCGTCGAGGACGTTGACCTGGATGCGGAGGTTGTCGCTGAGGAAGTCCACCGGGTAGGTGCTGTTGGCCAGGATCCCGCCGACCTTCGCCGCGGCCAAGACCACGTAGCGGGGGGTGGTTTCGGCGAAGAACGCGAACACTGCGTCGCGGTCCTTCAAGTCCAGTTCGGCGGAGCTGCGGCCGACGAGGTCGGTGAAGCCTTCCGCTTCCAGGCGCCGCCAGATCGCGGAGCCGACCAGGCCGCGGTGCCCGGCCACGTAGAACCGGGCGTCCCGGTCCAGGGCGGCCGGGGTGAAGTCGACCTGGTCGCGGGTGTCCGTCGCCGTGTCGGTCATGGTTACTTCGTTCCCCAGCTGGTCAGCTTGACCTCATCGATCCACGGCCGACCGGAGTGCGACAGCGCGGCAATGTCGGCATCGACCATGATCCGGGCCAGTTCAGCGGTATCGACCTCGGCCTTCCAACCGAGCTTGTCCTGCGCCTTGGACGCGTCGCCGACAAGAGCGTCGACCTCGGTCGGGCGCAGGTAACGTTCGTCGAACTTGACGTGCTCTTCCCAGTTCAAGCCCGCGTGGCTGAACGAGGTTTCCACGAAGTCACGCACGGTGAAGTTACCACCGGTGGCCAGGACGAAGTCGTCCGGCTCATCGGCCTGCAGCATCCGCCACATGCCCTCGACATACTCGGCGGCGTAGCCCCAGTCCCGGATCGAGTCCAGGTTACCCAGGTACACGTGATCCTGCGTGCCGGCCTTGATCGCCGCGACCGCACGGGTAATCTTGCGCGTCACGAACGTCTCGCCACGGCGCGGCGACTCGTGGTTGAACAAGATACCGTTCACGGCGAACATGTCGTACGCCTCACGGTAGTTCTTTGTCACCCAGTACGAGTACACCTTCGCAGCACCATACGGAGAACGCGGGTAAAACGGGGTGTCCTCGTTCTGCGGCGGCGGCGTCGCACCGAACATTTCCGAGCTCGACGCCTGGTAGAACCGCGGGTGAATACCCGCCATCCGCACCGCTTCGAGCAAACGGATGGTGCCCATCCCGGTGGTGTCACCAGTGTGCTCAGGCTCGTCAAAGGACACCCGAACGTGCGACTGCGCGGCCAGGTTGTACACCTCGTCCGGCTGAATCTCTGCGAGAAGCGTCACCAGGCGCGAACCGTCGGACAGGTCGCCGTAGTGCAGGAACAGCTTGGCGGTCGGGTCATGCGGGTCCACATAAAGGTGATCAATGCGAGACGTGTTGAACGTAGAAGCGCGACGGATCAAACCATGCACCTCGTATCCCTTGGCGAGCAGAAGCTCGGCCAGATATGAACCATCCTGACCAGTGATTCCGGTGATGAGCGCGCGCTTAGTCAATTGATCCCCCAAGGGTGTCGGGCAACAGCGATCGGACATGACGTCCGTCGTCGATGCCGGGCTGTTTCGCTACAAGGCCGAGCATATGGATTCGGATGCGGTGACGCAAACGGGGGGTACCCGAGTGTTTCATCGGGGAGTGCCGGCACCGGTCGCAAGCCTGCGTAACCAGCTCGCGAACTTATCGATGGCCGCTCCCTCGCCCAGCACGTCGGTGCGGTAACGGAATCCGTTTTCACCCAAGGTGCGGGCAAGACCAGGATCAGAGCCGAGCGCGAGGGCTGCGTCCAGCAGCGCCTGTGGGTCGCCGGCCATTACGATACGGCCACCGCCTGCGGCTTCGATCTCGCTGGCGGTGAGCCCTTCGGGATCGGTCGCGCCGATGACGGGGCGGGCCGCATTGAAGTAGGAGGTCAGCTTGCTGGGCACGGCCATCTCAGACACACCCGGCTTCTCGTTGACGAGCAGAACGTCCGCTGACGCAAGCGTGTCCTGGAAGCCGGCGTCGTCCAACGACCCGATGAACTGCAGGCGGGTGACGCTCGCGCCGAGAGCCTGGAGCTCGTCACGTTGGCTGCCGTTGCCCAGCAACACGAACCGCACGGAAAGCTCCTGCTCGTCGGCAAGACGGGCCGCGTGCACAACGTTCTCGAGGCCCTGTTTGACGCCCATGTTGCCCGCATGCAGCACGATAGTCTCGCCCTCCGTCCAGCCGTGACGCGCCCTGGTGCCGGCGACGTCAGTGGGCGCCGCAGCGTCGAGATGGGTCCAGTTGCGCACTACTTCAATCCGTTCGGGGGCGACCCCGAGCCGTCGGCTGAGATACTCGCCGAATTTGTCGTGAATCACGACCACGCCCGAGGCGGCCTTGAGGGTGGTCTTCTCCACCCAGGTGATGAGTTTCGCAACCGGCCCATCGCCCATTCCGGTTTCGGTGATTCCAAGGCTGTAGATGTCTTGCACCCAGACGTTCACGAGCGGCCGCTTCGGGCTCAGCCGTGCGCGCACCATGGCGAGCGCTGTGGAGAAAAGCGCGGGCGACACCATCACAATGACATCGGGGTTCCCCCAGCGAGCGAACACCAGGCGCAATCCAAAGGTGAGCTCCGAAACAAGCCGGTTCAGGCCGCCTGGGTTTGCGGGCACGTAGTGCCGCAACCGCGTGACCTGCACCGCATCGATGACCTCGGTGCTGCTCCAGCGGCCATACCCGTCGCGGATCTGCCACTCCGGGTAGTGCGGATGCGCAGTGAGCGCCCGCACGGACAGTCCGCGTTGCGCCAGGCCACGTGCAAACGCGCTCGTGTAGGGCGAAATGCCCGTTGTCTCCGGGGTGTAGTTCAGTCCGACGATGAGAACCTTCAAGGGCAAAGCTCCGACGGCATCGCTAGGGGGCGGCTGGATGTCGACACGGGTCACAGTGGCGCTACAACTTTCGTCGAGGGGTTGCGCTCAGAGAGCGACGCACGCTCCGGTAGGTCTTTTTTCACGAGTTTCCCCCCAGTGGATCAATGTCGTCCAGCCGTGCCGCCCGTTTGGGACACACCCATTCGGGTGACAGTGGTGGTGTGGCGTCCAGCCTAGCTAAGCAAGCACCTCGGGTTCAGATCCGGCGAGGTCCGAACGGTAAATTGCCGGTTTCGGGCACGTAAAAACACGACACGAATGCACGCGATGGACCCCGGACGGGGCACAGAGACGACACAATATGGGGAGCGTGCAATTGTGGGAGGGCTCCGTGGGACTCAAAGAGACAAATAGGCCGGCCAGTGTGCGAGTGATCAACTTGGCCGAAGCGCCGGGCGAGAAGGCAGCTTGGGACAAGCCGAAGGCGCAGGTCTACCTCTGGGCGATCGTTGAGCTGCTGTTCGTGACCAACGCCTGGCAGATCAGCTCCTCGCTGCGCATCCGCGCACTGCGGCTCTTCGGCGCGGAAATCGGCGAGGACGTCATCTTCCGGCCTCGTACTCGGGTGAAATTCCCTTGGAAGCTGCATATTGGTGACCGTTCTTGGATCGGCGAGGGCGTCTGGTTCCACAACCAGGACCACGTCTTCATCGGAAGCGATGTCGTTCTTTCCCAGGAGACCTTTTTGACCACCGGCAGCCATGCCCATCGGCGCGACATGGCATTGATCACCCGCCCAATCACGATCGAGAACGGCGCATGGGTCACGTCACGAGCCATTGTCCTCGGTGGCGCTCACATCGGCCGTTCTGCGCTCGTGCGACCGCTGACCGTGGTCGCCGGTCGAGTTGCGGCCAACACAATTGTGAGTGGACCCGACGCCGAAGTCGTGGGCACGCGTTTCCCCGAATCCGCCTAACCCGAGCTGACGGGACCGCTGTTTCTGGGTGTTCCGGCACGTCAAATTACTCGGCTTCAACCAAGATCGGACCTCGCGAGCCCCGTGCAGACATCTCCCCTGATCACTGTGATCATCCCCATTCACAACGCGGCCAAATACCTGACTAATGCCGTCGAAAACCTCAAACAACTGGAATCTCCGACAGTGGAGTTTGTCGTCGTTAATGACCACTCCTCTGATGGCTCGGCCGAGTTGGTGCACGAGTGGCCCCGGTTGATTTCAAACGTCACGGTGATCGACTCCGTCGGAGTAGGCGTTGCGGCGGCCAGAAACGAGGCGGTCGCGATTGCTCGCGGTGAGTACCTCTGGTTCACGGACTGCGACGATGATTGGGACCCTGCGATCCTGACCCGCTTGCTCGTTGCCGCCACGGCGAAATCGGCCGACATCGTCATGTGCAATGCGCGGAAGATCGTATCTGGGAGCGGCGTCGAGTCACTCATACGTGACGCGCCAGAAGCCAGGACGCTCTCCGGAAGCGAGGCCCTCGGTGGACTACTAAATGGTGCCGTGCAGGGACACCTCTGGAACAAGCTCTTCCGTCGATCTCTTTTTGATCAGGTAATGTTTCCGGCCACTCGAGCCCACTCCGATTTGGGTGCAATGTTCGAGCTTTTGGCCAGGGCCCGGTTAGTTGCATTGCTACCAGAGACGCTCTACACCTATTACATACACAGCGGGTCGATTCTCAATCAAAAGGCATACCGCTGGGCCGACCTGTGGGATTGCCTCGCAATCGCAGAGTTTTCGGTTGCGGCGGCGCCCGAGGGAACAACGTTGTCTCGCGACCTGGTCACCTTCAAATATCGCAATGTGCTCATTCCGCTCACCAACGAGTCGGTTCGCCGGGACACTTGGGAGTCGGCCAACGCCATCGCCGCCGTGCGGAAGCGGGTGCGGCAACAAATCAGACTAAGAGAGATCGCAACTCTTGCAAAGATGGGACAATCAGACGCCGCGGTGCGCGCGGTACTGATACTCGTATTTCCGCTGACGTACATTGCCGTCTATCGTCGCCACCGGCGTCGTGCACTGGGGGCTGTCGATACCGTGTCCTCGAGCTAGGGCGCAGATTGATACAGATCTTTTGGAAAGCCACGCCACGTCTCTCGGTCAGAGATTGCAAGCGAAGTGCGGCCCGTCCTTTCCTTCTTCTTAAGGTTCCTGATTCCAGGAGAAATCCGCTGCGGCAACATTGGTATGGTTTATCTTCACGAGTGCTACAAGGGGTCATGCTATGACGATTGATTCCGGGAGAATCAGTCCCCACGTTGCCAAGCTTGTCGTTGATCCAACTCTTCCAGTAGCCCTTGTCGGCGTCTTAGCCGCGGTTGGGATCACGCTGGTCAACGTGGACTTCGCCGCGGTGCTCCCATTCGCATTAGTTTTCCTAGCAACTGCATGCCTGACATGGAAGAGGCTGAGCCCTGTCGCCCTGTCACCGGCGATTTACTTCGCAGGATATCTTGGTTTGGTTGCAGTATTGGGTGTTCTGCTCACCAACTCGCTAGTTGGTGCAGGCGGGACCGGCGGCGTGGACGTCGCTTTGGATGTCCGGGTTGCTGCACAAACGGCTAACGCCATGCTTTCCGCTGCGTCGATCACTTTAGTGGCTGCTGCAATCGCCAGAGGCCGGCCGCGTGGAGTGAGCCTCAGCACAGTCTTTGACTTGGGCGAAATCTCACGGTACGCCGGATGGTTTCTCTTCTTTGGGACAATTGAGCTCGTGTCTCTCGTCTACATTCTTGGCTATGACGAGTTGCTTGAGCGGACGAGCCGGCTCGTGGGGCGTGGCTCAAGTGTTGAGGCAGTAGTCCAGATGGCCGCCATCGCAGCTGTGGTCGTTGTCGGCATTGCTTTCTTTGCGCGACGTGGCGTCTTACGTGTGTACGCATTCGTACTCTTGGCCGGATTCGTCGGCTATTTTGTGTCAATGGGAACGAGACGTCTCGCTCTGGTCCCGGTGTTGATTCTTCTGGCCTACGCCATCTCCAACCGGGGAAAGGTGCCAGTATTGGCGCTACTATTCACCGCAGCCACGGCACTCATAACGCTAGCCCTGCCCCTCTACTTTCGCGGTCAGGTCACGCACGGCTTGATCCCTTACATCGCAAGTCTGTCGTCGTTCACGCTTTCACCCGAAGTCGTCGCGACGAGCTTCAACAATTTCCTTGCCGGGTTCAAAATATCGGCGATGACAGGCTTTCAGCAATCGCCAATTCCGCCTGAAATCCTGTGGATCTCAATCACACCGATCGGCGGAGAAACTGCGGGATGGTACGAAGTCTCACAGTCACTGCGACTCAACCGCTTTACCCCGTACTCGGCGATCGGCGAGCTGATTAATTACGGGGCGGGGACGTTCGTGCTCATGATCTCAGTCATCGGTCTCGCGCTTGGCCTTATCCAGAGAACGAACGACCAGCTACTGAGCGACCCTCTGGGTCGTTTCGTTGCAATTATCTCTCTGGGGTTAATCTTCATCTTCGTCATTCAGTCAGCGCAGTACAATCTTCGCTCTGATCTAAGGTATCTCTACCTTGCGCTCGGCGCTCAACTCATTGGGATGCTGATATTCCGGACACGGGATTCGCTCGCGCGGAGGCGCGCCGGGCGCTAGCTCCTCGCCGCTGTCGTGTCGATTGTGGGATTCCCGGCAGGCCCAGCCTGGACAGGTTCGCAATTTCGACACACCCGAACACAGCGGTTCCGAGCTCATAGATCGGTTTGCAAAGAGCGCAACGCGCATTGAAGCATCGCCTCTCCGTGTGTGGCGGCAGTGGTTTGATCGACTCACGCGTCCACGGGAGTTGCACTGCTGGCGCATTCGAGCCCGGATCGCGACGGACCAACACCAAGCCGAGGTGGTGACGCCTACGGCTTGGCACTGGTCCGCGCGGTGATGGCCTTCGGCGAATTATGTGGTGAGCAGGTGACGGATCCTCTCGACCTCGCCACCAAGGCGTTCTGCAGCGCTGGCCAGGTCCCTGTTCAGTTGGTCTTCGCGGCCAAGCTGACGGGTGAGGAAATCGACGATTTCGGGGCCGGTTGCCTTCGCGGTGTCCAGAGACATCCCGGTCAACCCGATCACGGCGAAATGCTCCTCGGCCTTCGGGACGGGCTTGTCAACGGCCTCGATCGGCTGGGCCCCGGCGAGGGACGCCAGAATCAAGACGTGCAGTCGATCGCTGATCACTGCTGCAGCCCTGGTGTAAAGGTCGCGCACCATGAGCTCCTGCTCCAGGTCGGACCGTGTTCCCCACGGAATATAGTCTGCGATCGAGCCCAACTTGGCCGCAATCTCCTCGGAGCGCACCTCGTCTTCGTCTACCTGACTGGCAACCTTGACCCGGAGGTTGTTGTCCTCGGCGAACTTTCGCACGGACTCGAACCAGAGCGGGGAAGGAAAGGGGCGCTTGCCACGGAGGCTCACGATGACGTAGTCGCGCTCGGTTCGGGCAATGCCCGGCACCAGAGGTTCGCTGTACGCGGTGTCCGGAACGAGTTTGCCCGTCTTCATGAGCGTGTAGCTCGCCTTGTTGCGCCACAGCACCTCCTGGGAGAGCAACGCCGAAAGGCGGTAAATTCCTCCGACGAGGGCTGAGTACTCGCCCACTGCACGCGGCGGACGGATGACCTTCGCACCCCGAAGTCGAAGTACAACGGCGACGGCAAGGAACATGAGTTCCGACTTCAGGTGTGGCGCGCCGAGCGGCACTTCGCCCGGGTCGAATACGAGTGCACGCTTGCCCCGACCGAAGAGCAGATTCTTCAGCCACGCTCGGCGCTGTGAGGCGCTATACGATGTTTCATCTGCTGTCAGCGCGAGTTGTTCATTCCAGCCCGGCGTGGTGCGGCCTACGTAGGCATGGATGTCGCCGGTTCCGCGCACCCACTCCAACACGCGGCGGCGAATGACGGCATCGCCAAGGTTACCGCTCACTCCGGTGAGGATGATGAAAATCTGGCGTTTAGAGGTGGATCCCATGCTTCTCCATTGTCGAGGTCTATGTATAGGTATGCGGTCGGCCCGTTGCCTCTGCGGGTGAGAGGGGGCAGGCGGTTAGGTGCGCTGGAGCTTTCGGATGATTTTCCACATCTCACGTTGCGCCTTGTTCCTGACCCTGGTGGTGAACGCCATTTTCGTGATGGCCTGGTAGGACTCGAGCATCGGCCGAATCGCATCGAGGTAGACGTTCAGATCGTTCTTTTGCTTCGCCTCGATGAAGATGTCGTGGCTCTTCTCAGAGAGAACCCGGCGTCTGCGAACAATCCCGATGCGCTCCTCCGTGGTGTTCTCGTAGCTCGGCTGCACACGCTTCTTCGGCGACCACCGGCCAGCAGCCTCGTCGTCGGCGAGCCGGACGGCCAAGCCCTCGCGGCGGTGCCGGAAGTTGCCGCCCTGGGTGCGCGCCACGGAGTCGGTATCGAGGTTGTCAAGTCCGACCTCGCCGCCGGCAACGCCGTCGGCAAGGATGTTGTCGATGACGTCGTTGCGGGTGACAACAACGTTTGTGCCACGCCAGTCGATCTCATATTTAGACAGCCACGCGTCGCCAATGACGACATCGGCGGTCTCGGCGAAAATATCATCGCAGTAGTTGCAGGCGTCCAGCTGGAAGACGGCATGTCCCCAGTTGCCGCCTACCAACCCCAGGGTGGGGGCTTCCTTCATCACGTCTGTGCCCTTTTCCAGGGCGCCGAAACGATACTGACGCGATGTGAGGGCGGGGTCCTTTATCCGAAAATCGACTCGCTCCAACTTTTCGGGCGGCACTCCAACTTGCCAGGCGAAGGATTCAGCGTACGCCGTCGACTTCAAGTGTCCGCAGACGATCCCCACGAAGAACTTGATCTGCTGGGCGAGTTCACCATCTTCGGCCGCGGCTAGCCGGGCGCTCTTGATGGCGCAGGGAACACCCACCAGTGCGTACCGCTTCCCGTCGCCCTTGATCTGCGCGAGGGCTTTCGCGAAGCTGGCCGGGTGGTACTGGGATTTGCGCCGACCCATAACATCGTCGATGGAGTGCGACACGACGTAACCGAACATGGGCGTCTCGGTGAACCCGACGTGCACGACACCGTCGATCTCACCGCGCTCCAGAAGCTGACACACCAACCAACTGGTGATGCCGCCCGAGCTACTCCCCGGGATCAACTTGTCGTCGGTGACGCGCCCGGCGTACATGTTGAGGTAACGCCCCAGCCGCGGGTCATACTGCAGTTTCGCGTCGAAGACCTCTGCCGCGATCTGATCCTCATCCTTGGACTCGTCCGTGAACGGACACACCCGGGAAGCGATCTCCTTGTCTGCGTCTGTCGCATTCGAGATGTCGGCCTGGTAGATGCCCCGAGTGCTCAATCGGATCGGGATACGCCCCTTCGTGGCGGTTCCGCAGCCTCCGCAACCCACGCAGATCCCGTTTTCAATGACCTTATCGATTGTTGCCATGCGTGCCCCCTTGGGGTGTCTTTTTCGCTGTCAGGGTCGTGCCTGGTGTGTGGATAGGAAGTGGCTGACGCCCTCTGCGTGTCGTGTCAGTCACTGAGCGCCCTGTCAACCGACCGGGGTGCATCCTTGGCTGCGATTGTCTTCACTACAGGTTGAATGCCCAGGCCTCGGAGGATTCCGTCGACGAAGTTGTCGGCGCTTTTCTCTGCCGAGTATTCGTCGCCGTCGTGCGCTGCAGTCGCTTTGAGAGAGGCGAGGCGTTCCGGATCGCTGAACACCTGCAGGATGCTGGTGGCGTAGCTCTCGATATCATCGTCGGTCCACACCGAGTTTTGGTCGTTCAGGTAGTCGGCCTCCGGTGCGTGGAACGGAAACCGGGTCGTAATGATTGGAACGCCAAGGGCTAGCGAGTCCACGGCAACCAATCCCACGCGCCCGGGAATCAAGATGGTGTCCACCATGTTCGATGCGACGGCGAGTTCATCGAGCTCGAGGCGACCGGCGAGCCTGACATAGTCGCGGCGGGCGGTTTCTTCCGCCACGTAGGCATCGAGTGGACCCGCGCCGGCCAGCACCAATTCGAAGTCGGGCAGGCTGCGGCGCACGATGTCACAGGCTTCGAAGAGGAACGGCAGCCGCTTGGGTACGTCGAAGGCCCCAACGAAGAGGGCCACAGGACCGCTTCCGATGCCCAGACGCGCGCGCATGGCGGCCAAAGCGGTGTTGTCGGCTCCGTCTTTCGACCGGCGCAGTCTGGCGGTATCGGTGGTGTTCACGACCGTTGAGATCATTCCCGACGGCACCCCGCTCTCGGAGAGGTGCGCCGCCCCCTGCGCGGTATAGGTGAATACCTGGCTGGCACGGGAGCAGAGCCAGCTCTCGAGTCGCGCGTCGACACCGTTGTTTCCCGCGGTGTAATTGCGGCCGTGACCCCAGAGCATCATGTTCACGCGAGGGTCCGCAGCGAGCAGGTACGTTTCCAGGCTTGAACTCGCCAGCCCCGTCACGACGGCGCGCACGTGCCGGGCCTTGCGATGGATGGCACGGAACGTCACATTGCGTCGAGCGACGCTGACCCGGTGCTGCACGATGGGAACGCTCCACGGACCGCTGGAGGAGTTGCGGCGGGCGGCGACGATACCCTTCGGCTCAGCATGCCAGACTTCAAGCTTGAGTCCCTCCCGGTCCAGCCGGGCTGCGATGGCATCGAAGAGTCCGACCCGATAAGACGGAACGAACGGTTGGATGAAGGCGATCGTGTTGCTCGTGTTCCTGGTGCGTGTCACAGTGTGTCCTTCACTCTCGGGTGCGCCGGCACGGCGGCCTCGGCGTAGATTGTTTCAAGTTGGGCGGCGACAGCAGCGATCGAGTACTCGTCGCGAATAAGAGCCTTGGCGGTTTCTCCTATTCGCGCCCGCAGCTGGGCACTGTGCAGAAGTTCCCGGGTACCGGCCACGAGTCCTGCCAGCGATTCGTCGACGACGATGCCGGCACCAGCACGCTTCAAGGGTTCGGCGAGGCCGTTGCTCTCGGTGATAACGACAGGAAGCCCCAAAGACATGGCTTCCAAGACAGACATCGGGAAGACCTCCTCCACCGAGGGCAGCACGTAGATGGCCGCCGCCTTCATGCGGTCGAGCGTGTCTTCGGGCGACAGGGGTCCTTCCCAGGAGAGGCGCTCACCGAATCCGTACTTCGCGATCAACTCCCGTACCAGGGTCCCCTCGCCCTCATCTGGGCCCACCATGGCGAAGGTGGCGTCGGTGCCCTCATCGAGCAACGTCCGGGCCATTTCAACGAAATAGCTGGCGCGCTTGCGCGGGTGGAGGCGGGCGAGGAAGAGCACTTCAAGGTTGGGCGAGTTTGAGGTCGTCCGCGGTAGCACGGCGATCCCGTTGCCAATAGCACTCACCGGCAGAGGCGTGCGCGCGACCGCCAGCAGGCTTGCGCTCTCTTTGGCGGTCAACGACAAGATCCGCTCGCTCCTGCGGAGAATACGCCGAGTGTAGACAGCGTCGATAATCGCGGCCAGGCGGCGCTCCGATTCATCGATCATGCCGTGGGTCTGCAACACGAGCGGAACCTCGGACCGGGCAACCGCCGCCGCCGCTGGCAGGGTGATGAGGTCCCTCGCAAGATGAACGTGCACAACGTCTGCGATTCTCAGCTCCGCGCGAAGGTACGTCTGTAGTCCGGCTGCCGCCAGGCCGGCGAATCCGGTTCCCGGCACCAAAGAGCGGACCGGAAAGAGCTTGACCGGCACGCCTTGGATAGACGTCGGCAGGTTCCCGTCAAAACCACGGGCACCAGCGATGAGTTCGACTGTGTGTCCAAGCCTGGCCAGTTCGCTAAGTTGATTCAGCGCGACACGAATCGGGCCACCATAGGCGCCGTCCGGCGTGACGAGAGTGGCGATGTGGAGGATTCTCATGCTTCAACTCTCTGCGAAACTGTCGCGTCCCGGGCACAGGTCTCACCGTCGCCACTCGAACTCGAGATGAGAATCCTCATATCGAGATTTCGGGTCCGTACATTATTTGGGCTTCCTAGGACGCTCGTGAACTCACTCTTGACACGGGAGAGCGCCGCGCGGGCGCTCTCGGCCTCAACCGCCGCAACAGCTGAGCGGTTCACGAGGTTCTCTCTCTTCCATTCATTGGAGTCGAGGCCCTCGAACGAAGGCGAGGTCGTGCTCAACGTCATCCACGGACGCAGCGTCGAGGTGAGCTTGTCTGAACCCGGGTCTACCACGGCGATCGGCACGGCTCTGTGCTGTATTCCAAAAATGAGGGCATGGAGGCGATTGCTCACCACCGCACACGAATCCGCGTATGCACTCCTGACGCGAAGCATTTGTTCAGAGTGCGAGCGTCCTTCCCAAAGCAGTGCCGGAACGGCCAAAGCCTCGGAGATTGTTCGGTGCCGTCTGTCGTCGCGCCGCACTTGACTGACTATGACTGGTTGTAAACCCTGAGCAAGAATCCTAGCTACGAGGTCGCGCAATCCATCCAGCTTGATTGGACGGTCACCGCGAAGTGAAATTGCGACGTTAGTGCGGTCACCTACCGTGCCTTCTGGCGCGGAATTGTTAGTGAAGGCCAAGTCCGGGGCGTTACGAAGGTGGCGTCCAATTACCTCGGCCGACACAGTGTCTCTCACGACGTAGAGATGAAATAACGAAATAAGGAGCGAGTCCATTCGGCGCGCTATGCGGTCCTCGCCGCGCAGCGCGCGTCCAACCGAGAGCACCGAACCGCCGGACACACGAACCGAGATCGCGTTACACAGGTTTACGAGTGATTTTCCCACTGATCTCGCGTTTGAACGAAGCCGTTGCGGACCCGGAGCGAAAACGATGGATGCGCGACGACGCACCGCAAATACCATCAAGATGCCCTGAAACCGAAGTGGGCTCGAAATGAACCTCACCCGATCATCGATGTCGAAGGCCCCCAAATAAGAAAGTGGCATGGAGCCTGAATAGACGATCACATCGCAGCCAGTACCGCGAATCCATTCGAGGGCTACATTCCGAATCTCAATGTCTCCGAGATTGTCCTGCTGAGCCGCGACGCTGTAGAAGACTGCACGACGCCGTGAGGGACTCGCTCGAGTTGCGGACTGAGTCATCGGTTTGGCTCTTTTCGGACGATAAAGAAGGTCATTCTGGTCGCCAGGACGATGCTCTGCAGCAGGAACGAGAAACCCAAACCGGCTGCAGCTCCGCTTGCGCCCCAAAAGAAACCTCCAAAACCGACCCCAACGAGACACACGACCGTCGTAAGCACGGCAGTGCCTGCGACGAAGTGCTTTAGACCGACGCCCTGCATCAGCGAGCTGAGAAGTGCAGCTGCCGAGGCGAAAATTAGTCCCGCGGCAGTGATCTGGAGAGCCGGTACGGCCCCTACGTAGGCCTCCCCGAGCACAAGAGGAACCAGAATGGGAAAGGCCAGACCGAGAGCCAGGTATAAGAGCGCGAGCCCGCCGACGACAATCATGACGAGTTTGAGCAGTCCGCGCATATTGCTTGAGTTGCGCGAAGAAGAAGCCGGTAGCAAGACGGCGGCCAGCGATGTTGGGAGGATGCGCAGAGGATTCGTCAAGCGGGCAGCAGCGGCATAGAAGCCGGCCTGAGCTGGCCCGGCAACGAGACCGATAATGGTCGCGTCGAGGTTGCGTGCCTGGGTGGCAACCGAATTGATCCAGTACGGATATGACATTCGAAAAAGCACGGTCGCCCGGATACCTTCCGCCGGAGCGAGACGTCTTTTCACATAGGAATGGGCGAACACCCAGGAGGCGCAGGCAGCGGCTGCTGAGGAAATTCCGAACCCCAAAACTGGATCGATACCCGTCCAAATAGTTAGAGCAGCAAACAAGGCCAGATTCCCCAACCGGCGACTCACAAGGTTGGTGGTGTTTATCCGAGCGTCACCATCAGCGAACACCACAACGAGCCACGCATCCGCATTCCTCTCCGCAGCAGCCCACACACCCAATGGCAGGAGGAGAAAGAACTGCGAATTTGTCGTTGCCCCGAGAAGTCCGATCACGACGACTAGGGACAGTCCCATTGCAAGCGAAAGCGCGTTGTTCAGGTGAAGCGCCCCAGTGACGACGCCGGGGTTGGCGCGTTTGGCGCGCTCGCGGGAGACAAGAGTTGGCAGGCCAAAGTCAAAAAATGTCTGCACGACGGTGAGCACTCCGTACACACCGGCAAAAAAGCCAAACTCGGCCGGAGAAACAGCGCGAACGAGCAGTAGCATAATCAGCGCCTGAATGAGCGCGGCGAGGATCCGTCCGCCAGAAACCCAGGCGAATTGCCGGCCCACCCGGTATCGACGTGGCGTATTCACTGGAGGATCCTTGGGGTCTGTGGTCGGGTTGGAATTCGGCGTGTCCGGCGGCGCTGTCACGTTAGGCTGGCCGACGGGCCTTGCCTCGCTAATACGCGCCCTCGCGAGCCAGCACGGCCTTTGCCGTGCGCCAGAGGATTGCCACGTCCCCAGTCATGGACCAGTTCTCCACATAATACAAATCAAGCCGAACCGTGTCCTCCCAAGAGAGGTTAGAACGGCCGCTAACTTGCCAAAGGCCGGTGACACCGGGCTTGACGAGGAACCGACGGTGAACATGGTTCTCGTACTCCGACACTTCTTTTTCGAGCGGAGGTCGGGGGCCGACGAGAGACATGCTGCCGCCGAAGACATTGAACAGCTGCGGCAATTCATCGAGGCTGAATCGGCGCAAGAACTTGCCGATGGGAGTGATGCGGGGATCGTCCTTCATTTTGAACATGACGGCGTTACCCTCGGAGAGTTCCTGAAGTCCCGCGAGCTGAGCTTCGGCGTCTGTGACCATGGAGCGGAACTTGAGCATCTTGAAGTGGCGGCCGTTAATACCCACCCGGTCCTGGCGGAACAGGACTGTGCCCGGCGTGCTCAGTCGAATGGCAATGGCGATAATCGCCAAGAAGGGCGAGAGCACAAGGATCAACGATGCGCTGCCGAGAAGGTCGAACCCACGCTTGGTGTAGAGCTTCATGCCCTCGTATCGCGGTGTCTCCACGTGAATGAGTGGAAGTCCGGCGACCGGCCTGGTATGGATGCGAGGACCGCCGATATCGGTGAGGCTGGGGGCCACAACAAGGTGTTGCCTTCCTGGCTCTAGGCTCCAGCTGAGCTCTCGCATTCGATTCGGCGACAATTCATCACTGCTAGTGATCACGACTGTGTCAGCGTTCACGGCTGCCATTGCCGCCTGCAGCTTTTCGACATTGCTAAAGACAGGAATCTTGGTGTTGGGCAGGTAGTCGGCAACGAAACCGCTAGGGATGCACGCACCGACAACGTGATAACCGGCGGCAGGCTGCCGGACGAGCTCCCGGGCGAGATGAGTGGCGGAGGCCTCGGAGCCGACAAGAAGGACGCGGGACGAGAAGCGTCCATCCAGACGCTGCACGCCCAGCCATTGGCGCCACATCCATCGGGAGAGCATCAGCACGCCCAAGCCAAGCGGGAATGCGATCAAGATGTATCCTCGCGCAATGTCGACGTGGAAGAGAAACGCGATGATGGCGACCAGGCCGAAGAGGCGCACGGTTGCGTCGGCGACCTGCTTGTACTCCTGCGGCCCGGTGCCAAGAACGCGGTATCCACGGCTGCCGTAAATACCGAGCATGAGCATCCATGCGGCGATGATCGACACAGAAAAGACGGAATAGCTAACAGCGACCTCGTTAAGCCGGCCGCGGAACTGAACATCAGAGGCAGTCACCCCGAACCAGGCGATCTGCACGCCGAAGACGACCCAGATGAGCACCAGGGAGTCGGTCAGTGCGAGTCGGGTGGCATAGGTTTCACGCCAGTTCCGGTGCTTGCCGGGCTTGGTCGCGTCGGCGAGTCCGGTAGAAGCCTCAGTCTTGCTCATGTTCCCCCCGTCGCACCGGGGCTATTCCCACGTTGCGCCCTCATCCAGTGATCGCTTCACCTCGTCACCGACCCACACCCAGAAAGTGCCGTCGGCTTCTGACACGGCGACATTGCCAGGCAAGGTCTCCGATGGAGTGGTTACCTGGAGACAGCCTGTCGGAGTAGGCGATGGAGCTTCATCCGACAGGGCGATCAGCTGCACCCCCGCACATTCCGGGAGACCGACCGTTGCTATAACGTACCCCATTGTGGTTACGCCCAGATTAACTGCGCCGGCGACTGAGACAGATTGTGACCAGGTCAGTCCGGAGTCACCTGTGCGAAACACAGTCTGATCAGAGCACAGAATTGCGGCCGAGTTGACGTCCGCTGTTGCGGCGGCCAAAGACACGATTGACGCGCATGGGGCGACGACGTTTCCGACAGGAGCATGAACGGTCGATCGGTCCGCGGGGTCGACGTACCAGGTGGCTGCCAGTTGAACTGGGTACCTCGCGTAGTCGGCTCCGCCGACGAAGGTCTTCAGGAGTTGTGGGGTGCAATCCACCTCGTCCAGAGCTACCAACTCCACCGTAGTTCCGTCGAGTACACGTAGGTTCTGAACCGCGGATACTTCTGCCGTACCCGTCGCATCGGTAGCGACCCAGCTGACACCCCCGTCGCGGCTGTACTCAGGACTGGCCGCAGTTTCAGGGCACGCTCCCGTGCTGGCGCGCCAGGCCGTCCCGTTGTCGAGGGCTGCGAGCACGCGAGTTGACGGCGGGATCGGAAGCTTCGGGCTGGGGGTGGGCGTCGACGTGGCTAATGGTGTCGGGGAGACCGTGGCAAGGACGCGTGGCGCACCCGCTCCGAAGGTTGGGGAGGGGGGCCGAAGTGCTGCCACCAGAAGCATCGCGTCCACGGCGAGGAACGTTATGACGGCGAGGATCGCCCAGAGTCGCAGGCGCGACGAATCTGCTTGAGCACGACGCAGGGGGCGGGACACGCGACTATACTCGGCTGGTCGCAGATGCGAATGATTCGGCGATAGTTGTTACGGCAGCGTCGACGAGCACTCCGACCCTGTCGTAGACGTCCATAGACCGGCGGAATGGGTCTTCGATGTCGTCATCGTCGGGGTGCTCCGGCGGCGGGGAGAAACCCCGGGTGGCGGCGACCTCAGCGATCAATGCACGTAAGGCCTGTGCCGATCGTGATTCTTCGCCGGCCGCGACAACGTCCTCGGCGTCCCAAGCACCGGCGGGAATCGCTTGCTCCATGACGGGAGCGAGCATCCGGGCGAACTGTTTGAGCGTAAAGCTGTACCTGGCGGCACGCGGGTAGAGCGCCACAACCGCGCTCCGGTGTTCGCGCGTCGCCGTAAGGACGAGATCGGCGGATGCCACCAGAGGTTCGACGAGCTGACAGGCCACGTGCTTCTCGCCACCGCCACCATGTCGGTGGGCGACGAGAGCCGCCTCCGGAGTCATGCCGTCGCCGACTACGGCACGGCTACCGGCGCTGCGTATTTTTGCGGGAACGCTCAGATCATGCAGACGGGCGCGCAGAAGCTGCTCCGCAAGAGGCGAGCGGCAGATATTGCCGGTGCACACGATCAGCACAGTGAACTGCACCGATCCGCCGTGGTCCGCCGGGGTCAATTCTTTCCCTTCGCCTTCCTGACACGCCCGCGTGCGCGTTTGGGGACGGACTTCGACGCTGCAGCTACGTCGTCACCATAGCCATATCCATATCCATATCCATAGCGCCCGTACCCGTAGGCGTCCGGTCCTTTGGCGGGAAGCATTGTAAGAACGAGGCCAGAAACGGGGGCCCCAACATTGTCGAGCGCGGAAATCGCTCCCTTGAGTTGATTCTTGTGCGTGCGGCCGGCAGCGACGACGACGATGGCGCCGCCCACGTTCTTCGCAAGAATGGCGGCGTCGGTTACGGGCAACAGCGGCGGAGTATCGTAAATGACCACGTCGAACATCCGGTTGAATTCCGCAATGAAGTGGCTCATGCGGGCAGACCCGAGCAGCTCACTGGGGTTCGGCGGGATCTGCCCTGCGGGAAGCACGAACAACTGACCCTTGCCCCAGGGCTGGATCAGGTCGTCCAGGTCGGCGCGTCCAATGAGCAGGTCGGTTAGCCCGACCACCCCCTCCACTCCCATGTACTCAGCCACCTTGGGCCGCCGCAGGTCCGCGTCGATGAGGAGCACCCGAGAGCCAGCATCCGCTAGGGCTATGGCCAGATTGGCGCCGGTGGTGCTCTTACCTTCACTCTCGATCGACGATGTAACCACAAAACTGCGATCGGTGCGTCCAACGTCAAGGAACTGCAGATTGGTCCGAAGTGTGCGGAACGACTCGGCGCGCGGGCTACGCGGATCGACGTGCACGATGAGCGGTCGGTCTCGGGCGCGCGGATCGAAAACGATACCGCCGAGGATCGGCACCTCCGTGACACCCTCGACATCGTGTTCATTCCGAATTCGGGTCTCGAGAGTCTCACGCAGTACGGCAAGGCCAACGCCGAGCGCTAGCCCAACGAGGGTTCCAAGCACGATGTTCAACGGAACGTTAGGGCTCACGGGAAGGGACGGCACGGTTGCCTCCTGAGCACGGGTCAGCTTCACCGGAGAGATGGAGTCAACGACATCAGGCGCCTCGATATCTTCAACTACCGCGGTGAGGCTCTGGGAGATGGCGTTAGCAGTTTTCGCTGCGCGCACCGGGTCGGTGTCTGTGACAGTGATGTCGATAATCGAGGTATCGGCCAGGGCGGAGGCGGTCACACGGCTTGCCAGCTGATCGCTTGTGATGCCGAGCTCAAGGGTAGCGATCACCGGCAGCAGCACAATTGGGGTGCTAACCAGGCTCGAATAGGTCTTTACACGTTGGATGGTGAAGCTGCTGCCCTGCTGCAGTTCGCTGGTGGTGCCCGCCCCTTGGGTGGACACGAACACCTTCGCCGTTGCGCTGTAGTTAGGGGTCAGCGTGAGAGAGTACGCCGCGGCGGCACCGACTCCAACAAGGGTGAACAAGACGATGAGCACCCAGCTCTTGCGGAGGATACGAATGTAGTCGCGAAGTTCCACTCAGCGGCCTTTCCTTGGTGCTTTGCCATGTCGGTGCGAGGCCGGATACTTCACCCCCCTGTTATGGTGCCATACCTGAGCCGATGTCCATCCACCGAGAGACTCGAAGCGCAACCCCTTGAACCGCTAGTTTGGGCTTCATGACTCCAGCTATCGTCCGTGAATCCCGCCCGCGCTTCGGGGTGGAGATCGCCGCGGTGGGCGTCGTCGTGGCTGTTCTGCTGGTGGTGGGGCTGAACAGCCTGTTCTCCCGAGGGGTCGTTCTCGATCAGCAGCTGGGTGCCTTACTCAGCTACCTTGTGGCGTGGGTGCCGCTTCTCGGCGCCGTGTTAATTTTCTGTTTCGGGTTTGGTACGCGATCGTTGGTGCGGGACATTGGACTACGGTTTCGGCCGCTCGACTTGCTGTGGGGGGTCACTCTGGGCGTGGTCGCCCGCGTGATTGCCACGATCGTGGAGATCGCCGGGTACGGACGGATGGGGTCGGCAGGCGCGACTCTGGGTGAGCCGGTGCGGGATCTGTGGTGGCTCTTCCTGGTGCTTCTGGCGCCCGTGGTTCTCTCTCCTCTTATAGAGGAGATGTTTTTTCGCGGGCTGGTGCTTAGGTCCGTACAAGGTACGGCATCCGGTCGGGGCGTGTCGCCTGCGGTCGCTGCAGGTACCGCCGTCGTGGTGAGCGCGGCGGTCTTTGCGCTTGTGCATGTGATCGACACGGGATCAGTGACCGCGACAGTGGTGATCGGGGTGTCTACGTTCCTGTTTGGGCTGGGCGCGGGGGCGCTGACAGTGATGACGGGTCGACTCGGCGGGGCGATTGTGGCCCATGTCACGTTCAACGCGCTCGTGGTGGTGCCGGCGCTGTTTTAGGAGCCGCGCAGGGTGCCGTCGGGGCCGACGGCCAGGATGCGGGGGGTGCCGGACTCGATCACGAGGGTGGCCACATCCGCCCGGCCGGCGGGCAGTACGCGGAGGGTGATGCGTCCGTGTTCGATGGTGTCGAGCACGTCGGCGACGGTGCGGGCGAGGGTGTCGAGCTGCTCGGGCGGGGTATCGGCGCTGTCATCGAGCACGGTGACCTCCACGCCGCGCTGCCGGGCCGCCCTGACGGCGTCGATGACCGGGGGCACGAACAGGGCGCGGCCGCGGATGGCGTCGCGGAGGCTGGCCTCGACGAGCAGGCATTGGGCGCGCTCCTCGGTGGTGAGGGCGTGCGGCTCGGCCAGGCGCAGCAGGGTGGGCCGGGCGAGGGCGTTGACCCGGCGGAGCTGGGCCTCGCGTTCACGGATGGCGGCGACGGTGGTGGCGTCTTGGCGGGCGCGGGCCAGGTCGCCCTGGTTGAGCACCCGGAGGGCACGTTCGGAGCGGCCGAGGCCCACCACGAACAGGGTGCCGGCGAGTAGGGTGCCGGCGTGCCGGCTGACCAGGTCGACACCGACCAGGCCCGACTGGCCGGTCTGAACGGCCCAACTCACGGCGAGGAGGGCCAGGACCGCGTAGCCCACCCAGGCCGATCGGATCTGGCCGCGGGCGGCGAGGACCACCAGGATCAGGGTGATCGCGCCGAGGTGCCAGTGCGCGAACGGGGCCTCGTTGTGCGCGGGCAGGTAGGCGAACATGAGGACGGCGCCGACGCCGCTGAGGCCGAGTGCGAGGGCGACCTGCATGCGGGGGAAGGGGCGGCTGAGGGGGCGCATCAGGGCGATGGCGGAGAGCACGATTGCGAGGTAGGCGCCGAGCATGAGGGCGATGGGACGGCCGGGCACGATGTTGATCAGGGCGAGGAGGCCGTGAACAAAGACGAACAAGGCCAGGATCAGCTTGGCCATGGGGGTGGTGAGGTCGAGAGTGCGGGCTAGGGAGGCTTGGTCGGTTTCGGGTGTGGTCTCGACTG